>ENA-OZEM01000522-OZEM01000522.1-human-gut-metagenome-genome-assembly--contig:-NODE-522-length-16962-cov-8.058496_pt1 | contig 16962 bp, 17 predicted proteins | sample MGYA00245069_ERZ653611 | MGnify/ENA primary metagenome ERZ653611 (study PRJEB26926, sample SAMN06165006) | human gut metagenome | biome: ENVO:00009003; feature: ENVO:2100002; material: ENVO:00002003... | reverse complement strand
ATCTGCGCATGTCTCGTGGGCTCGGAGATGTGTATAAGAGACAGAAACTTTATATCTGAGTTTGAAGAAAATTTATCTGACAAGGATGTAAGAAGTCCTAAATATGCATATCGATTATTGTTTACACCTCTTAATGCGAATAGAAAAGGACAAGCAGACCAAGTGATTGAATTTATTAAGCCTGGGACAGAAGATTCCGACAACCTTAACAAAGCGTATACACTTATTAAAGAGACAGAAAAGAAAAAATATAGTGCTACTGAGATTGTAAATTTAATGAATGAAAAAGGCTATCTTTGGTTCAATGTGTCTAAAATGACCGACTTATGGAAAAATGAGATTGGAAGTCGTGAGGGGTATGGTGTGCAAGTTACTTCATCTCTTTGGATGTGGTATGAAAATTGGATTCCTGTTGTTGAGGATTACTGTAAAAGAATGAATCCAACAGTAAAAGTTAATACAATCAAAATTGGATTCTATCCAAATGAAATTGTATCCATTTTGAATGGAAAAGGACTTAATAAATTCACAACTAATAGTTTTATTAAATTCTGGCGAGATGAAATGAAAATCGATAAAGACAATACGGAATATTGTTATAAAATGCATAACGGACGCTATGTATGGTCGGAAAAGTTTCTTGCATTAATCGAAGAATATTGTGAACGCCACAAAGATGAATTTTACGAAGATGAATAGAAGCCTAGATGGGGATACAGGATTATGAACTCCAGACAAAACGCCTTGAACGGGTCAATGATCTGATTAAAGAACTGTGCCAACTGGTCAGGTATATGGATAAGTTGCTTGCAATAAAAGACATATGAATAACAAGTAGTTGGTTTCATTGCAGAAGTCGGTGATATCACGCGTTTCGATAGCGCGAAAAAACTTCAGAAATTGTAGGATTAGAACTGGTGGCAGATAGTTCTGGTAAATACAATGGAAAGACAAAGATAAGTAAAAGGGGGTAGTTTGTTCGCTGGTGACAGCAGAGGGAAACTGTACATTAGGATTTTCAGAATCAAAGAAAGCACTTCCGAAGTCTTTAATAAAAGGAAATGAATTGAAGAATCCGGAGACCGTAGATTTAATCCTCAGAAAAGCAGCAAGCAGTTCATTGTTTGATGAAATTGTTGTTGGAGATATCATAACCCTTAATCAGTTCAAGGGAAAAATTGAAGATATTGTGTCAACAGAGGTATTGGTGGATGTAGTAGGAGAATAGGACCTATGAATGATGAAGATCATGTTTTGTTAAGCGAAAATTTGGAAGACCAGTTAAAAGCTGTAGAATGGGCGCGGGAACAAAAGAAGAAAATAACAGATGATAAAAACAGACGTATCGCAGATTCACTCATGGAGAAGATGACACCTATGATTTTAAAGAATGGTGTACAGAAATAGAATGGGTACAATTTGGGTACACCAGAAATTCAACCATATAAATAATACACAAAACCGTATCAAAATGATATGGTTTGCAAACGTGAAATTACTACTTTCATAAGAAAAATCGAACCCGAAAAAGAGTTTGAATAATTTGAAATGCTTTAAAAAGCCAGTGTTTATGCGGGTTTGCGGCATTTCAAGAAGTCTTTTGATAACAATTTGATAACGGTTGCATAAGAGCCATTATTCTTGTAATCCAGTGGTTTTCGGGTTAAAGAATGATTGACAGGTGGTTGTGCAACAAATAAATCCATATTATAAACGAAGCCCTTAGCTGTGGGTATAAAACTCATGGCTAAGGGCTTTTTGTCATCTTTATGCTGCTTGTTCAAAAATTTGTTTTTGCATATTCAAATAATATTTCAAATCATCGGAGGTTTTCTTTTTAAAATATTTTGGTCGATTTATGGAATTTGTATTAAAGTTATTAGCTTCAGCTAAGCGTTTAGCGAAATCAAATATGCAGTTTATTAAATCACTAAATTGAGCTACTGAAATATTGAGGTTGATAGATTTTTTGAGTGTTTTTTTTCGATTGCTTCAATGGAACTAATGGGACGTATGAACGAAACCATGAATCAGGGATAGAAGCCAATTATGATATGGAGGATGGTCAGGTCAATAACCAGAAAAAGGTTGTTGAAAAAGCGTAGAAACCAATATCGAATCGCCCAAAGAAAAGGACATCTGTAATTAGGAAGCTTCAGGAAAAACAGATTGCTATTGCAAAAAGATCTGGGAAGCCGGTGCCGAGGTATCTGGAACAGCAGATGAAAAGGGATAGGAAGTAAAATAAAGGAGTAATAATGAGACAACCAATAATGTAAAGCTATGGCTGTCTCATTATTATGTAAAGATACAAATGAAACTAATACATATAGTGTTTGTTATAAAAGGTATTAGAAAACTACAAAGTATCTATTGCAGAAATTAAAGTAAAAGCATATCGTCTAGAGGCTTGATCTAGCATCTCATCCGTGATTCCAAATTCCCAAAATATAAAAAGCAAAACATCTGAGATGAAAGCAACCCAATTTTGTAAAGGAATATCAAAAAACGTATTTACTGTAAAAAAAGAATAAACTGCTGTAAATAATGCAAGAATTAAACATATTATTTTTCCAATGGGTTTACAAGAATATAGATTTTTGCAAAAGCCATAGTTTATATTTTCTTCCAAAACAAGATGATTATCGCGGGTATTATTTCTTAAATATGTAACTGCACTTTCACAACATTCTTTAAATTCTGGGCTACTAGAAGGTTCTTTAAAAAGCAGAAAACTATTGTTGATGTCAGCGAGTTTTTTATAATACCGACTTTTTGAAACAGAGTCAAACGTGTTATCATCAATTTCAAGAAATTTAGCTGCATAGTTAATCTGATGGCTTTCTTTTTTTCTAAGAGATCTTTGAAGAATAGGAATGTAATTTGTGAAAGCAAGAAGTATGCCGATTAAAATTGCTGATGAAGCAAAAGTATATATTCTTTCAAAGCAAAAAAAGATTGTAAGGCCTATTGGACCGAGCAAAATAATGCTGGGACAGAGTCTAGCTCTAATATTATAGGCATCCAGTAAATCTAATTTCATAATAGTCATCCCCCTTATTTTAATAATCGGTATCCATTTTTTATGCGACTCAAAATATCTCCTGTAGAATTGTAAAAATTTAATTCAGAATCAGTTGGGTTAAATCTGAATCCATAAGGCTTTCCATCATGATAATAGCAGTATTGACCATCAATATCAGGAACATATATTTGTTTCTGGTTTGTATATTTCTTTAGATTCTGTGGTAGACAAGTGGTGGCCACAATTATCGTTTCTGGAATGGTTTTTATGTATTTATTTAAATACTCTTTTACATGATTAGCGTGTCCAGTAATAAACAAAATATCTAAATCATAGGTCCCTAATGGAAGTAGTGGGATATAACTTCCTTCCGATGTTCTCGGAAGGAAGTATAAGTGAAAAATATCGTAAAGGAATTCGCAACGTCCGGATATTTCTTGGCGTTGGCTTTCGTGTAATAAGTAACGCAATTTTATTCTCCCCAGAAATAGGAACCTCTGACAGTTGTAACTTTAAAGGAATTAGGGGTACAAACCTGCTCGCCATTTAAAGTGTTATAAATTATATGTCCACGGGGATATTTCTCTCTTAATTTGTCAGATCCACCATTGTTGCTTCCTGTGTTATCCGAAACATAGTAAATTGTATGATTGTCCTTCTTAGAAAATATATCCTCTGCTTGATCCAATTTTCCATGATGGGGCAATTGAATTGCAGAATGGTTTTTTATGTTATTTTCTATTGCTTTAAAACTGCTGTCTCCGGTAAGTAGAAGTTTTTTGTCAGGGGTAAACGTGACAGAAACTTGAGTACTTACTGCATTAACAATAGTTTCTTTGTCAATGTGATCACTCTCTCGACTATCTATGTTTTTAGCAATAGCGTTTAACGAATAATCTTTATCTGGCCCAGGAATAATTATATCGCTTGAAATGGTAGTATCAGTAAATATATCCTTTAGTGTTACCTTTCCAGAAAGAGAGTAAATGTTATCGTATATCTCTTCAATGCTTTTAGCGATAGAATTTCGATTTCGTCTTCCATCATCAATGAGGTTTAACAAATCATCTTTGTATTTTAAGAGTAAGAGAGTATATACTTCGGATATCAATCCTTTATCTACTAAGTATGGAATACCATCAAAGTGATCCGCGTCATTGTGTGATAAAACAATTTTTGCTGTGTCGTAGTTGTGGTCAATCATATAATTTTCTACCTGTTTGGCATGATCTTCACAACCGCAGTCAAAGATGACTAATTCAGAAGAATTGTCAATCAAGATACAATCACCGCAATTTTTGCTTGGATCATTATAGTTTTTGGAACTTAAAAAAATTACTTTTTTCATATGGAAATAATGCCTCCATTTTATATAGAATAAACGGGTGTTGGTTACAATAATCAGTTAGATGGCCATCATAAAAAGGTATGTAGTGTTAGCACTCGCCCGAACAAAGTGCTATCATTACATACGTAATATAACACAAACTTTTTAAATATGCAAGCAAAAAATGAAGATTTGACGATAAAATCGTTTTAACTGCATATTAATTGCTTCGCTATAGCATGTTTTGTGCGATATAAATTGACAAAATCGATTTAATAGATTATTATACAAAAAGACCAGATGAAAGGAAGGAATAAACAGATGCTGATTAGATTTGCTGTATCAAACTTTCTGTCTTTTGATGGCCAACAAGAATTATCATTAGAAGCTGGAAAAGCACGTAAGTATTCAGATCGTTTGTATGTAAAACGTAAATTGAAATTAGTAAAATGTGAAGCACTATTCGGTTGTAATGCTTCAGGAAAATCTAATTTGGTGGAGGCTCTTCAATTTGTACAGGATACAGTTGAGGATGGATTTCCGAGAGGATTTTCAAACAACTATTATAGATTGAAAGAAGAAAATAGATTAAAACCTTCAAATTTTGAAATAGAATTCATTTGTCAGGATAAGAGGTTTTGCTTTGGCTTTTCAGCAATTTTAAATAGTGGAAATATTATTAAAGAGTGGCTATACGAAATAACCCCTTCTGGAATAAAAAAGGATCTTTATTTCAGAAATGTTGAACAAGAATCATTTATTGTAGGAAGCTATTTTAAAAAGAAAGCTGCAATAACAAAACTCATTAATTATGGTGAAGATTCATCAGGAGATCATGAAAATCTTTTTTTAACTATAATAAATAAAAATAAAGGGAAAATGTTTGCTGACTTTCCGGAATTGAATATTTTGAAGGATATTTTTCTATGGTTCGTTTTTAGGTTAAATATTAGTAAACCAAATGAAATCCTCACGGGGTATCCATATTTTAAGGATTCAAATTTGAAAGAAATTGCAGAACTATTGTCAGCGTTAGGAACCGGAATTCAAGAATTAAAAATTGTAGATGTCCCGATAGAAATAGCAAAAGCAAAGATTCCAGAAGAAGTATATAATAAAATAGTCTCTAATCTAGAGAAAGAAAATGCTAGAGTAAAGAAAGAAGGAAAAACGCATCACCCTTCGATTGTCGCTCGAGCCTATAAGGAATTCTATACGTTTGAAATAGATGAGAACGATAATATTTCTATTAGAACCATTGAATTTAGTCATGAAATTAATGGTGTATATTTTTCTTTGAAAGAAGAGTCAGATGGAACTGCTCGTTTGCTAGATTTAATAGAAATATTATTTAAGATATCAAACGAAAATATATATATTATTGACGAAATTGATAGGTGTTTACATCCTGCTATGACAACGAAAATTATAAATCTTTTCTTAAAGATGGCAATTGAAAGAAACACACAGTTAATTATTACGACACATGAATCAAGATTATTGAAAGAAAATATACTACGAAACGATGAGATAAGCTTTATGTTGAAAACTGCAACAGGATCTACGATTATTAAATCACTTGAAAAATATCAATTACGAGCAGATAAGAAAATATATGAGGCTCTATTTGATGGAACATTGGAAGCAATCCCACAGTTTAATGATATGAAACTTGAAGAAATTGTCAAACGTAACTTGAGAAGTTAATTATAATAGTAATGAAAAAAGAATGCCTCTACATATAAATGTGGAGGTAGCCAAATGGACGTAAACAGTTTATCACATACAAAATGGAATTGTAAGTATCATATTGTATTTGCACCCAAATTTAGAAGAAAAGTAGCATATGGAGAATTAAAGCAGGATATAGCAAATATACTGAGTATGTTATGTAAGAGATAAAGATAGTAGAGGCAGAAATATGCCCAGATCATGTGCATATGTTGGTAGAAATGCCACCAAGTATAAGTGCATCAAGTTTTGTGGGATATTTAAAAGGAAAAAGTACATTGATGATATTTGAGAGACATGCAAATCTGAAGTACAAATATGGAAACAGACATTTTTGGTGTCGAGGATATTATGTAGACACAGTAGGAAAGAATGCGAAGCAAATCCAAGAGTATATACAGAATCAATTGAAAGAAGATCTTGAGTATGATCAAATGAGTTAGAAGGAGTATATTGACCCGTTTACGGGTGAGCCGGTAAAAAGTAGCAAATAAGAAGAGCCCAGGGGCTCTGACAAGTAAATGATGTTGCGGCTGGCGAACCATTTCGATGAGTCTTTAGACTCCAGAGCCGGTAATGAGCCCTTATAGGGCTAGAACAAACCATCGGCTAAGCCAGTGGTTGTGATTATCAAATGAAGTTTGAGATAGGCTTTATTTGTGGGGAGAATAATAATTGGGAGGTACAGTAATGGATAACTTGGAAGTAAAATTCTATGATACGGTTAATGATGAATTATTGAAATTTGCAGTAATTATTTCACAGAGTAATGGCAAGTGGGTATTTTGCAAACACAAGGAAAGGGATACATACGAAGTGCCGGGGGGGGCATAGAGAAGTTGGGGAAAATATTCTTGAAACCGCTAAAAGAGAGTTACGGGAAGAAACAGGAGCAGTCGGATTTGAGATAAAACCAATCTGTGTATACTCAGTAACAGGTAAGAACAGAGTAAATGATACAGGTGATGAAACATTTGGGCTGCTTTGTTTTGCAGAGATTACAGAATTTGCGCAGGAATTACATAGCGAAATGGAGAAAGTTGTGCTTATGGATGAACTGCCAAATGCCTGGACGTATCCTTCGATACAGCCGAAATTGATAGAAAAGTATTTGCAGGAGAAGAAATAAGCAAATAGTGGAGAGAAAAAGATTTTTCTTCAGACCTTAAGTAACAGATCATTACCTGTGATATGGATGCGGATCGTATAGAAGGCATGTGAAAAAATGATGAAAAAGTATTTGCGATGGTATTTGTATCTTGTATAATAATTTTACAATTATATTTTTAATTCAGCAGATGATTTTTACCGAAAAGTATGCTGCTCATTAAAAACAATGGCAAATGGGTATTTTTATATCCAGATATACAAATGATAAACAGGAGGTTTTTTATGGATAAACACATAGAAAAAGCAATGCAGTTAAGAAGTAATGCGATGTGCCCGAACTGTGCGGAAACGATAATGATGACCTATGCAGAGGAGCTTGGTTTGTCGGAGAGCCAGATGAAGGCACTTGGTACAAATTTTGGTGGAGGAATGAAGTCAGGCAGTACATGTGGAGCTGTGACAGGAGCACTGATGGTACTTGGAGCATTGGGAATCTCAGATCCTCATATCGTAGGAGAGTTCCAGAGAAAGATGAAAGAGAATCATAATGGTATGATAAATTGCTTTGATCTGTTAAGAGCAAATGCACAGGCGGGCGGTCAGAAGAAACCACATTGTGACGGTATGATCAAAGAAGCCATTGAACTGATAGAAGAATATCGATAGACATTTTTATATGAATGAATTGACAACAAAAGATAATCACCATATTTCTGTGGAAATGTAGGTGGTTGATGATTGGTAAAAGAAAAATATAATTAGCGATCTATAACTATTGGTTGATTTTTTTCGTTGATCTACCTATAATAAATATTAACAAAACCCAACACGCCTCTCAACGATGCGGACCACGTTGGGTCTTTTAATTTAATAAAAATGGGTATTATAGCTAATACTTTAGAAGGAGAAAAAATATGAGAGGAAAACGAGGACTTTTACTAGCCGTAGTTATTTTATTAGTATTCGGTATATTTGCATTTCAGGGAGCCGATATAGAGACTTATGCAAAAGGTACAACTTCGAAATGGACGGTAGCTACGAGTAAAAAAACTTATGCTTATACAGGAAAGAAAATTAAACCGAAAGTTACAGTGAAGTATAAGGGGAAGAAATTAAAACCGAAGAACTATAAGGTTACATATCCTAAAAAGCCCGTCAAACCGGGTAAGTACAAAATTAAAGTTACCTTAAAAGGCAAATATAAAGGTAAAAAATTAAAAGGAAGCAAAACCATAGAATATAGCATAGCGGTTCCTGCGGTAAAAGGTCTAAGTGGCACAATTAAGAGCGGTGAGTATTATGGGGATGCTTTATGCTTTAGCTGGGATGATAATTCGGCTATGAATATCGATGGATATGACATAGAAGTAAAAAATAATGGGAAAAATGGAAATAAATTAACAAAGAAGAAAATAGAAGCTTATTATAGCAACTACAATGTTGAGATTTATGAATATGGGACGACATATACATTCCGCATACGTTCCTATAAGAAAATAGGCGGGAAAAAATATTATTCCAAATGGTCTAAAGTAACGAAAAAGGTACCGGTACCAGATTATCATATGACTACTAAGACAGTAAATGGGATAGAGCTTGCATACAAGCAGGACGCATTTCCATTCTTTAAATATACCGGTTATTCGAGTTATGATGGCGATGTAAAGGACAGAACTTCAAAGAATTTTGCACAGTGCTATTTTCCGATCTTTATTAAGCAGAGGCTGAAGGATAATTTTATAATTCATACAGAATATAATGAAAAATGTGGATTTAGCAGTTTTTCACATTCGCAATACATTCCGAACAGAAAAGATGTTCAAGTAGCAACAAATATATCGGTGACATATTATAATGAAATGCCGGTTGAAGATAAAATGCAGCAGGCCCTTTATAAGCAGGGCTATGTTGGATACATACTTGTAAATGCAAGCTGCCTGTTGGATAAAAAGCAATCGGTAGGTGTATATTTTGGTGATGCAAAGGTTGTAACACTGGTATCAAATGGATATTCAAAAGCCAAGGAATATGACTACAGAAAATATAGAGGATATAATCCGTTCATAGAACCTGTGTATATTTATGAAAGCGAAGTGCTTCTAAAAGATATGTTAAAAGATGTTGCTAAATGTGCACCAAACATGACAGATTATGAAACATATACGGCACTTAAATATTGGATACAAAATCACACCTATACGGAGTACTCATGCTGGGGTGCGGCAACAGTGGCAAATGCTATGATGGAGCTTGGTTATCCATACATAATACTGTCTTGTTCGTATGATGGGAAGGATGGACTTTATAACGACTACAGCCGATACTATTCTCCTGCAAGTAAAATCGCACATGATTCGGCTGGACATATGATAACATTGATTTTTATGGAGCCGGGCAAATATGTAAGGTGCGAGGTTCAGGGCTATGGCTTTGGCAGTTCAGAATTTAAGTTTGATCCTACAGGATGGCAGAGACCTGTTAACAGCACATTAACTTCCGCATCAGCTGAGTTTGGGTTAAATGAATATAATACCATCGAAGAATTAATGAAGGGAGATTATTATATAGATATCAATAAATACGATCCATATGACTGGCATACATGGTCCGCTCATTTAGAGTAATAGTGCAAATAGATAAAAGTACTTGCATATTTATCTGCATTTATATATAATGGAAAAACATCGAAAATAATTGAAAAGACAAGGTATATATTAGGACGAGGCTAAAAGTCTGTCCGGATATATACCTTTTTTATATTATTTTCAATGGAGGTGCTGATATGGCATACAAATTTACAGAAAAAAGAAACAACATTCAGGAACAGACCACATATGTGCTCTACATGATCGTCAGCAGTTATTTTCACAAAAGCATCTGTAATTCCCGAACATTGGAGACATCGTTGTATCTTCATTATCTGGAGATGCCGAAGAGCCAGCAGGAAAATCTGGAGAAGCAGGTGATCCGAAGATCGGAACAGGATCTTGGGGAAGTCATGTCTGTGCTTTCTCAGATGCCTGCGGAAATGCAGGGGTCTGGCGATTTGCAGTATTTATATAGTGAATGGAAATGTTTTGTAGATGACCGCTTATTTGGACATTACACTTGTTACTATTGAATCATCATTGTGAAGATCAAAGGAGATTAATTTATGAGCAAAAGAGAACCAATCAAAACTACAAAAGAAGCAATTATTTCATATTGGGCAAAGCATCAGGACGAATGCGGATTAAGTGTAGACTGGGCTGAAGCGGGTGAAAGATGTTGGAGATGCGGGTGTGAGCGTTCATTGGATCGATGCCACATTATACCGGATTCATTAGGTGGAAAAGATGAACCGGAGAATTTGGTGCTTTTGTGCAAGAGATGCCATGCAGATGGTCCGAATGTTGCAGATCCGGAGATTATGTGGGACTGGATAAGAGCCTATGGGGTTTCGTTTTATGATACATTTTGGGGATGTGAGGGAATGCGCGAATATAAATTTATATATGGGTATAAATTTCGGAGCGCATTAAGATATATTCTGGATCATTCAGAAAATGAGCTGGATGAAAGAAAAATGCAGGAATATATAAGTAAAGAAATCAAGTCCCTTGCAGACAGATCAAGTGTGCATTTTGGACAAAATTACTGGAATACAGCAACATATGCAGGAAATCTTAGAATGATAATTAAGTCATTAGCAGAAAAGCAGGGGATTAACATTAAAGAAATAGGTAAAAAACTACAGCAAAATAAATCCTCATGGTGGCTGGAAGCATTTTAGAGAAAGCAGCATAGTTCCTCTAAAGAGTGGGATTTTTCCCTTTTCACCTATTTTATATATTTTACATATGCGACAAACAATGCATAGCTGGAAAAGTCCGTGTAAGTGATGCTTGAAAAATAGTCGCCAGATATCTGCAGGAATGCAGGTGTCTGGCGATTTGCATATGCTGTCAGTTTAAAAATGGTAGTATGACTATACGAAATGTGTTATAATGCAAAAGAAGTAATAAGGGGTGGGTTAGTCTAATAGCCAAATCTGGCAAGAATTACCTAAAGAAATAAATAATCTTATACTTTGCGAATAAAGGACAATTTATATTATATATTGTCGAATAAAAGTAGTGAGGCACAAATGGATACAAGAAAAGAAATGATAGTTATACAGGGTGTAATAAAAACATGCAAGGTAGCATTATGTGAATACAATAGAGAAATGTATTCCTGGAATGTTTGGTATAACGATGGAAGGTTTTCTATATATAGGTATGATGAAGTGGAAAAATTAACAAATCCCAAGGTTTTAAATCCTGTTGAATACCGCATTAGCAGGAATGGTAAGGAATTCTTTAATATAGAAGAAATCTATGTTTTTAATGGTAGAGAAGAGGAATATTGGCATATTTGTTTCAAAAAAGAAATACAAGGCGATTATTTTCGGAGAGATCTTAGCATAGATAAATCCATTTTAAGTCAGGGTAATGAAGCAAATAAATTTGAGTATATGAAGCAGATTGCAGAATTGAGTGATCTCAGAAATAATAGAACAGGTGATAAATTACTGGTAAAGAAATATGAGAAAATATCCTTCATAAGCCCATATGTAGCATTATCCCATTACTTGAATCCGGCTAATTATAAAATAAAAAAGGGAAATTATACTCCAATCTTTCCGTTTGGGTGTAATAACAGTCAGTATACAGCAGTGAAAAAGGCGATGGAGAATCAGATCAGTGTCATTCAGGGACCTCCTGGTACTGGCAAGACTCAGACAATTTTGAACATAATTGCAAATATTTTAATGGATGGAAAAACAGTTCAGATTGTTTCTGGAAATAATTCAGCTACTGAAAATGTATATGAGAAATTGAGTTTTCCAGAGTATAATATGGGATTTATTGCAGCACGATTAGGTAATTCCGAAAATAAAAAACGTTTTATAGAACAACAAAGCATTGACTATCCTGACTTTTCATCATGGAGAGTACATACGGATATTCTTGCGTTACAGAGAAAAATACACGAAGATTCTGTTAAATTAAGGACTGTATTTGATAAACAGGAAAGATTGGCTGCATTAAGACAAGAACTTTCACAGATGCTTATAGAACAGGAATATTTTAATCAATATGTACAGGAAAAGAATATCTATATAGCAAAAATAAAGTTCCGGAAAAAGATATCATCGAAAAAATGGATCGAATTATGGCAGGAGTGGCAGATGGCTGTAGAGGAAAAACAGAAAATCAGTTTATGGATTAAATTGAAGTCATTATTTATGTATGGGATAGGAGATTGGAAATTTTATAAACAGGATATCACAAATGTAATTACAATATTTCAGGTTATGTATTATTATGCAAGAAAAGAAGAATTAACAAGTGAAATATTAGAAATAGAAACCTATTTAAAAAATACGGATCAGAATTTATTAAATAATCTATGTAGTGAATCTATGTTGGTTTTAAAAAATCAGATAGCAAAAAGATATGGAAATAACACGGAACGTAGAATATTTACGGAAGATGATTTATGGAAAAATTCGGAGGAGGTATTAGCGGAATATCCTGTCGTATTGAGTACAACATTTTCAGCCAGAAACAGTCTGAATTCGAAAATAATATATGATTATCTTATTATGGATGAAGCTTCACAGGTTGATATCGCAACAGGAGTATTAGCCCTTTCGTGTGCACGGAATGTTGTAATTGTTGGAGATACGAAGCAGTTGCCTAATGTTGTCCCAAATGATATAAAAAACAGAGCAGATGCTATATTTAATAATTTTAAAATTGATGAGGGATATCGGTATACCAAGAGTTTTTTGCAATCTGTTTTAGAAATTATACCAAATGTTACACAAACGATGTTGCGTGAGCACTACAGGTGTCATCCGAAGATAATTAATTTCTGTAATCAAAAATTTTATCATGGTGAATTGTTAATTATGACAGAGGATCATGGTGAGGAAGATGTGTTGTCAGTTGTTAAAACAGTTGTAGGAAATCATGCGAGAGATCATTATAGTCAGAGACAGATTGATGTTATAAAAAATGAAATTATTCCGCAGCGTAATCTTGATTTACAGAAAACAGGCATTATAACGCCATACAGAAACCAAATGGAAGCATTGTGTAATGAAATTTTAGATACAGATATTGCAACGGTACATAAATTTCAAGGACGGGAAAAGGAGAATATAATAATTTCTACCGTTGATGATGAGATTTCAGATTTTGTTGATGATCCATATTTGCTTAATGTTGCTGTATCGCGAGCAAAAAAGAGACTGATATTAGTGGTAACAGGAAATGAACAAACACGGGAGCGTAACATAACAGATTTGGTTGCTTATATTCAATACAATAATTTTGAAGTTACAGATAGCAAAATTTATTCTATATTTGATTATTTGTACAAGCAATATACAGAAGCAAGAAAGTTATATTTGAAGAATCATCCAAAAGTGTCAAAGTACGATTCTGAAAACTTAATGTATAGTTTAATTGAGGATATTCTTGCTGAAAATAAATATGCAAGTTTGGATGTCGTTTGCCACTTCCCTTTGAATAAACTAATAAGAAGTTCAGAGTTGTTAAGTGATGAAGAAAGGCGATATGTTGCCCAGTCTGGTACGCATGTAGATTTCCTTATATATAGCAGACTTGGTAAAAAGCCGATACTTGCTATCGAAGTCGATGGATATGAATATCATCAGGCAGAATCCAAACAGGCTTTCAGAGATTCAAAGAAAAATCATATATTTGAGTTGTATAAAATTCCATTATTGCGGTTTTGTACAAATGGAAGTGGAGAAAAGCAACAGATTATTGAAAAGTTGGAAGAAGTGATGGGATAGGATTACTTTATCTTCCCCTCCACGTTCTTCATATGTCGTACATATACGATAAACAGTGCACATCCGGTAAATATCCATGAAGCCACATATACATTCAACAGCCAGTCAAATGTTGGCAGCAGGCGGAAGACCGTGCCAAGCCAGATCAGACGGAAAACAACCGTTCCTAAGATGGTGAAGATTGCAGGTTCTACTGATTTGCCCATACCACGGAGAGCGGCACTTTCAACCTCGTAAGTAGTGGTCAGACCTTCCAGTGAGCAGACATGATACATACGGATCAAAGCATAGGCAGCGACTGCTGTACTTTTTGTGTAGATTCCGACGAAAAAGTCACTCCATACGATAAAGATAACTGCGAGAATCTCTGTGAAGACAATGCCAAACAGCATGTTTAACCAGAACACTTTCTTGCAGCGTTTGATGTTTCCTGCACCATAGTTCTGGCTGGTGAAGGTGACCGTTGCCTGTGCAAATGCATTTGCAATGTCATAGGTAAAATATTCAAAATTAAGCGCAAGAGAAGAACCTGCGATCGCAAATTTGCCAAATGAATTAATACCACTCTGGATAAAAACATTCGAGATCGAGAAAATGGTTCCCTGGATACCGGATGGAATACCGATCTGAAGGATCTTGCGCAGATATGGGCGTACAATCTTCATCCGGTTGAACCGGAATGCAAACTCATCATCTCTGCGGTAAAGATATACCATGACCATAACAGCACTGATAACATTAGAGATTACAGTGGAAATGGCAACACCGGCAACACCCAGATGAAAGCAGATGACGAGGATCAGATTCAGGATGACATTTACGATACCGGAGATGATAAGATAGAACATTGGTCGTCTGGTATCACCGAAGCTTCGCAGAATGGCAGCTCCAAAATTATAAACGGTCATAAACGGAATGCTTAAGAAATAGATGCGGATATATAACAGTGCTTCGGCAAGAACACCGGACGGTGTACCGGATAATTCCAGAATGATCCGGGCAGAGGCAAAGCCGAGGATCATAAGCCCAAGTCCGAGGATTGTGCCAAATGTCAGGATCGTATGTACCATATCGTTGATCTTGTCACGCTGTTTCTGACCGATCAGATTAGCGAGGACGGCATTTGGTCCCACAGCCAGACCGACAATCAGGTTGACAAAGATGCCGACCAGAGCCACACAGCTTCCGACTGCAGCGAGCGCATTATCTCCGGCAAATCTGCCGACAACAGCGACATCTGCGGAGTTGAATAATTGCTGTAAAATGCTGCTGAATGCAAGCGGCAGTGAAAAAAGGATCAGCTTGCCAACCAATCCCCCGTTTAACATATCCATTTCTTTTGACTTTATCGTTTTCATATCTATAATCCCAAAGTAGTATTTTGAAATGTTTATTTCACACATTAGAAGCAGAATCTATTTAAACACCATCGACAAATGTCGTCAAGACGGATATTATAAAAAATATAAATTTTTCTGTAACGTTTTTCTGGGAGCGTTGTCATATAAGTGATGGGAGGTGAATAAGCAAATTGGTACCAATAGAAGAAATCTACAATAACTATTATACAGACTTGTATCGGTATGTTTTCGCGTTAAGTAAAAACGCGCATATAGCGGAAGATATTACGCAGGAGACATTTATGAAAGCCATAAAGGCAGTAGACCGATTCAAGGGTGACTGCGATATACGCGTGTGGTTGTGCCAGATTGCAAAGAATACTTACTTTACTTATGTGAAAAAACAGAAACGGGAAACGACTGAACCGGATGAGATGCTGACAGAACGGGCCTCGGATCACGATTTTGTCAAAGATACCGTGGACAGGGAACAGGCGATGAAGATTCATCAACTGGTTCATAACCTGAGTGAACCGTATAAGGAAGTATTCAATCTGAGAGTATTTGGCGAACTGCCATTTCGGGAAATTGCAGTAATATTTGGAAAAACAGAGAGCTGGGCGCGAGTGACGTATCATCGTGCAAGGCTGTTGATCATGAATGAAATGGAGGAATTATCTTGAAAAAAGAATGTGAAATGATAAATGATCTGCTTCCTTTATATATAGATGGGGTTTGCAGCGAAGAAAGTAAAAAATTAGTAGAAGAACATATGAAGACCTGCGATTCTTGCAGAAAAACTGCGGAGCAGATGAAGTCAGACCTTGCCTTGCCGATGAAGGACAGTGCGGATGTAAAAGGATTTCGTAAATTTGTAAATAAAAAGGTCTGGGGACGGGCTTTGATCGTTATTGTGATATTTGCTGTTTTGTGGGTAGTCGGTAACTGGGCGGTTACTTCACACTGGTCGGAGGTATGGCCGGAGATCGGTGCAGAGGGTATTCAGGGAAATGTGGAAGTGGTCGAGATGGATGGAGCGTTATATCTGCATCAGTCTGCTCTCTTAGGAAGCGGACAGATCGTGACGATCAGTACAGGAGAGGAACTGGAAAATGGAATTGTAAGATTTTATCTCGGTGAACAGGGACTGACTTCCCTTGATCCAACCGGTCAGAGCAGATCATGGCAATTGACAGAGAGCTATCATGCACTTGGTGGACACCGGGAAGGTGCCACTATAACATCAGCATTTGCATCCGGTGATGAGGAAGAGACAGAGAGTTTGCCGGTGATCCGGAAGGTAGTTTACTGTCATAAGGATGGAACAGAAGTAACTGTTTTATGGGAAGAAGGACAGGAGCCTAAGATTTTAGAGGCGCAGAAATAATTTCATATTTGGCGAAAGTCAGCATAGAAAGCGGTCTTTGAGAATAATTTTATTCTACAGACTGCTTTTTTCTATATTAGAAAAGTTTTCCTTGTAAAGTAAAACAAGGGGTGTACTTCATGGTAAAAAAGTTAATTGATTGGAAATTTCTATTGAAGATATAATATTAAATATTATTAATGTGATATTAAT
>ENA-OZEM01000499-OZEM01000499.1-human-gut-metagenome-genome-assembly--contig:-NODE-499-length-17442-cov-5.062115_pt1 | contig 17442 bp, 19 predicted proteins | sample MGYA00245069_ERZ653611 | MGnify/ENA primary metagenome ERZ653611 (study PRJEB26926, sample SAMN06165006) | human gut metagenome | biome: ENVO:00009003; feature: ENVO:2100002; material: ENVO:00002003... | reverse complement strand
ACCTTTATATAGCACAATACGATTATGTGGTGCATGAGTAAGTTGACGCATAATGGCTTTCCAATCATCGTCAATATCAATCCCACCAATTTCATTACGTGGCACCATAATATCGTCCACAGTGATGGTTTCCATATCTAAAATAGAAAGCAACATTTGTGGATGTTGTTCATCCGGTGTCGCTTCGCCCGCTTCCGATACAATGCTTCTTAATTCATCGCGGCTAATCACTTGTTTTTGTAAATCGAGTTTTAAGCCGACCATTCGCATTAAGGTTTTCGTAAAAATATTCATCAACCAAACTAATGGATAGAACACTTTTAACAATAACGACAAAATGTGACTTGAAAACAAGCCCACTTTCTCTGGATGCATTGCCGCAACCGTTTTAGGGAAAATTTCAGAAAAAACGAGCATTGCAAAGGTTAATAAACCTGTTGCGATTGCTACCCCCGCATCACCATATAAACGCATACCAATCATGGTTGCAATAGCTGATGCACTGATATTCACAAGGTTATTAAAGATCAAAATGAAACTTAACAAGGTATCCGGCTTTTCAAGCAGTTTTTCTGCTTTTTGCGCGCCTTTATTGCCTTGTTCCGCCAGAAAGCGAAGACGATATTTATTAAGAGAGAGTAAGCCGGTTTCTGAGCCGGAAAAATAGGCAGATAAAATTAAACAGATAATCAGTGTAATAAATAAAGTACTAAGGGGGATACTGTCCAAGGGTAAATCCTTTTGTTCGTTAATCAACAAAAAGTGCGGTTATTTTCACCGCACTTTTTACCTGTTCTTTGATTTCGATTAAATCAAACGGCTGCCAAAATAGCCAATTGTGAGCAGAATGATACCTGAAATTGCGTAAATAATCATCCTTTTTCCACGCCAGCCTAATCGCCAATGACCAAAACAAGCAATACCAAAACTAATCCAAGCAAGGAAAGAGAAAATCGCTTTGTGCAGATTTTCTAGAGTCACCGCTTGTAATACATGATAAGTACCCGAAATTAAAGTTAGCGTCAGTAATGCTTCACCCATGGCAAATAAACAGAAGAAATGACGCTCTACCGCCATTAATGGTGGAATTGCGGGCGAAAATTGGATTTTACGCTTTTTCAAATTGCGATCTAACCAGACCAACTGAATCACATAAAGCGTTGCAATAAAACAAACTGCATAGGTAAACAGCGACAACCCGATATGGAACAGCATCAACGTATTTTGATTAAGCATCTGAATGATATGGCTTGATAAGAATGTCGCAAAGATCAAGCTAATGATCGAAAACGCATACACGATTGGTAAAACAAACCACATTGTGGAAACGAGAAACATTGAAAGCGTCGCTAAGGCAGCAATAATTACGCTCATTAAGGAAGCGATTTCCATTAGCGTAAAACTTTGCCCTGAGGCCAAATCCTCTAACAAAGGGAAAGTGCTGACTACATGCAGAATAATTGCAGCAAGTGCGGTCAGAAAAAATGGAGTTTTGCTTTGACTCAACTTCCCTTCTGATGAGTTCATCAAAAACGGAGCGATCAGCAATAGACTAAGAATGTAAAAAATAATCGAAAAAAGGGCAAACCACATAATGCGTTCTCTTTACTAGGAATTATTCTTATTTTAACGGATCTTTTCTCTAGATCGCCATAATTTTATTTGAAATGATGAAAAACGCCTAAATTTCGGTATAATCACGGCAATTTTTTAAGAAAAAACAGGATTTAAAATGTTTGAGAATTTATCGGAGCGCCTTTCCAAAACGCTACGCAACATTAGCGGTAAAGGTCGTTTAACTGAAGATAATATTAAAGAAACGCTACGCGAAGTGCGCATGGCATTATTAGAAGCAGATGTTGCTTTGCCTGTCGTACGTGAATTTATCGCTAAAGTAAAAGAAAGCGCGTTAGGCGAAGAAGTCAATAAAAGCTTAACTCCAGGCCAAGAGTTCTTAAAAATCGTTCAGCGTGAACTCGAAAAAGCCATGGGTGAAGCCAATGAGAGCTTAAACCTAGCAACACAGCCACCTGCAGTTATTTTAATGGCGGGTTTACAAGGTGCGGGTAAAACCACCAGCGTGGGTAAATTAGCAAAATTCTTACGCGAACGTCATAAAAAGAAAGTGCTTGTAGTCTCTGCCGACGTATATCGTCCTGCGGCAATCAAACAGCTTGAAACCTTAGCACAATCTGTTGGTGTGGATTTCTTCCCGTCTGATGTCAAACAAAAACCCGTAGATATTGCAAAAGCGGCGCTTGCTGACGCCAAACTCAAATTCTACGATGTATTAATCGTGGATACCGCGGGTCGCTTACACGTTGATAGCGAGATGATGGATGAAATCAAGCAAGTTCATGCAACATTAAATCCTATTGAAACGCTTTTCACGGTTGATGCGATGACAGGTCAAGACGCAGCAAATACCGCAAAAGCCTTCAATGAAGCCTTGCCACTCACCGGGGTTATCTTAACCAAAGTGGATGGTGATGCGCGTGGCGGTGCAGCTTTATCTATCCGTCAAATCACAGGCAAACCGATTAAATTCCTTGGTGTGGGTGAAAAAACAGAAGCCCTCGAGCCATTCCATCCTGATCGTGTAGCATCCCGTATTTTAGGCATGGGCGATGTGCTTTCCCTTATCGAAGATCTGGAACGTTCAGTCGATCGCGAAAAAGCGGAAAAAATGGCGCAAAAATTCAAGAAAGGCGATGATTTCACCTTAGACGATTTCCGTGAACAGCTTCGCGAAATGAAAAAAATGGGTGGCATGATGTCGATGCTTGAAAAATTACCGGGTGCGAAAAACTTACCGGATCATGTCAAAAATCAAGTAGATGACAAAATGTTCATCAAAATGGAAGCCATCATTAATTCCATGACCTTAAAAGAACGTGCCAATCCAGATATTATCAAAGGATCTCGCCGTCGTCGTATTGCATTAGGTTCTGGTACACAAGTTCAAGATGTAAATAAGTTGCTAAAACAATTTGACGAAATGCAACGTATGATGAAGAAAATGCGCAAAGGCGGAATGGCGAAGATGATGCGCGGTATGCAAGGCTTAATGGGCGGAGGCGGCTTAGGTGGCCTTGGCGGTTTAGGCGGCATGTTTAAACGTTAATCCCCTCGTCAAATTAAGTGCGGTCAAAAATCGATAGGTTTTTGACCTTATTTCTTATCTTTTCAGTCAGCATTTCCTATCTCCTTATTAAATTACTCAGTTTTGGGTAATATTTTCATCAATTGATAGTTGATATAATTGCTCAAGTATTTTACTTAGCGTAAAATCTAACCTTGATGGTTATTTTCGGAATAACTAACCATCAGGGCATCGTATTTTCTAATAATCTAGGAGTGATAAAATGGGACAGTATAAAAAGTTCTGGTACCTATTAGTCGCCGTATTGATTGGAGCCTTCTCCATCCTCGGTTACTATGGGTTCGAAGTTTATCGTGAAGCACCACCTATTCCGCAACAATATGTTTCTGAATCTGGCGAAAAAGTGATTACTCACGATGATATTTTACATGGTCAAACAGCTTGGCAAACCACTGGCGGTATGCAAGTGGGCTCTGTTTGGGGTCATGGTGCGTACCAAGCGCCTGACTGGACTGCAGATTGGCTTCACCGTGAATTAACTAATTGGTTGGACATTACTGCTAATCAAGAGTTCGGTAAAAACTTTGCTGATTTAAATGATGAACAACAAACGTTATTAAAAGCACGTTTAACCAAAGAATATCGAGGTAGTAAAGTTGAAAACGGCACTGTTGTGCTTTCTAATACCCGTTTAGCGGCAATGGAAAAAACAGCACAATACTATATCTCTTTATACGGTGATGATCCTGCAACTAAAGTGACTCGTGAACACTTTGCGATGAAGGATAACACCCTTCCTGATTTACAAGCTCGTAAAGACTTAGCTAAATTCTTCTTCTGGACAGCATGGACTGCATCAGCTGAACGTCCAAATACTCACGCAAGTTACACCAACAACTGGCCACATGAGCCATTAATTAATAACGTGCCAACTCCAGAAAACGTGATTTGGTCTATCGCGAGTGTGGTATTCCTCATTGCTGGTATTGGTTTTGTGGTATGGATTTGGTCATTCAAAAAACGTGAAGATGAAAAAGAACCACCAATGCCTGAGTTCGATCCACTCACAAAATTACAACTTACTCCTTCTCAACGTGCGTTAGGTAAATACCTCTTTACTGTGCTTGCTCTTTTCGTATTGCAAGTCACATTAGGTGCGGTTGTAGCACACTATACGGTTGAAGGTCAGGAATTCTATGGTATTGATATTTCTCAATACTTCCCATATTCATTAGTGCGTACATGGCATATTCAAGCTGCCTTATTCTGGATTGCAATGGCATTCTTAGCTGGTGGTTTATTCCTTGCACCAATCATTAATGGCGGTAAAGATCCGAAATTCCAAAAATTGGGTGTGGATGTTCTCTACTGGGCATTAGTGGTATTAGTCGTTGGTTCATTCACTGGTAGCTACTTAGCAATTGCGCATATTCTCCCTGAAGAATGGAGCTTCATGTTCGGCCACCAAGGCTATGAATTCATTGACTTAGGTCGTTTCTGGCAAGCAGTGAAATTCGCAGGCATCTTATTCTGGTTAGTTTTAATGCTTCGCGGTACAGTGAATGCATTCAAACAACCTGGTGATAAAAACTTATTGGCATTATTCTTCGCCTCAGTAATTGCGATCGGTTTATTCTATGGCCCAGCATTATTCTATGGTGAGCACACTCACATTTCTGTGATGGAATACTGGCGTTGGTGGGTAGTTCACCTATGGGTAGAAGGCTTCTTTGAAGTATTCTCTGTAGCGGCACTGTCATTCATCTTCGTAAGTTTAGGTTTAGTTTCACGTCGTACTGCAACTGTGGCAACCATTACTGAAGCGGCGTTATTCTTAATCGGTGGTATCCCTGGTACTTTCCACCACTTATACTTCGCAGGTGCAACCACTCCAATTATTGCTGTAGGTGCATCATTCTCTGCACTTGAAGTGGTACCTTTAGTGTTACTAGGTCATGAAGCTTGGGAACACTGGGCGATGCAACAAAAAACACCTTGGATGGAACGCTTAAAATGGCCTCTTTACTGCTTCGTAGCCGTAGCGTTCTGGAATATGTTAGGTGCTGGCGTATTTGGTTTCTTAATCAATCCACCAATTTCACTTTACTATATCCAAGGCTTGAACACGACTGCTGTTCATGCTCACGCTGCATTATTCGGTGTGTATGGTTTCTTAGCGTTAGGTTTCGTCTTCTTAATTGCTCGTTACTTACGCCCAGATACACCATTTAACGATAAGTTAATGAAATGGGGCTTCTGGCTATTAAATGGCGGTTTAGTATTAATGATCGTATCAAGCTTACTACCAATCGGTATTATTCAAGGGTATGCTAGTATCTCTGAAGGCTTATGGTATGCACGTAGTGAAGAATTTATGCAACAACCTTTATTCGATACCCTACGTTGGGTTCGTTTCGGTGGCGACGTTGTCTTCATCTTCGGTGCTCTCGCTTTCTTCTGGCAAATCTTTACGATGATTTTCTTTAAACCGAAAAAAGCAGCATAATTTAATTTATTATTATGCAAAAGCGGCTAAGCAATTAGCCGCTTTTTATTTGTGAAAAATTAGTTAAATTTCTAACCGCACTTTGATCTTCATCAAATCATTTACCTTCTTTTAAGTATGATTAAATTCGTCTTTAGATCTATACTTTCTCTACTTTTCAACTTTTCTTATAACATTTCAACATGAGTGACAATCCATTCAACGCTAGTTGGTCATCAAAAGGCAATACGCTATGTCTAGGTCATTGGGATATTAGTTATCTCGGTTTACCTATGGTACTGCCAATTGAACGTCGAGATAAAGATATGGGAACAAATAATATTTATAATTTCATGGATCCCGAAGATGAACTTTATCGAGAAGGCTTAATGGAAGATGATTGGATTGTGGAAAATATCGATTGGCTTTCCGATGTCTTTATTGAGCATAATATTCCTTTAGAAGAAGAAACTATGAGAGCATTTTATCAAGCAGTGAATAAGGAAGATTGGCGCTGTGGGAGCTGTGGTGGATGTATTTAATAGCAAAGTGCGGTCAATTTTATCCTTGTTTTTATACCGAACTGTCATAATAAAAATACTAGGAAATTCAATATTTCTGATATAGAATTCTTCGATTTGTTTTTTAAAAGGGAGAAAAAAATGAAACTTGTTGAAGTTAAACATCCGCTTGTTAAACATAAATCAGGCGTGATGCGCGAAGCTGATATTGATACCAAAAAATTCCGTGAACTCGCCACTGAAGTAGGTAGCTTACTCACCTATGAAGCCACTGCCGACCTTGAAACAGAAAAAGTGATTATTGAAGGTTGGAATGGCCCAGTTGAAATTGAACGTATCAAAGGTAAAAAAGTCACTGTTGTGCCAATTTTACGTGCAGGCCTAGGCATGATGGACGGTGTATTAGAACATGTTCCAAGTGCTCGTATCAGTGTGGTTGGCATTTACCGTAATGAAGAAACTCTTGAACCCGTTCCTTATTTCCAAAAACTCGCGAGCGATTTAGAAGAACGTTTAGCTATCGTTGTAGACCCAATGCTTGCAACGGGTGGTTCAATGATCTCTACAATTGATCTATTAAAAGCAAAAGGTTGCCAACATATCAAAGTATTAGTATTAGTAGCTGCACCAGAAGGGATCAAAGCATTAGAAAAAGCACATCCAGATATCGAACTTTATTGTGCATCGATTGATGATCACTTAAATGAACAAGGCTACATCATTCCAGGCTTGGGTGATGCAGGCGATAAGATTTTTGGGACGAAATAATTCCCTTTTAATAAGACGGCATTTATGGCCGTCTTTTTTCCGTGCGTGAAAACACAAAAGCTAAAAAAGCATTAAAACCGACCGCACTTTCAGTTAATTCAAACCGAGAGTTGAAACTAAATGAGTAATCAAACTACAACCGCACCTGTTGAGGTGCAAAGCATGGGCAAACAAGCGTTTGTCGGTTTACAGATGTTATTTGTGGCCTTTGGCGCCTTAGTATTAGTCCCCTTAATCACCGGATTAAATTCTAATACAGCCCTTCTAACCGCAGGTATCGGTACACTACTTTTCCAACTTTGTACCGGTAAACAAGTTCCTATTTTCTTAGCCTCCTCTTTTGCCTTTATTGCGCCTATTCAATATGGCGTACAAACTTGGGGCATTCCAACCACAATGGGTGGACTTGCTTGCGCAGGCTTCGTCTATTTCGCACTATCAACCTTAGTGAAATTACGTGGTAGTGCTGCGCTCGAACGAATCTTCCCGCCCGTTGTTGTGGGTCCCGTAATTATCATTATTGGTATGGGACTTGCACCTGTTGCTGTTGATATGGCATTAGGTAAAAACAGTGCATACAGCTATGAGCACTCTGTATTGGTTTCGATGATTACCTTGGTCACTACCCTTTCTGTTGCGGTATTTGCTAAAGGTATGATGAAACTGATTCCAATTATGTTTGGTATCGTTGCTGGCTATGTGGTTTGTTTATTCCTAGGATTAATTAATTTCCAACCTGTTTTAGATGCAAAATGGTTTGAATTACCTGAGTTAACCAAACCAGAATTTAATTTAGAAGCGATTCTTTATATGCTACCCATTGCTATCGCACCAGCCGTTGAACACGTGGGTGGTATTATGGCAATCAGTTCTGTAACAGGTAAAGATTTCCTTAAAAAACCAGGCTTACATCGCACCTTATTAGGTGATGGTGTGGCAACGGCTGCAGCGTCATTAGTTGGTGGTCCACCAAATACCACTTATGCTGAAGTAACGGGTGCTGTAATGCTAACTCGCAACTTCAATCCAAATATTATGACTTGGGCTGCGGTATGGGCGATTGCAATTTCCTTCTGTGGAAAAGTAGGCGCATTCCTTTCTACAATTCCAACCATCGTAATGGGGGGAATTATGATGTTGGTATTCGGTTCAATTGCCGTTGTCGGAATGAGCACCTTAATCAAAGGTAAAGTAGATGTGACCGAGCCTCGCAATCTTTGCATCATTTCTGTGGTGATGACTTTCGGGATCGGGAATATGTTTGTCAACGTCGGCGATGTTGTTTCCCTGAAAGGGATTAGCCTTTGTGCCATCGTTGCCATTGTGCTGAACTTGATTTTGCCAAAAGCAAAAAATGAAGTAGAATAAAACCTCCCAAACAAAAGGGTTAAATGAAAATTTAGCCCTTTCTTTTTTATTTTAAATCAACTCGTTAATCCGTGAATCAGCAACTTTCTTTACCTATTCATCAAATTGATGATGAAACGCTTGAGAATTTTTATAGCGATAATAATGCATTATTGCTTAATTCTTTACGTCAAAACATGACTGATTTACAACAACAATTCTTCTACCTTTGGGGCAGCCAAAGCGTTGGGAAAACCCATCTTTTGCGCGCACTTTGTAATGAATATATTCAGCAACAACGAAGTGCCATCTATGTCCCACTGAGTAAATCACAATATTTTTCCACGGCGGTTTTTGAGAATTTAGAACAACAAGAACTGGTTTGCTTAGACGATTTGCAAACAATTATTGGAAATTCAGAATGGGAAATTGCCTTATTTGATCTTTTTAATCGCATTAAGGCTAATGGTAAAACCTTATTAGTTGTCAGTTCAGATCAATCTCCAACTGCCCTACCCGTTAAATTACCGGATCTTGCTTCTCGCTTAAAATGGGGAGAAAGTTATCAATTGATTCCACTCAGCGATGAACAAAAATTTGCAGTATTGAAACAGAATGCCCATCAACGAGGTATCATACTTTCAGATGATACTGTCAATTTTATATTCACGCGTTTAGATCGTGATATGGCGACACTAAAAGAAGCATTAGTGAAACTCGATGAAGCCTCACTACAAGCAAAACGAAATCTGACGATTCCTTTTGTAAAATCGATTTTAGGCTTATAAACAAGCAAAAAAATAACCGCACTTTTTTCTAGTACGGTTATTTGTTATCAATTTAATTACCAACAATAATGGCAATAACCAAATGCAGGCATAATGGCCACAGGATATCGAGGATAGCGGGAATACCCAGTCATTTTTGGGCGATAATCGCTAGCATTCATTTCATTTGGAATACTGTCTCTTTGTGCAACTTCCGCTTTTTCTCGAGCACTTACCGTATTGCCACTTATTACTCGAGCATTATAATCTTGCACCGTATTCATATCATACGCAGCGACGCCATTCCCTATTGTTGAAGCCTCCTGAGGTGCGGTACAAGCCGTTAAAATAGTTAACACTGCGATAGAAATTAATTTCTTCATATTTTACCTCTTATTACAAACCACTTTATTGAGTGTATCTCTACCCTCTTTTATCCGCTCATTGGCTTTTCTTCTTACATTAGAATCTTCATGTTTCTCAATATATTTTGCTACCTTTGCATTCTTTACTGCATAAACAGGTACATATTGTGAATTTTTGGTTTCACCTTTTTTATAAATCGTTGCGCCTAAAATACTACCATAATATTCACTAGCATCATTCGGCTTCATATAATAACTACTAGAATTGGTTACGTCTACACCGTCATCACTTTTAAACCCACTACAAATTCCAGCTGGTGAAACGAAAGTTGTTTTTGAAGCAGCTATTTCATTAAATTTATATACTTCAAATTCAATACTATTAGCAAGTTCTTCCATATCTCTTTCTGATTTAGGATCTAAACTTCTCTTACCTATTCCACCAATATATTTCACAGTTTCAGTAACATTACTCTCGGAAACATTCACTGAAACATGATTTTCAGATGTTTTCATCTTTGTTGCATATACAACACTGTTGCTTTCTGATAAAGCAACTGATGATGCAAACAAACAAAATAAATGAATACCAATTTTTTTCTTAATATGACTCATAATACTAATGTGATTCCCTAAGCTAATAATTGTTCTCGTATAATTCAATCGGTAAATAATCCGGGTCTCGGAAGAAAGTGGTGTACTTCATTCCAGTTGATTCATCAACCCGAATTGGCTCACAAGAGATGCCTTTCTTTAGAAGATAAGCAACATACTCATCAATATTATCGACTTTAAATGCCAAATGTCGTAAACCACGGGCTTCAGGGTTTGTGACTCTTTGAGGCGGATTCGGAAATGAAAACAACTCGATTTGGCTCCCATCAGGAAAACTTAAATCTAATTTATAACTATCTCGTTCTGCACGATAAGTTTCGTTTAACTGTTTCGCCCCTAAAATCTCCATATAAAAATGCTTCGAACGTGCATAGTTCGAAGCAATAATTGCAATATGGTGAAAACCTAATAATTGAGGTTTCATTATTTCTCCGGTGTGACACTTTTTGCTTTTTCTTCTTCCTGTAAAGCAAGGGCATCACGTGCAGCACGAATACTCTTTTCAAGCATTGGCACGCGAGGATCATCTGGTTCCAATAAACGTAGCATCATTGCCCAGGTTACTGCCGCCATTTTATAATCCTCACCTTCAAAATAACTGAAAGCAAGTAAACTTAATGCTTCAGGATTAGAATGATCTTGACGAATAATCTCACGTAAAAGCTGATTACCTTTCAGTTTATCCGTTTGATCTTCAGAAGACATTAACATACGCGCATAAGAAAGCTTATAATCTAAATTATCCGGCTCAAGTTTATTCGCTTGTTGGTAACTATCAAAGGCTAATTTTCCATTACCTAAATTCATTCCTACCTGACCAAGCAACCACCATTTTTTAGCATCCTTTGGTGTTTTTTGTAAATCCAAACGAAGTGCGGTCGAAAATTGTTGCATTTCTGCATCCGTCATTGGGTTTGTGTCTTCTTCTTTGATTCGTTCAAAGAAATAAGGTAATTTTGCCAATGTTTTTTCCATCATATCTTCGGCTTTCCAAGATCCCAAAGGGAAATAAGCCCCACCGGCAATAATGGTCAAACCTAATAAACCAGAAACAAACCACAACTTACCGTAATTTTTGGCATTTTTATCGATGGTTTGGGTCTCTTGTTGAGGAATATCTTCCAATAATGTTTTTTGTAGCTCTTGTTTAAGTTGTTCAACGTTCTCTACTAAACCTTGCTGATTATCTTGCTCAATCTCTTTTAAGCGAGAAAAATACAATGCTTTATTTAATTCATCACGCTTTTTGTCTTCTTTCGCTTTAACTGAACGCAACAAGGGATAAAAACAAATCAATGCCACCACTAAAGTGAGCACAATAATACTTAATGCAAAATTCATTATTTATCCTTTTCTTTGAGTAAAGCCGATAAACGCGCATTCTCTTCGTCATCTAAAATCGCGTCAGAATTGACCGCATTTGGGCTTTTTGATTTACGTTTAAATACAAATAAAATGCCAATCAACACTAACAAAATTGGGGCAATCCATAATACGATTGTTGACGTCGTCATTGGTGGATCATAAGTCACAAAATTGCCATAACGTTGAATCATATAATCCACCACTTCATTTCGATTTTTGCCTTCTTGCAACAACTCAAATACTTTCCCACGCATATCTACGGCAATGGTTGCATTAGAATCGGCAATATTATTATTTTGACATTGTGGACAACGCAGTTCTTGTGTTAATTGGTGATAGTCTTTTTCTTGCTCTGGTGAAGCAAAATTTAGCGCATCAATTGCGGCAGTCGCTGAGAGACTCACAAAAAGTGCGGTTAAAAAAAGCCATGATTTTTTCATTATGGTTTCTCCGCGAGTTTGTCATAAATCGGTTTCAAAGTTTCATTCCAAACGCGTTCATTTACATCCCCCGCTAAGCGATAATGAATCACGCCTTTACCATCGACTATGAATGTTTCCGGTGCGCCATAAACACCCAAATCTAATGCAAAAGAACCTTTTTCATCTTTAAGCACAAGACTATAAGGATTGCCTAAATCTTTTAGCCATTTTACAGCTTTTGGTGATTCATCTTTATAGTCGATACCAATGATTGTTACGCCTTGTTTAGCCAATTGATTCAAGTATTGATGCTCTGCATAACAAGTTGGACACCAAGTTGCCCACACATTTAAGAGAATCGGTTTACCTTGTTGGAAAATTTCATTACCGTAGGTTTTATTTTCCAATAAATCCGTTAATGTTTTCTGTGGCACTGGTTTACCCACGAGAGCTGATTCTAACGCTTTTGGATCATCACCTTGCGCATTGCGTCCTAACTGAACTAAAAAAGCTGCCGCCACGGCAAGAAAAACAATAAGTGGGATAAGTAGTTTTTTATTCATAACACTATCAATTTCACATCTATTTCTAGAGGCAATACGCCTCTTATTACAATTAAGACTGTTTAACTAATCGACTAAAACGATAACGACGGTCAAACATACAGAGCAAGCCACCTAATGCCATAAACAATCCTCCAATCCAAATCCAACGAATAAATGGTTTATAGTAAAGGCGTAGCGCCCATGAGTTATCATCTATTTTTTCGCCCAAGGCGACATAAAGATCGCGAGTAAAGCCCCAATTAATTGCCGCTTCCGTCATTGGCATTTTACTGACGGTATAAAAACGTTTTTCAGCAAATAATGTTGCTTCCGGTTTACCCGCTTTTGAAATGTCGATCTGTGCTTTACCGCCCATATAGTTAGGTCCATTTGCATCACTCACGCCGGCGAACTTGAAATCATAATTAGCAATCTGTACCGTATCACCCACGGCCATTCGCACATCACGTTCTACACTGAAGTTTTGGCTAAAGGCTATTCCCCAAACAGTCATGGCTACACCAAGGTGAGCCAAAATCATCCCCCAATGAGAACGAGAAAGTTTAGTGATGCCTTTAAAGAAAGATTCACGGTGTGTTGCACGTTGTTTCATTTCATAAAGACTGAGTAACACAATAATGACTGACATCATGGTGCCAAGCACAGCACTGACAGTTAGTTTATTTTGTAGGAAATACGGCAAAGCAAAACCTGCAATCGCCATCACAATCACACTCACTACAACCGGTGTACGAATTTCAGAGAACTGATCACGACGCCATTTAACTAATGGCCCAATACCTAGTAATAAGGCAAATGGGGTCATAATAATCAGGAACATTTGATCAAAGAACGGCGCACCAATTGAAATAGAGCCCAGACCTAATTGCTTATGAACTAATGGCAATAACGTCCCTAAGAACACCACACAAAGTGCGGTCATTAATAGGATGTTATTTAATAACAATAAGGTTTCGCGAGAATAGCGTTCTGCATTATCACGCGAACGAATTTGGTTGCCTTTGTAAGCGTACAAGGTTAAAGAACCACCAATTACCACAACCAAATAAGCAAGAATATATAAACCACGTGTAGGATCTGAAGCAAAGGCGTGTACTGACACTAAGATACCGGAACGAACCAAGAACGTACCCAGTAAGCAAAGTGAGAAAGCAAGGATTGCTAAAAGCACAGTCCACGCTTTAAAAGAGCCACGTTTTTCAGTAACCGCTAAAGAGTGGATTAATGCGGTTCCTGCAAGCCAAGGCATTAAAGAAGAGTTTTCTACTGGATCCCAGAACCACCAGCCACCCCAGCCTAGCTCATAATAGGCCCACCAAGAACCGAGTACGATCCCGAGTGTTAAAAAGACCCAAGCTGCCATCGTCCAAGGGCGAGACCATCTTGCCCATGCGGAATCTAATTTCCCTGTCATTAATGATGCAATCGAAAAGGCAAAAGCCACAGAAAAACCAACATATCCCATATAAAGCAATGGAGGGTGGAAAATTAAGCCCACATCTTGCAACATTGGGTTTAATTCTCGACCATCTACAGGGAAATCAGGGAATGTACGGGTAAATGGATTTGAGGTAAATAATACGAAGAGTAAGAAGCCGATGCTAATAATCCCCATAATACCCAACACGCGAGCCACGGCTTCTTGTGGTAAGTGTTTGCTAAATAAGGCAACCGCTGCGCCCCAAAGGGTTAATAACCAAATCCAAAGTAACAATGAACCCTCGTGTGAACCCCACACCGCAGATAAACGATAATAAATCGGCAAGCTACTGTTAGAGTTATTTACCACATATTGCACACTGAAATCATTAACAGCAAACAGATAGAATAATGCCGCAAAAGCAATGGTTAAACTGAAAAATAAACCATAAGTCATTGGACGAGCCAATGACATTAATTGAGGGTGACCTTTTTCTGCGCCCCATAATGGGAAAATCGCTAAAAAGAATGAAACGGCAAGACTTAAAGCAAGCGCATAATTTCCTAGTTCAGCAATCATTATTGACCTTCTTGCGGTTTTTGCTGGGTTTCTTTATAACGACGATCAGATTCACTCTCGCCTTTTAACTCTGCGCCCATTGGCTTATGTACTTTCTGCATTTTTTCGCCTAATTCTGGTGGTACATAATTTTCATCGTGTTTAGCAAGTACTTCTGTCGCCTCTAATAAAGTAGGCCCTTTTAATACGCCTTGCGCGACGATACCTTGCCCTTCACGGAAAAGATCAGGAAGAATACCTTCGTATTCTACAGTGATCGATGGACCAATATCATTTAAGTCAAAGCGAACTTTTAAGCTTTTTGGATCGCGTTTTACTGTGCCTTCCACAACCATGCCACCTACACGGATGCGTTGCCCCACTTCAGGTTTTTGATCTGCTTTGCCTTCTTTACCTTCAATGACTTCTGATGGCGTATAAAATAAATCGATATTTTGGCGAAGTGCATAAAGGACTAAACCTGTTGCAATCGAAATACCTAAAATCACAAAGATGATGATCGAAAGTCTTGATTTACGTCTTGGATTCATAGCGTATTTCCTTTATTTGCTTGGTTTAAACGGGCCTCACGTTGTTGCTCGCGTAACACTTCTTTTAATACTGTTTTACGCCCCTTGACGCTTTGTATCGCCAAAATGATCATTGCCACGAGGCTAATGCCATAGGAAAGCCACACATAAAAACCGTAGCCTCCCATATTGATAAAATCACTCCAACTTTGGAAAAACATTTTCCGCTCCCTAAAATAAAAATAAAAAACTATTTCAGCTTACTTGCTAACCCTTTTACCCATGGACGTTTACTGTCTTCTTTTAGCAATTCAACGCGGTAACGCACAAGCGTAAACCAAATGGATAAAAATAAAAATCCCAAAATACATAAAATCAGTGGAATTAACATCGGCGTTGCAATCGACGGTTTTTCAAACTTCGTGATACTTGCCCCTTGGTGTAAGGTATTCCACCACTCTACGGAGAAGTGAATGATTGGTAAATTCACCACACCAACAATACACAAGATACCCGCTGATTTTGCGCCCACAGCACGATCAGAAAATGCAGAATAAAGCGCTAATACACCGATATATAAGAAGAAAAGAATAAGCTCAGCAGTTAAACGCGCATCCCATACCCACCAAGTGCCCCACATTGGTTTGCCCCAAATTGCACCCGTTACCAAAGCAATAAAGGTAAACATTGCACCAATCGGCGCCATGGCTATCATTGAAAGATGAGCGGCTTTAATTTGCCAAACTAACGCAATAATGGCAGCAACAGCCATCGAACCATACACACCCATTGACCAAATCGCGGCCGGCACATGGACATACATAATTCGGAAACTATTGCCCTGTTGGTAATCTGCCGGTGCATAAGCTAAACCCCAAACGATGCCAACAGCCAATAATAAAACCGCAATCACACCAAAAAATGGGCTCAATTTGCCACATAAATGATATTGGGTTTCATGTTTTGCGTAAGGATGTAACCACTTCCACATAAAAGATCCTTAATTCAAAAAATAAAAAACAGTTAAAAATCTGACCGCACTTTCACCGTAATGATGATTAATTATCTAAACTAATTCGTAGTGCAGCGGCAATAGCAAAAGGCGACAACGTTATCGCACCAGCCAAAATTGCACCTAAAATAGCAAGCTGCCCACCATAAGGGAGATTTAACGCAGCTGCGTCTAAAATTGCTGAGGCAAAAATTAAAACCGGAATGAATAATGGTACCACAAGTAAACTCAGCAATACGCCACCTTTACGCAACCCCACCGTTAATGCCACACCAATTGCACCAATGCAGCTTAAAATCGGTGTGCCCACTAAGAGTGTAAGCACCAATGCCCACCAAATATTCACTTCTAATGAGAGCAATAAAGCAGCAATCGGAGAAAGTAGAATCAACGGCAAACCTGTTAACAACCAGTGTGCAACGACTTTTGCAAGTGCCGTTAAAGCTAAAGGTTGAGCCGTGAGCATCAATTGTTCTAAAGAGCCATCAATAAAGTCATCTCGGAATAAGCGCTCAAAAGACAGCAACGCAGAAAGCAATGCCGCCACCCAAGCGATTCCTGGTGCGATGCGAGAAAGTAACTTAGGATCCTGCCCAATGACTAATGGAAATAACGTGATGACGATTAAAAAAAACCAAAGTGGGTTTAAAATTTCCGCTTGCTTACGTGTCGCAATCTTCAGCTCACGCTTTATAATCTGTAAAAATATCATAAAAATCTAAGAGTTATATTTATAATCAGCAAGGTTGATTTTTTTCAATAGCGTACTTGGCACTTCTTGGTGACTGGTTAAAATTACCATTCCACCTCTTTTAGCATGATTTTCAAAAAGTGCGGTCAAAACTTCAACCCCTTTTTTATCTATTGCTGTAAAAGGTTCATCCAAAATCCAAAGTGGTGCTTCAGAGATCCATAATCTCGCCAAGGCAATGCGCTTTTGCTGACCGGCTGAAAGTTGTGCAGCTGGCAAATCTTCACGTCCAAGTAAGCCTACGGTTTCGAGCACATCCCATAAAATATCCGTGCCTTGTTGGCTTTGACTAATCTGCTGATAAAATTTTAAATTTTCCCATGCGGTTAATTCAGGTTTCACGCCTGAATGATGACCGAGATAAAGCAGTTGATGATGATATTCTTCGCGTTGTTTTGTAATCTCTTCTAAATTCCACCGCACTTTACCTTCTACAGGCTGAGCTAGACCGGCTAAAATCCGTAATAAACTTGTTTTACCGATACCATTGTGCCCTTCAATTTGCACGAAATCACCACTTTGAAATTGTAGTGAAAGATCTGTGAACAACACACGATCGCCCCGTTGGCACGCTAATTGTTCTAATTGAAGTTGATGAGCAGAAAACATAGTCTCAGCCTTAAAAATAAAATCTTATGAAAAATCAGCGGGTATTCTACCACAAGGGGAAATTTTGACGAGATTTTAAAGCCCTCGAAGTATAACTATTTAGAAGTAGATCGGCATGTTTATTGATTTAAAACAAACTAAATTTTCCTAGCTTTTTCATCGGATAATCAAATAATTAAAAGATTTGATGCTGTCTCTTATACACATCTCCGAGCCCACGAGACATGCGCAGATCTCG
>ENA-OZEM01000472-OZEM01000472.1-human-gut-metagenome-genome-assembly--contig:-NODE-472-length-17971-cov-25.978790_pt1 | contig 17971 bp, 8 predicted proteins | sample MGYA00245069_ERZ653611 | MGnify/ENA primary metagenome ERZ653611 (study PRJEB26926, sample SAMN06165006) | human gut metagenome | biome: ENVO:00009003; feature: ENVO:2100002; material: ENVO:00002003... | reverse complement strand
CGAGATCTGCGCATGTCTCGTGGGCTCGGAGATGTGTATAAGAGACAGGTTCCCATATCAGAGTAAAATATTCTCTCTACTCCATATTTCTCGTACAATTCATCTATTATTTTTATTATTTTATCTTCACTCATTTTTATATCCATTCCTTTCGCTTCGCTCAGGCACAAAACGTTATGAAAATGTTTCCCTGAGCCTATTTTTTCTTTATAATTCTTCTTATAGGGAGCTCGGTATACTACAAATCACGGGGAGGTGAGTGGGCTGTCCGGCTTGCCGGATGACCGTATCTTTATATGTGTAGTCCGCCTTTTCAAGCACAAATAAGTGTGACTCTGAGCACGTAATCTTATCTTTGTTTAAACATTCTCGTTTATGGCTTAGGCGTTCAGTCAATGCCGTCTCTCCCTATAATTCTCTGAACCTCACGGTTCTGAAAGGAGTCCCTATGGCTTTAAAAAATCGTGTACAAAATATGCTGTGGTATTGATGTCCACAAGACCTTTGTAGTCGCCTGTATCGCTTCTACCAATGATAAAGGCATCACTTCTTACGAGAGCCACCGGTTTTCGACCTACACGAGCGGTCTGAAAACTCTGTTACAATGGCTAATCGACCGGAATTGCAAGGATGTCTGTATGGAATCCACCGGTAAATACTGGATCCCTGTTTATAACATCCTCGAAAAGGGTTGTTCGATTGTCCTTGCTCATCCCAAATATGTTAAGGCTATCCGTGGAAAGAAAACTGACAAGAAAGATGCCAAATGGATTGCTGACCTGTTTAAGCATGATCTTGTTGCCGGTAGCTTTATGCCCCCTTCTGACATCCGCCAGCTTCGTGACCTTATGCGCTACCGTTTCAAACTGACCTGCTTTAAATCAAGCGAAAAGAATCGTTTGCAGAACTGTCTCACGGTTTCCAATATCCAGTTGGGAAACGTTGTCTCGGACACCTTCGGCAAATCTGCTCAGGCGATACTGGATAAGATTTTGGAAAATCCCGCAGATACTTCCTTTGACCTTGAACCTCTTGTTTTCAAAAGTTTGAAAAAGAAACTTCCTGAACTCCGTGATGCCATTGATGGATATATCACCCCAGAACAGGCTGGTAAGCTCAAAGTAATCAAAACTCATTACGAGGACCTTGAATCCCGGAAGGCAGAGCTTGAAGAACTCATTCTTGCGCTCGCCGCTCCCTATCAGCAGGAACTTGCCATTCTTCAAACCGCTCCTGGTATCAGCAGTGATTTCACTGCCATCGGAATTATTTCCGAAATCGGTACCAATATGGAGGCTTTTCCTTCGGCGAAACACTTATGCTCATGGGCCGGTCTTACTCCGACTAACAATGAAAGTGCAGGGAAGAAAAAATCTGTCCGGGTTTCCAAGGCCGGATGCTACATCAAACCGCTTTTAGTCCAGTGTGCTAACGCTGTTATTAAAAGCACAAAGCATCCAGAAATGCGTAACCGTTATCTCCGTCTCAAGAAGCGTCGCGGTCACAAGAAAGCAATCATTGCGATAGCAAGAATGCTTCTTACCGCATTATACCACATGCTAAAGAACGGGGAAAACTATAATGCAGAACTTTATCGAAAATCCGACTTACCACCTGTGGATCGTGAGATTACCGTAGAGCAGGCACTCATGATCGCCAGAAACCAAGGTTATAAGATCAAGTCAGCAACTGCATAGCCTTAATATATACAATATTCAATTTTTAAAGCGGCCACCGTAAGATGGCTTGTTTGTGATGCGATTAAGGTAATGGATACCCTCTACTTCTCATTTTCAATCTTAATCTCCTATAAAATCTACATTTGTAAATTTAATAACTTTATCAACTCTTAATTGATGTTCTCCCCCTTTTCCATATTCAGGATAGCTAAATGTAATAGGTTCAGGAATAGCTGTCGTATTACCTTTTGTTGTAGGAACATATAAATCGTCAATGACTTGTAACGTATCAAATTCACCTCTAACTTTGCAATCACTCCACGAGTCCGCAATCTGAAATGCATCTTTTACTTGAGATGCCGAATCATATTTTTTGAATCCAATATATGTAGTATATTGCTCTCCACTGATTATTGCATCATTTGCTCTTCCTGAATCCATATATCTATAACCTGTTGCAGGTACAACATCACCACTAGGCGTTACATAAAAATCAGCCTTTCTACCACTCTCTCCAGCACCACTTTCCCCCACACTTGTTTCTTCCTTGCATGGGGTCTGACGTTTATCCTTGTACCCACTCGGATCATAGTACACCACCGGATTATTCTTACAGTATGCATACAGGTTCAGTCCGTCACCATAGTAGGTATCTTCCTGTGTGAATCTGGCACTGACAGGGTTATAATATCTTGCCCTCAGGTAATACTGTCCCGTCAGAGGATCGTACTGCTCTCCCGTATAGCGGAAGCGGTTGTGCACCTGTTCTTCACATCTGATGGTATTGCCGAATGCATCGTATTCATAGTGGTTGAGTACACGTGACTGTACATCCTCCTGTGGAAGCTCCCCGCTTTCCTTCTCTTCACCATTTATCACGTGGGTGATGCTTCCCTGCTCATCAGATACATAATGGTAATAAGTCTTCGCCTTCTCACTGTCAGAGCTGATCAGCCCCAGTCTGCGGATATAGCGGATTACATTGCCATCGGACTCCTCTTCGGCTACTGCCTCCCTGTTCTCATTGTAGAGGAATTTCACCAGTTGTCCGTTTTCCTCCATCTCTGCACGCAGTCCTTCTGCATTATAATGGTTCTTTTGGAAGCTTCCGTCTGCCTTTGTCACCTGTTCCAGTCTTCCGAAACCGTCATAGAGATAAGACATCTCACCATCTGAGAGCATATTTCCGCTGTTATCGTAGGTATAGTGCTTCACCTGTCTGATGCCGTCTGTTATCTCTGTCAGACGGTTGCAGAAGTCACTGCCATATGGATACTGCCTGAAACGGCATCCCGGTATTGTTTTTTCTTACTATTAATCCATTAGAAGTATCAAAATAAAACATTTAGTGGGGGCTGAAACTACTCCCCTTGGAATCAGCTTTATATTATTATAATGCGTCAGACCAACTACACATTAATTGGCATAGCTGGTCATTAATTTCATTATGTTTATTAACAAATAAGCTGCTACTGCCAAAAGTAAACTCTACTATCATACTCTCCTCTCCATAAACATACACCATTTTCTAAGCCACATGAACAAATAAATATGCTGCATCCACCATTTAAAAATTCCGATTTACTTATTACATATTCAATATTATTGGAAATAATATTTCCCTGCAATTTTAATGCTCCAAGCTTCGTTGCATTTGCCACAAAAAAAGCATATTTCATAGATTTACATATTACTTTATTTGTATAGTTCAAAAAATCTTCTATTTCCTCTTTATTTTTACAAATAATATACTTTTTCTGACTATCTAATTCATCTAACTTAGCAATTATTTTTTCCTGTAGTTGTAAAGTAGTATGAAGGTCATAAAAATCATTAATAGAAATCTTTATCCCATTATTTTCCCATTCTTTACAAGCTTGTAGTATTTTATTTCTTCTTTTAACTTCATCCAATCTTGCTTTATCCATTTATATCTCCATTTCCTAATTAAACCCATTAAAATCTTCTGGAAAATGTCCTGGGTATTGATTATATCTACCTTTGCTAAAGGGACTTCCTTTCGTGTCATCTGCACCGTGAAAATGATTTCCACGTCCCATCTTATCAAAGGGATGTTCTATAATGTATTTCTTCTCTCCACATACATCAAATTCATACACAATTCTATTTTCTGAAGTTCCATCAAATACAAATTTGTGAGTTTTATATTCTGCTGACTTTGGAATACCTGCCGCTTCCTTTGCCTCTCTAAATGCTTGTCTTCTAGTAGTATTACTACCACTCTCAGCAGCCTTACTGTCTGCTTCTTTAGCTTCTTTCCCTTTGTCTGCATCCTTCTTAAAAGCTGTAATGCCATAATGTATGGTATTAACACCGTCAACAACTGTAACGACACCTTCTGCTGTCACAGCTATAGTTACCGGCTCAGCTGCTATTCCTATTCCGGTTGCAAGTGCTGCTGCAGATCCACTTCCTCCCGAAATAGTAGTAATCAGTCCATAGACAAATTCCACTCCACCAACTGCTGTGATAACAACATCTCCGGTACATCTTCCTGCATAGTATGCCGTCTTGTTCGTTGCATCCTTGGATAAGGCTTCTATCAATGTCTCCGTCAGGTTAACGTAATTATTGTATGCACGTTCGTTGAACCTGTACTGTCCGCCGTATAGTTCCTCCATTGCCATACCCGGCATATATGCTGCAGTGGGTTTATCTATAATCACCTTTGCTGCGGATCCCAGTACTCCGTTTACAAAAGATTCCACTGCTATTGCCTGTTCGGATTTTTGATTACTGAGTATCGGATATTCCCGAAGGATTCTATCAACATCATTCTCAGTACTGTTTCCGCTCGGATCCGTATAATTCAGATAGCTGCTCACGCAGTAATTATACCGATTAAGTGTCAGCGGTTCTGTCTGGTTGCCGAGGTAGCTGTCTTCGGTGAGGAAGGTCGCCGTTACCACGCAGTAGTACCTTGCCCTCAGATACTGGCTCTCGATATTCGGATTGTAGGATTCTCCGTTGTAGGTGTATTCGTTCTCATACTGCGGAGCACCAAAGGTGATCTCTCCGGTGACGCTGTAACGGTAGGACTGGTAGACCTGTCCCTCTTCATTGGTGACGCCGGAGACACTTCCTCTGGCATCGTAGAGGTAGTAGCCGGTGCTGCCATCGAACCGGTCAAGGGAGATCCGGTCGAATCCGCCGTTTATCTCCGCTCCGTAGATATAAGAGGTATCCGTCCTGCCATTGATGTTCTGCTCGACCAGTACCTCTGCATGCTCACGGTTGACGTCGTTTAAGTACTCGATCAGCTCATAGTTCTTTTCCTTACCGGTGGTCTTGATCCGGGCGATCAGATCTGCCTCTGTCGCGCTGACTTCCTCCTGTACCGGGAAGAGAATGCCGCACTGGTTCTGGCTGTTGTTCTCCTCCGCATTGGTTGCATTGCCGTAGCCTGCATCATCCGTGCCCTCGGACTTGCTGTTCTTCTTATTGTTGCCCTTCCCCTTACCGTTGCCGTTTCCATTGCCGTTATTGCCGGAATTTCCTTTTCCATTATTTCCACTGCCGGAGTTGTCCTTGTTGTTCCCGTTGCCGTTGCCGGAATTACCCTTCCAGTCATCATCGGTATGGAGATTATAGTTCAATAAGAATACCCGGTTGCCGTCACCGTCATAAGCCGCAGCAAGGAGCAGTTCATCCCCGTCATGCACTGCCGCCAGGCGGTTCTCCACGGTGTACTCATAGGTCTTCTCCACCTTGTCGGTGCCGACTTTACCGGTTTCCGTAATGCGGTTGCCGTCCGCATCATAGGTGTAGGCAAGGCTGGTAGTCTTCTTCCCGTTATAGAGCTGTTCCGATACCAGCTGGTTACTTTCATTGTACTCGTATTTATGCCATTCTGCAACCGTTCCGTTTAAGGTCTTCTCCATATAGGTGCGGTTGCCCATCAGGTCATACTCGTAGGTGTAAATATAAGTGCCGTAGTTGTCCTCTGTCTCCGTTGCAGAAACCAGCTTTCCTGCAGCATCGTAGGTAAAGGTGCGGTCTGTCTCCACAATCTGGTAGGCAAAGGTCGCATCCTTGTCATGCTTTGCATGCTTGGTGCCGTGGGGGTACAGATCATCATGTTTTCCATCCGTGTGCCTGCCGTTATGTTTTTCATCATAGGCGTAGCCTGCCAGGGATTCGATTAAAACGCAAAAATAGAGCAGCTCTATTTTACTAGACCTGCTCAAAAACTAACATCACATCCAAAAATTTACTATTAATCAACAATAAATGGCCAATATGTTCCTTCATAAGAGCCAACATTGCAAACCTGATTACTCACAGTAATATTGCGTGATGCATCCATGCCAATACTCATTACATTACAAGTAGCATAATCGTAAACTATGATTCCAGAAAACATTTGGAGCACCATAGGTAATCCCACTAAATGTGACTCTATTTGATTTCCCTCAAAGTTCAATTTGTACGTCATTTATCAATTCTCTCATAAACTGTATCTTATCTTCTCGTTAAACTTACAAATAATCAACCAACTTAGGGAAGTCAAAATTCAACTATGACTTTTGATATTTCTTCCCATTCAAACACTAACGGTTCATAATATTTCGCTCCGGGAAGCACAACAAACCCCTCCTCCGACATATAAAAAGAAGAGGCTTGAAACAAATAGCTGATTGAATCTATCTCTCCGTTATCTTGTTCTGGATTATTTCCATCAGACGTAAGGTTATTTATTACAATTTCCTTTTCTGTCATATGTCCATAATATAATATTTTTTCTGCATCTTCCTTGAAAATAAACAATCTGATTTCTCTTGAATCATCATCAAAATAATGAACCAGCATATCTTCAAATTTATCTTCATTTTCAATTAAGTCACCGAGCAATACTCTTCTGCCATTCAGCATGTCAATAACAATAGCATATGCAATCTTTCCGGGAAGCCTACTTTCTGTCCCTCCTTCATATAAGACCGAAAGATAATGTTTATATTGATAAATTCCTGTAATTTGCATCGCATTTTCACCGCTAAACAGATCATACAAGGGTCCCCCAATTTCTGCACAATCTAATATCCAACACGCGTCTTCCCATAAAGTATGATTGATATTCCACTGCAATTTTTCATTCGAACATCCACTAATTTTTACATATGGTACATAATATGTTTTATCCTCTGAAGTAGAGAAAGAAAAAACATCTTTCTCTACTTCATAAGAATAGGATGTCAGTTCAGAAGTAACATTTTCAACAGTTCTTGTTTCTGCAATATTTTCTTGATATATAGTTTCACTGTTTGGCACTTCCTCTAAAGCAACTATACTTTCTTCCTCGTTGTTAATATATCTCTCGCCTTCAGCACATGCACTCAAAAATAGCATACCTATCAAATATACATAAACTATTCCAAATATTCTATTTCCCAAATACATCGTATGCTTTCTTATACTTTTCACTCCTGTCCTCCCAGTTCTTAGGCAACGGGTTACTGTGATTACCCACTATTAACCTACCTTCCTTTATCTCATACTCTCCTCCATTTCTTATGATCTCCAAATCATCACTGTTTGCCGTAAAACCATTTACAAAATACTGAGTAATCAAAAAAATTCCTTCCGTATTTCCGTAAGTTGAAGCATAATCATTTAAGCTCCCTACACCTGTTTTTTTCACATTCGTAGTTCCCCAAAACCATGCCGATGCCTCTAAGCTGTAATTAGCCGCAATATAGTGAACTCTGTCAACTTCATCACTTAACATATTATCATATGCGCCTATCTCTTTCAAAAACGTATCTTGCGTATCTTTCCATGATAATTGTATATACCCTGCTCCTCGTTCGTCAAATTTCATTGTGGAACCTGAACTAACTCTTTTAATATATGAACTCCAATTGTCTGCGCTAAGCGTTTCTTTTCCATTTCTCATTCCCTCAATGTTATCTATTCCAAAATTACTTTCATGCGCCATTGTAGCCATAAACATTGTTATACTTGCTTTATTTGTTATACCATACTCATTTAAAGTACGATTAAATTTAACAATATAATCTTCCTTTTTACCATTAAATGCTCGCCAACCAAACTCTTCTAACTGTTCTATTGTCACATGAAAAATCTCACATGCAAAATTTTTATTTTGCTTGTATGCTGTTGCCATAATACGCTGCACATAGGACATATTTTGTTCATAATTATACGCTAATACATAGTCTATAGACGCTTGTGGTAACTGTAACTCATGTAAAGCACTTAAAAATTTTTCTGCAATATATAGACTAATTTTCTTTTGGTATTTTTCCTTTAATGGCATTTTTGAATACTGAATATATAAATCATTCATTTCATTTTCATACACCCAATGTCCGCTCGGATCCGTATAATTCAGATAGCTGCTCACGCAGTAATTATACCGGTTAAGCGTCAGCGGTTCTGTCAGGCTGCCGAGGTAGCTGTCTTCGGTGAGGAAGGTCGCCGTTACCACGCAGTAGTACCTTGCCCTCAGATACTGGCTCTCGATATTCGGATTGTAGGATTCTCCGTTGTAGGTGTATTCGTTCTCATACTGCGGAGCACCAAAGGTGATCTCTCCGGTGACGCTGTAACGGTAGGACTGGTAGACCTGTCCCTCTTCATTGGTGACGCCGGAGACACTTCCTCTGGCATCGTAGAGGTAGTAGCCGGTGCTGCCATCGAACCGGTCAAGGGAGATCCGGTCGAATCCGCCGTTTATCTCCGCTCCGTAGATATAAGAGGTATCCGTCCTGCCATTGATGTTCTGCTCGACCAGTACCTCTGCATGCTCACGGTTGACGTCGTTTAAGTACTCGATCAGCTCATAGTTCTTTTCCTTACCGGTGGTCTTGATCCGGGCGATCAGATCTGCCTCTGTCGCGCTGACTTCCTCCTGTACCGGGAAGAGAATGCCGCACTGGTTCTGGCTGTTGTTCTCCTCCGCATTGGTTGCATTGCCGTAGCCTGCATCATCCGTGCCCTCGGACTTGCTGTTCTTCTTATTGTTGCCCTTCCCCTTACCGTTGCCGTTTCCATTGCCGTTATTGCCGGAATTTCCTTTTCCATTATTTCCACTGCCGGAGTTGTCCTTGTTGTTCCCGTTGCCGTTGCCGGAATTACCCTTCCAGTCATCATCGGTATGGAGATTATAGTTCAATAAGAATACCCGGTTGCCGTCACCGTCATAAGCCGCAGCAAGGAGCAGTTCATCCCCGTCATGCACTGCCGCCAGACGATTCTCTACGGAGTATTCATAGGTCTTGTTCACCTTGTCCGTGCCGATCCGCCCGTTCTCACTGATCCGGTTGCCATCCGCATCATAGGTATAGGCAAGGCTGGTGGTCTTCTTGCCATTGTAGAGCTTTTCAGAGATCAGCTGGTTACTCTCATTATACTCATATCTGTGCCACTCCACAACCGTTCCGTTCAGGGTTTTCTCCATATAAGTACGGTTACCCATAAGGTCATACTCGAACGTATAGACGCAGGTGCCATAATTGTCCTCGGTCTCCGTAGCGGTCAGGAGCTTTCCGGCTGCATCATAGGTAAATGTCCGGTCGGTCTCCACGATCTGGTACGCGAAGGTGGCGTCCTTGTCATGCTTGCCGTTATGGCGGTTTCCATGAGGATAGAGGTCGTCATGTCTGCCGTCATCATGCCGTCCGTTATGCTTGTCATCGTAGGCATAGCCTGCCAGAGATTCGATGGCGGTCTCCCCTGCGATGAATCCCCTGTCGTCATAAGTATAGAGATAGTCACTTACCACCCACTCACAGGTATCGCAGACATTCTTAAGCTCCACGATCTGATTCCTTGCATTGTAAGTGTTATAGGTGCTGATGCCGTTCGGGCGGTGGATCTGGGTCACCCGGTTGATGGCATCATAAGTATAGGTGGTAACTTTTCCCTCCCTGTCGGTCACTTTGATGAGATTGTCGTTCTTGTCATACTCATAGCTTACTTTTGTGCCATCCGCATAGGTAATGGCAGCGAGATGATCCGCTTCGTCATAGGTATAGCCTATGGTGTCACCCTTTGCCTCCTCATGGGAGAAGCCGTCCTCTCCCGGTGCACGGTAAGTGGTCACGGAAGTGATCCGGCGGAGTCCGTCATAGGTGTACTCCGTGTCCCCTGTGGTATCCTGCATGGCCACCCGCTCTCCCAGAGCATTGTAGGCATAGGTAACCCCTTCTGCACTCTGCTCTCCGGTGCTGTCGCTGTAGCTTTTTTCTACCAGATCATCCAGCTTGTCATAATCATAGCTGATCCGGTTTCCTCCGTTGGAGGTATAGGATGTGATCCGTCCTGCGATATCGTAGGTACATACTTCCTTTCTGCCTGCGGCATCGGTCACGCTGGTCAGATTTCCTTCGCGGTCGTAAGTAAATTCCGTTCCTCTTCCCAGATAATCAGTCACGCCCGTCACGCGGTCCATCACATCGTAGGTATAATATGCCACACTTCCCATAGGATCGGTGACAGAGGTCAGCCGGTTCCTGATATCATAGGTATATGCGGTGACCCGGCCGTCTGTTGCGGTCTTTTCCAGCACATTGCCATGGGCATCATACAGATAGCTTTCTGTTAATCCCATCTTGTCCCGGTATGCAGTAACGCGGTTCACAGCATCGTAGGTATAGCCGGTGGTCTGCTCCAGAGGATCGGTCGTTAACGTCAGACGGTCATCCTTGTCATAGGCGTAGTTATAGATATATCCTTTCGGATCGGTCACAGCAGTCGTATTGTAGTTGCCGTCATACGCATAGGCTGTGGTACGTTCTCCGGGTCTTTTGATGCTTACGATATTTCCGACCTTATCATAGAGAATGTCTGTTACTTTCTCCTCCGGGTCTGTCACAGTGGTCATCCGGTCTACCTTGTCATAGGCATAATTCCAGGAATAGCCCAGTGCATCCGTGACTTCAGACTGGTTGCCACGCTCATCATAGCCGTAGGTGGTCACTCCGCCTTCTGGATCTGTCACGGAAGTGAGACGGTGCATGATGTCATAGGTATATTCGGTGGTACGGTCCAGATTATCCTGTTTTACGAGAATATCATTGCCGTTGCTGTAGGTAAAGGCAGTCTCATAGCCCAGAGGTGTCGTAATACCCGTAAGCCGTTGTACAGCATCATAGGTATAGAGATAGCTTTCGCCGTCCGGCTGTCTCTTTTTTGTCACCTGACCGTTGGCATCTACAGTATAGAGCGTAACGTTCCCCAGCGCATCGGTGACACTGGTAACTACATCATGTTTGTCATAAGTATATTTCTCCACAGCTCCCATGGGAGAGGTGGTGGTGATCATACGGTACAGTTTGTCATAACCATAGGTCGTGGTCTGTCCCAGCGCATCGGTAACGCCGGTCAGATTGCCTGCCGCATCATATCCATAGCTTTCGGTCAGTCCCTCCGGTGTGGTAATGGCAGTCAGACGGCTTAACGCGTCGTAGGTATATGCAGTAATGCCTCCGTTGCCGTCCCTGTATGCAGCCAGCCGGTTCAGGGCGTCATAGGTGTAATCTGTGGTCACACCGTTGCCGTCCTTTAAGGTAGTCAGATTACTGTTCCTGTCATAGAAAAATTCCGTGGCAGCTCCTTCCGGATCTACTTTCCGGGTCAGCCGGTTCAGGGCATCGTAAGTATAGGCATATTCCGCCTTGCCCGGCTCTGTGGTATGGATCAGGTTCCCTTCCGCATCGTAAGCGTAGGATGTTACCTTTCCTTCCCCGTCCGTGACGGTAAGCAGTCTGTCGGAAGCATCGTAGGTATAACGGGTGGTCACGCCGTCGATACCGGTCACGGAGACTGCTCTGCCGAAAGCATCATACGTCACAGAGGCTGTTCTGCCCAATACATCGGTCTGGGAAGTCAGATTGCCTGCCGCATCATAGGTATAGGTCATCTCGTTGCCTGCCGTATCGGAAGCTTTCACGATTCTGCCACAGGCATCCAGGGTAAATGTGGTCACGACACCGTATCGGTCGGTAAAGGTTGCCACATTTCCGTTTCTGTCATAGGTATAGCGGTCTGTCTCGCCATCAGGATAGGTCTCCTTCAGGAGATTTCCTTCCGCATCCACGGTATAGGCATGGGCATTTCCCATGGTATCTTTCGTAAGTGTAAGATTGCTGTCCGCATCGTAGGTGTAGCCGGTCTCACCCTTCAGGGCATCCGTCACAGTCTGCAATCGGCTGATCCGGTCATAGCTGTAGGTCGTCACATTTCCCAGAGCATCGGTCTGTGCTGTCAGCTGGCCGATGGCATCATAGGTATTTTTCAGCGTATCTCCCTCCGGTGCCGTCACCGTGAGGACTCTGCCCTCTTTGTCATAGGTGTATGCCGTAGTACCGTCGCAGGCATCGGTCACAGTCGTCAGTCTCGCCAGTGCATCATAAGCATAAGCGGTGGTATTTCCCCGTCCATCCGTCACAGCGGTCAGGCTGCCGCAGGCGTCATAGGTATAATGGACAGTGTTCCCCAGCGGATCCGTACTCTCTGTCAGAAGATTTCTTGCATCATAAGTGTAGATATACTCTCTTGCCAGGTCCTCTGCGCCGGTCTGACGGATCTTCGTGACATTGCCGTTGCCATCGTAGATGTATGTGGTTACGGCTCCCAGCGCATCGACCGTCTCCGTGAGCCGGGACAGATGATCGTAACGATAAGTCTCCGTGGCACCATCCGCATAGGTGATCTTCGTGATCCTTCCGGTTACGTCACTTTCATAGGAAGTCACGTTACCCTCTCTGTCAGCAGCCGAAACCATACTCTGCTTCACCGGGTCATAGGTATAAGTCTCTGCATTGCCCAGACGGTCCGTGACGGTAAGGATCCGGTCTGCTCCGTCGTAAGTATTCTTCTGTACCGCACCCTTTGCATCCGCAGTTTCCGTTACCCGGTTCATGGCATCGTAGGTATACTGTATGGTCTGCTGCTCCGCATCGGTCTCTGTAAGGCGGTTCCCGTTACCGTCATAGGTATAAGTCAGGGTATTGCCCAGCGGATCCGTACCGGACAGCATCCGGTTCATGGCATCATAAGTAAAGGTGCTGGTCTGCCCCTCTTTATCGGTAATGGCTGTCACTGCGCCTGCCGGATCATAGGTATAGACGGTCACTGCACCGGCGGCATCGGTCTCCTTTATTACCCTGCCCAGGGCATCGTAGGTATTGGCCGTGGTCCCTCCGGCGGGATCCGTGACTGTTAACAGCCGGTTCATGGCATCATAGGTATAGTTCCATGTATTACCGGCACCGTCCGTCATGGATGTGACGCAGGCACCGTCATAGGTATAGGATGTGGTGTTGCCGTTCGCATCCTTTACCGCCACAAGCCGGTTTTTCTCATCATAAGTGTAAGAGGTCTGTCCTCCCTCCGCATCGGTCACAGAAGTCAGGCGGTTCTGTCCGTCATAGGTATAGCCGGTCTTTCCACCGTCGTAGTCTGTAGACTGCGTCATTTTACCCGCGGTATTGTACGCATAGGTCCTGGTGGCGCCATCCTGTCTTTTTTCCTGTGTTACCCTGCCTTTTCCGTCATAGGTATAAGTCGTCTCCACGCCGGTACGGTCCAGACGCCCTGCCAGATACCCTGCGGTATTATAGCTTCTCTCTTCGAATGTACCGTCCGGATATTCGATCTTCGTGGTACGGTAATTGTCATCATAGGTATAGACCGTCACATTGCCTTCCGCATCCGTGGCAGTGGTCTGTCCTCCTCCGGCCGTCTGTTCATAAGCCAGCGTGACCACGCCGCCTTCCGCATCCGTCTGCTGTATCACACGGCCTTCCCCGTCGTACTCATTGGCTACGACTCTGTGTCCGTTTTCATCGTACCATGCGGTCATGCGGTGGCTGTCATCGTAAACATAACGAACGACACCGCCTGCGGGATTCGTCACCTGCGCCAGATTACCGGCTTCATCATAGGTATAGGTCACACCGTGACCGTCTGGCAGAGTAATGCTGCTTAAGCGGTTCTTTTCATCCAGCGCGATCCGGAATTCCTTTCCGGAGGGTGTGGTAATGCTTTTCAGGTACAGATCCACATCATAAGCCAGTTCTGTCCGGTTACCGCAGCTGTCTTCCACCGCACGGAGCAGACCGAAGCTGTCGAATTCATGACGGCTTCCGTCATCCAGGATCTCTACCACATATCCGTTCTCTGTCTCTGAAAGTCCATAGTCGCATCCGACCGGTGCAAGGTATCCCTCTCCCGCCGGGGTAAACGTGATGATGCCGCCATTATTTCTAAGCCACAGGACCGATCCGTCGGCCAGTTCTCCCATACGTTCATCATAGGCAAAGGTCCAGCCGAAGCCCAGGCTTCCCTCATACGCCGCACCCTTTGCATTGTACTGTCTGGTCAGAGCAAAATCACTGCCGATGTCCGCGATCGTGGCATCGGTCTGTTCCATGTAGAAATTACCGGTATTCAGGTTCACCGGCTCATAGCCGAACTCACAGTTCTCCGCTCTGCCTAACAGCAGTCCGTCGATGATCGCCTTATAATATTCACTTAACACGCCGGAACTGTAAGCTATGGTATTCTTCGGCTCCCTGATGAAAATACGGTTGCCCTGTCTGGTCAGGCAGTCCTGCATCCGCATGTCGGCAAGGATCGTATTCAGTTCCACACCGTAATGCTGTGCGATCCTGGGCATCAGGTCGAAAGCACCTTCCTCATAGATCAGGAAGCGGTCGGATTCTACGGTCTTGCCGCTTTTCCCGCCAAAGGAAGCGGTCGCCGCCACATAGTAGACCTGTCCGGGCTGTAATCCGGAAAACACCTCGCTCTGCCAGTTGGAAAGCCTCCGCTTATAGGCGATCGCCTCCTGATATTCCCCTGCATAAGCATCGGAATCCGGATAGAGAAGCTTTGTCTGCGCTTCGGTCTCTCCGGTAGTGCCGTTGACCAGTTCGTAGGTCACGGTACTGCCGGGCTTCGCCAGTCCATGGGCTGCCACTCCCAGTGTATCACAGGATTTGTCCCCATTTCTTCTTACGACCGGGTAAACATCCACTGTAGTATCATCCAGCGTAAGCTTCGCCAGATCCGTCAGATCTCCTGTCCATGAGACGATCAGCTTCGGTGCATAGGATGCGGAGGAATTGTTGTAGAATACCTCACACTGCATGGAGGCACCGGCATCGCCCGCTGTCTCGTTGGGTGCTTCCACCAGTGCTTTCATGACCAGTCCGTGATTCTCTGCGGTTCCGTTGATCCATGCACTGACTTCTTCCGTTACATCGAAGGATAATGCCTCTCCGCGGGTAGTGGAAGCCGTTCTGCTATCCAGAAAATAATGGTTGTAATTTAACTGATTGTTCCAGGTAAGGCTTCCCACCTGCCAGGGCTCTTCCACTCCGAAAAGTCCGAATTCAGAACTGCCCTTGCTCCAGCGGGTCTTCTGGGTCACCTGAAATGCCGCACTGACGATCTCCGGCTCCTCCGCCAGCGCTGAGAAATCATAATCAATGGCAAAATAAGATCTGCAATTTAAATGTTTGCTGTGGAAGCCTGCCAGATTTCCGGAGGTGATACCGTCATCATAGCCCACATAAGGATATGCATTATCTCCGATCACGGAATTCGGGCTGCCCTGCTCAGCGCAGGCCACATGGATCGCACTTTTGCCTACCTGAATAGCGGTAGGATCGATCCGTACCGGATAGACGCGGTCATCTGCATCCAGCCAGTCACTGTCCGCGGAAACAGTAACCGCATAGGTGGATTCTTCACCGCTTTCCTCCAGCTGAAGTTCCACGCCGAAAGAGATCTCTCCAGCCGCGTCCTCCATCTCCGGAGCCTCCAGAACGAATACTGCGTCCTGTTCGGGATCTGTTCCCTCTTCATAGAGGTACAGCGTGTTGCCTGTCAGGGTGGCTTTCAGTCCATAGGTGTTCAACAGATAACGGAAGCTGTGGACTGTGCCTCTCTGCAACAGGATGATGTCCTCTTTCACACTGTTTCCGAATACCGTGTACTGATAATCCACATCCGGCAATACATTGTTGTAACGAATAGCATTGTCATTTACGATACCGTCACTGAAATCTCCCCGGGCAGGAGTCAGTGTCAGCAGATGGTCGTCACTTGCAATGGTCAGTAGCTCTGTACCTTCCTCCGCTCCGACTGTAAGCATCGCCTGATAGCTTCCAGCACTGTTCACGTAGCTTTTTGCATCTCCATACAGGGAATAGGTGGAGACCTCACTCTCTACCAGAGTATTGTCTGCCTGCTGCAGATTGCCGTCCTCATCAAGATAGCTGTTACCATCATAGCCGATCACTGTCACATACCGGTCACCGTCTACATGGTAGGTTCGGCTGTACGCATCATAAGCTGCCAGCGTACCATAATTTTCCGGTTCCGGATCCTGATAATAGTTCTCCGGCTGTCTGGGCGGAACGTTCCCGGATACGCTAGCCGGTGTCGGCACAGGCTGCGGAGTCGGTGTCTGCTCCGGCGTCTGTTCCGGTTCCATGGTCTGTTCCGGCTCCGCCGACTGTTCCGGTCCTGCCGATTGTTCTGGTTCTGCCGATTGTTCCGGTTCTGCCGATTGTTCCGGTTCCGGTGTCTGCTCCGGATTGCCGCTGGATACGGAAACCTCTGTTTCCACCCGGTGCTCTGTTATTTGGGTCTCTGCTGTCCCGGTCTCTGCCGCCATGACGTGCTGCAATGAGCTGTCTCCAAAAAGCAGTACCAAAACAAGCAGAAAGCTCAGCCTTCTGTTCCACTTCTTTCCTTTTACACTATGCATTTGTCCTCCCTCATTTGTGCTTCTGCACCGCAATTAAAGTTTGTTCCGGTTGCTTCTTTAACACGTTGTTCCTCTGCCGTGATAAAGTGTTTTGAAATATTTTATGATATTGATTATCAGTTGTCAATAAAAAGTTTGGTTTTTCGATAAATCGAGATGTGTATTTCGGTTTATCATCACAATCACAGATGTACTTCCACCTCTATGTTCTTGCGTCAGCTATCGGAACTCCATTTTTAAGCGTTAAATACAACAACGGATGAATAGACAAATCATAAGCTGACACTCATAATTTATTCAAAAACAAAGGAGCGTCTGCTTATGAACACCTTAGGAAATTATATTACTGAATATCTGGAATACTGTGAATACCGGAAGCATCTGAACGTCAAAAGTCTAAAAGCGTACAAAATAGACCTGAAACAATATGATACCTTTTCCTGTGATCTGCCGGAATATCTGTCTCGTAATACTTTAGATTCCTTTCTTACGAATTTGCATAAACAATACAAGCCTAAGACTGTCAAAAGAAAAATAGCCAGTCTGAAAGCCTTTTTTCATTATCTGGAATACAAAGATTTATTGGAAGAAAACCCTTTTAACAAGCTGGATGTGCATTTCCGGGAAGCAAAACTGCTCCCTAAAACAATTCCCTTCCATTCTATTCAAAAGTTTCTATCTGCGCTTTATGAACAAAAAAATACCGCAGCTTCTGCGTACCAGCTTCGTTGCAGTATCCGGGATATCGCTGTTATTGAACTTCTATTTGCTACCGGTATGCGTATCTCTGAATTGTGCTCATTGAAGCCGTCAGATATAGATTTGGAGAATAAAACGGTGTTGATCTATGGAAAAGGAGCAAGGGAACGCATTTTGCAGCTTGGAAATCCGGAGGTACTTTCTGCTTTGACTGCATATCAAGATTCCTTCAGGGAAGACATTGCCTGCTGCGGATATTTTTTTGTGAACAAGCTTAAGCACAAATTATCTGACCAGTCCGTCCGTTTTATGATAAACCGCTATGCCAAACTGGCCGGTATTGAACAACATATTACCCCACATATGTTCCGCCACTCTTTCGCTACCCTTTTGTTAGAACAGGATGTAGATATACGATATATCCAAAAAATGCTGGGACATAGCTCCATTAGTACAACAGAGATTTATACACATGTGTCGAATACTAAGCAGAAAGATATATTGATGAACAAGCATCCTCGGAATTTAATGGAAGTCAATAATGGATAATACTGAATTATCCTTTATTGACTTCAATTATACCCTTTTCTTTCTTACAATTCAATCTGCTATTTTTGATGGTTTGACAAAAAAATAAGCCGTAAATGGCTTAAATAAAGGATTTATGAAAAAAAGGAATGTATTTTAAGAATTTTTTTCATAAATATAGTAAAATAAGTATCTTTTTATGAAACTAATAACCCTTGGCAGGGTTACTGGTTTTTGAAAGCTTTTCAAAACGCAGAACTCCCGGAGTATGCGGTGCCATGTCGAAGATGTTTGTCGGAGG
>ENA-OZEM01000325-OZEM01000325.1-human-gut-metagenome-genome-assembly--contig:-NODE-325-length-22790-cov-8.406906_pt1 | contig 22790 bp, 20 predicted proteins | sample MGYA00245069_ERZ653611 | MGnify/ENA primary metagenome ERZ653611 (study PRJEB26926, sample SAMN06165006) | human gut metagenome | biome: ENVO:00009003; feature: ENVO:2100002; material: ENVO:00002003... | reverse complement strand
GTCGTCGCAGTGGACTCGCATCCACCGGTAAGTGGATAACATCCCAGGGTGCGGAATCGTACACTCTTGTACTCGATCTTTTCCCCCGGACGAAGTCTCATACGGTCATCGTCTACCATGATAATGTTGCCGTCGCGGTAAACGACCGGACGTACTTTTGCAAAATACAGAGACGGGATCTCGATATTTTCGCGGCGAATGTACTGCCAGATATCCGTCTCGGTCCAGTTTGACAATGGAAATACTCGTACTTCCTGATGTTTCTGAATCTTGGAATTGTACAATTTCCACATCTCGGGACGCTGGTTTTTCGGATCCCACGCATGATGTTCGTTTCGGAAAGAAAATATTCTCTCTTTGGCTCTTGATTTTTCCTCGTCTCGGCGTCCACCACCAAACGCAGCGGTAAATCCGTATTTGTCAAGGGCCTGTTTCAATGCCTGTGTTTTCATGATGTCGGTATATGCAGAGCCATGGTCGAATGGGTTAATGCCCTTCTTTACACCATCTTCATTGATATACTCTAACATTTCAATGCCAAGCTTCTTTGCTGTCTCATCACGGAACTGAATCATTTCCTTGAATTTCCATGTCGTGTTCACATGTAAAAATGGGAATGGCGGCTTCTCCGGATAAAATGCTTTCATGGCAAGATGAAGCATTACCGAACTGTCCTTTCCTATGGAATAAAGCATTACTGGTTTTTCACACTCTGCCGCTACCTCACGGATAATGTAGATTGCTTCCGCTTCGAGTGCATCAAGATGAGATAATTGACTCATGATCTTCCTCCTTAATATTTATTCGAATCCTTTTTATTCACAACAATTGTTTCTATTGTACCATCTGTTTTTTTAATTCGCCAGTGTAACAGATCTCCTTCCGTATGAACGGTCATCTGGCTTCCCATGCCGCCGATGTCGGCACCCAGGTAATAGGAAATTGCCTCAAACGGACACTCCTTGATACAGGAGGCGCATCCCCAGCAGTCCTTCGGATACCGGATCACGGCTTTTTTGTCTTCGCCGCGCACGATCAGGCTTCCGGGACAGACATCCAGACATTTTCCACATGCCCTGCATTTCATGGAATCAATCGCGATGCTCATAGGTTTCTCCTCCTTTCACCAGATCTCTGCGGATCATCGTAATCTGGTCCCCGTTCTTTTTCGAGTTTACATAGCAGAGCCATGCATCACTCTTCTCCGGATAATCCAGATTCTCCGCGAAACTGTGCCAGCGTGTCTCCTTGCGTGCACGCAGATGTGCGATCACAGTCAGGCACACGGTCAGCCGTTCTTTCAGCTCATAGATAAACATCAGCTCATGCATATCGGCTGCCGCAAGTCCTTTTGCAAGGATCTGCAGTTTCTTTATTTTTTCTTCCGCCATGCCAAGCTGCTTTTCGTTGAACTGGTAATGGGTTCCGATTCCGCCTGCATACTGGTCCATGACTTTCTGCATGGCTTCCTCGAGTTCCTCAACGGTAAATGCCGGGTCCTGCTTTGTGAGAAATGCATCATACTCGGCAATTTTATTTTCAAGAACCGCTTCTTCATCAGAAGCCGCCGTATCTGCCACCTGTTCTTCGTTTAATTTCTGCACGATGGAATGGGCTGCGATCTCGCCCTCCACCAGTGCGCCGGTTACATATTTCTGTGGACAGCCGCCTGCCACATCTCCGGCAGCATAGAGTCCGTGGATCGTTGTCTCGCGTTCGGTATCTACCCAGTAACCACTGGCGGTATGACCACCTACGATGTACGGCTCAGTTCCCTCAATTTCCACGTTCTGCTCACTTGGATTTTTCCCGGATTCCACCCACTTGAGGGTCTGTCCCGGTGCCATGTTTAAGTATGCTTTTAAGAGCGATTCATCCTGCTCTGCGGAGATGCCCTCGGTGCGAAGATAACATGGTCCGCGTCCCTGTACATTTTCTTCAACAGTTCCGTACACACGCTGGGAAGTAGTCAGACCGTATTTTGTCTCATACACTTCTCCGTGTGCGTTGATCTGCTTTGCTCCGACACCCTGTGCAATCGTTCCGGTCGGAGCGATCGTATCTTTACAGCGCAGGGCGATAAAGCGCATCTCAAATGTGGTCATCTCGGCTCCGGCTTCAATTCCCATGGCATATCCGGCACCGGTGTTAAACGGCGGATACCACATTTTATGACGGGAAAAACCCGGATTGTTCGGGCGGTAAAGTCCTGCGGCTCCTCCGGTTGCGATCAGCACTTTTTTTGCGCGGATCTCGTAGGCCGTACCGTCTGCAATGGAAAAACCGACGGCTCCTTCGATCTTATTATTGTTTACCAGATAATCGGTGATGTTTAACTGGTTGATGACGGTCACATCGTCTAATTTGCTGACAGCATCTGCAAGAAGCGGCTTGAAGTTTTCGCCGTTGATCTTGATATTGCGGTTTCCTCTTGCCACATACTCGCCGTTTTCGTCTTTTAAGATGACCAGACCAAGCTGTTCCATTTTGGCGGTCACACGGTTGAGTCCTTCGGACATGGTCAAAAGCAGATCCGGCCGGACGATGCCGTCGGCATCTTTTGTGGCGTAGTCCACGTAATCCTGCGGAACATGACCTTTGGTGATATAGGCATTGAGCGCGTTGACTCCGGCTGCCAGACAGCCGCTGCGCTTGATGTTGGCTTTTTCTGCTATGATTATGGAATAATCGGATTGTTCACGGATGGTCATTGCCGCGTAGCAGCCTGCTGTGCCGCCCCCGATGATGAGAACATCCGTATGGAGTATTTTTTTTCCCTCGATTTTCATAAGTAATCCTTCCTTGTGATTAAATGTAGAAGACCTCGCCTTCCTGCATTTCCTTATTTTCTACAAGATAGGTCTGGTTTTCATCAAATATATACAGGCGGTAAATTAAGACATATACCTGTTCTCCAATTTCAACCGGATCTTTTTCAAGTGAGCGCTCGGTGACGATCGGGATACCTCCCACATCAACGACAACATCCAGATGATTTCCTCGGAATATCACATCTTTTACGATTCCACGCTCGGCGGCACTCATGTGCTGCGGTGGCTCGCTTCTGGACATACGGACAAATTCTGGACGGATAACTGCGTGGGTTGCGCCCTCGACCGGATCAAATCCAAGCAGACGCTCATAATGCTCTACGATCGAGGAACGGCCGATAAACTGTGCCACGAACGGGGTGTCCGGTGATTTATAAATTTCCATCGGCGTTCCCATCTGCTCGATATGTCCATGGTTTGTGATGATAATCTCATCGGCCACCTCGACGGCTTCATCCTGATCATGGGTGACAAAAATGCTTGTAATGCCAAGCTTTACAACCATCTCGCGAAGCCAGTTGCGAAGTTCGGTGCGGACTTTTGCATCGATTGCCGCAAACGGCTCATCGAGAAGAAGTACCTGCGGATTCGGTGCCAATGCGCGGGCAAATGCCACTCGCTGACGCTGCCCGCCGGACAACTGGTTCGGATAACGCTTTTCCATTCCACTTAATCCGGTCAGTTCCAACAGTTCGGTCACGCGCTTTTTGATTTCTTTTTTCGGCACCTTGGCAAGTTCGAGACCAAAAGCTACGTTGTCGTAGACGGTCATATAACGAAACAATGCATAGTTCTGAAATACAAAACCGATGCCTCGTTTTGCCGCCGGCACATCGTTGACACGCTGCCCGTCAATATAGATATCGCCGCTGTTTGGTGTCTCAAGCCCTGCAATCATGCGAAGCAGAGTGGTCTTTCCGCTTCCGGAAGGTCCAAGCAGTGCGACTAATTTTCCTTTTTCAATGCCAAAGCTGACATGATCGGAAGCCCGGAAGTTTCCGTAATTTTTACAAATATCTCTCATTTCCACGTACATAGCCTGACTCCTTACTGTATCCCTTTACTGTTTTTGCTTCTGTATTCAAAAATGTTTCTGAGTATCAGCACGATCACCGCAATAATGACCAGAATGGAAGATACTGCAAATGCGGAGGTGATGGAAGTATCCGTCCCCGACATATATAAGGCATCAATCTCCAGCGGCAGGGTAAATGTCTGCCCTCTGGTCTTTGAGAGTGCATTGACTGCTCCAAACTCGCCTAACGCACGCGCCGTACATAAAATGATACCATAGATCAGTCCCCATTTCATCTGGGGAAGGGTAATTTTCCGGAAAATCGTAAATCCCCCGGCTCCCATCAATGCTGCAGCCTCTTCTTCGTCTTTGCCCTGTGCATTTAAGATCGGGATGATCTCACGCGATACAAACGGGAAAGTGACAAAAATTGTGGCAAGCACCACACCCGGTAACGCAAACGTAATGCGGATGTTTGTTCCAAAAAACTGGTTGATCGCCCGGATTGCCGGATACGTCCAGCCGAGTCGTCCGAAGGTCATCAAAAAGGCAAGACCTACAATGACGGGAGAGATCGAAAACGGGATATCGATCAGCGTGGCAAGCACCTGTTTCCCACGGAAAGAAAACTTTGTCAGAAGCCATGCCGCCATGATTCCGAAAAACGTATTGACAACTACCGCGATCACAGTTGCAAGCAATGTAACCAAAAGAGCCGAACGCACATATTCGGTTGTGACCGCCTGTATGTAAAAAGCAAATCCTTCTTTCAATGCACTGAAGAGAATCGAAAACAGGGGAAGAATCAGCATAACAAATATGAAAAGAACGCTGATGGCTATTAAGATGTATTTCGTACTTTTCTTTTGTTCCATAAAAACGAACTTCCTTTCTTAAAACAAACTGGCTGGTTTCCCGTTGTACTTACACATTGTTGGTTCTGGCTGCCTGTTTCATCTGTACGATATTCACAGCAAGCAGTAAAACAAACGATAAAATCAACATTACCAGCGCGATTGCCGTGGCACTCGCATAATCAATATACCCAAGCTTCTGCATGATCACATAGGAGATCACCTGCGTATGTTCCCTTGCACTGTTTCCGGATATGTAAATGACACTTCCGTACTCACCAATCCCTCTGGCAAAGGCAAGCCCAAATCCGGTTAAAACCGGGGGCATCATCTCCGGCAGAAGCACTCTGCGGAAGGTCTGAAACCGGTTGGCTCCAAGCATAAATGCCGCTTCCTCATACTGTCCGTCGAGTTTTTCAAGCACCGGCTGCACGGCACGGATGACAAACGGAATTCCGACAAACACCAGTGCAATGACCAGTCCCAGATGTGTGTAGGATACTTTGATGCCAAGTTTTGCAAGCGGAGTCCCGAGGATTCCGTTTTCGGAATACATTTTAGAAAGTGTGATACCTGCTACCGAAGTCGGCAGTGCAAACGGAAGCTCAATACAGCCATCGAGGATACGTTTTCCCGGAAACTCATATCTTACAAGCACCCAGGCAATGATCACACCGAACACACTGTTTATAAGTGCCGCAATAAACGAACATCCGATGCTGGTCGCAAATGCATGCCGCACGGTCGACTTCGTGATCAGGGACCAGAACTCTGCTGGACGCAGTTTTAATGCGGAAACCATCACAGATGCCAGCGGGATCAGCACAATCAGGGAAAGCATTGTCACTGTAATTCCCAATGTGAGGTGATACCCCGGTATCACACGTACTTTTTTTGTCTTATTCGTTGCCGTAGATTTCATCAAACATTGCTCCATCGTCAAAATAGTTCTTATATGCTTCGTTCCAGCCGCCGTAATCTTTGATCGTATATAATTTCACATTCAGGTCAAAACGGTCGGAAAATTCCTTCAGAATTGATTCATTGCTCGGACGGTAACCATACTCTGCCGCCAGCCGCTGCGCATCATCGGTGTACAGATAATTCAGGTACTCGCGGCTCACTTCCTGCGTGCCGTTGGCATCCGCATTGTCATCCACAATCGCCACACTCGGTTGTGCCAGAATACTGACACTCGGCGTAATCATCTCATATTCATCCGGATAACTTTTCATCGTGGTAATTGCCTCATTTTCCCACGCGATCAGCACATCCCCTTTCTGGTTTTCCACAAACGTGGTTGTGGAACCGCGCGCTCCGGAATCCATGACGGAAACCTGCGAGTAAAGTTTCTGCAGAAATGCTTTCTGCTTATTCTCATCACTGGTCTGCTCCTTTATATAGGAAAGTGCTGCTAAAAAGTTCCAGCAGGCACCACCACTGCTCTTCGGGTCCGGGGTGATGATCTCGACCTTTTTATTTACCAGATCGTCCCAGTCTTTGATCTGTTTCGGATTGCCTTTACGGACGAGGAAAACAATCGTCGAAGTGTATGGGGAACTGTCATCGGCAAATTCCTGTTCCCAGCCTTTTTCAATCAGTCCGGTCTGCTCGATCAGTGTGATATCATGCTCCAGTGCCAGTGTCACGACATCGGCGTTACATCCCTCCACGACGGAACGCGCCTGTGCACCGGAACCTCCGTGGGATTGAATAATATTCACTTCTTTTCCCGTTTTTTCCTTATAATATTTCTCAAACAGAGGATTATATGCTTCATAAAATTCTCTTGTCGGATCGTAGGAGACGTTGGTGATTGTCCGTACATGACTCTTTTTGCTTCCGCATCCGGTACATCCAATCAACAGAATTGCTGCCATGGACAGTACCGCTATTTTCTTTACCATTGAAAATAATTTTCGCTTCATGTTTCCGCCTCCCTTGACTTTCGTTTATCATACCCCTTAATTCCTATCATGTCAATAGGTATTGTAGGAATAATTTTCCTTTCTTTCTACGGTACCATGGAAAGATTGAATTTTGCTTGAATCTCAATGCGGAATTTTTTATGGACAATGAAATGGCTGGTTAACGGCATGGTCTGGGAGTCTTTGGGATTTGGCAGAAGGGACGGATTTGCGGGGATTGTTCTAAATATAAGTTTTTTCGATGCGACGGAAGAAGGGGACATTTCTTTCGGAAGAACAAATTTTTTTTGACTTTCCCTCTTTTTTCCCGTATGATAAAACATAAACAGGGAAACTAATTAATTAGTTTCCCTATGCTATACAGAAGAAAGGAGTTTTTATGCCAGCAATACAATACTCGCAGGAACTTATGGATCTCAGACAATACGAATCCATGCCGGAAGAACAACGTATGGAAGTATTTGACGGAATTGCTTATAATATGGCAAGTCCTTCTCAGCTTCACCAGTCGATCCTGACGGAACTGCTCGTTTCCCTACGTAATTATATAAGAAAAAACAATGGGGGCTGTTCGGTATTTCCTGCTCCTTTTGATGTGAAACTAAATGATTCCCCGCTTACGATTGTACAGCCGGATCTGATGATTGTATGCGACAGGGATAAACTCGATGGAAAACGCTGCAATGGTGCTCCCGATTTCATCATCGAAATTGTATCTCCGGGGAATCCATCGGATGACTATATCCGCAAACTCTATTACTATAAAAATTATGGAGTCCGGGAATACTGGATTGTTGACCCACAGAGAAAAACTGTCACTGTGAATTATTTCGAAAATGATCTGTTGAATGTTCCATATACATTTGACTCTGTGATCAAGGTCAATATTTATAAAGACTTATATATTGATTTTTCGGAAATTGTCAAAACCTTATATATATAATCATGACGTTTAAACCACAAATACCAGGAACTGTCCTGTGCTTCGCACACTCACAATTCCTGGTATTCTATTATTACTGTTTCGGATTCACTACTTCTGAAATCCAGACTTATTGTTATATGCTATTCTTTTTCTATCGTTCCACCGCACAGCACATGATCATCCTGATAGAACACTGCCGCCTGTCCCGGTGTCATGGCACGCTGCGGCTCGTCAAACTGCGCCAGCAAGGTACCGTCCGGCTGCGGATACAGCGTACACGGTGCTCCTGCATGGGAATAACGGATTTTACCGATTGCCCTGACCGGCTCTGTCAGTTTTTCCTCCGCCATATAATTGATGTTGTCCACATGGCAATCGTGGGAAAACAGACTCTCGGATTTGCAGAGCACAACTTCATTCGTTTCCGGGCGAAGTTCCCTGACAAAGATCGGGGTTGTTGAAGAAATGCCCAGTCCTTTGCGCTGGCCGATCGTGTAGTGAATCAGTCCGCGGTGCTGCCCCATAACGTTTCCTTCCTCGTCCACAAAATTGCCCGGCATACTCTCTTTTCCGGTCTCCTGTGCAATAAAGGAGGCGTAATCGTGATCCGGCACAAAACAGATATCCTGACTGTCATGCTTTGTGGCAACCGGAAGTCCGATCTCCTCTGCAATCTGGCGGATATGTGGCTTATCGTAATCGCCCACCGGCATAAGCGTATGGGAAAGCTGCTCCTGCGTCAGATTGTAAAGTGCATAGGTCTGATCCTTTGCCGCTGTGACAGAATTACGGATCGTGTAACGCCCGTTTGGAAGCTGCATGATACGCGCATAGTGCCCGGTGGCAATGTAATCTGCACCGATCTCTAACGAACGGTGCAGCAGGGATTCCCACTTGACGTAGCGGTTGCAGGCAATGCACGGATTGGGCGTGCGTGCCTTTTCGTATTCGGACACGAAATAGTCGATGACATACTTCTGGAAATCCTCCCTGAAATTCATCACATAATACGGAATCTCCAGACGTTCTGCCACACGGCGGGCATCATCTACCGCAGAAAGTCCGCAACAGCCGCCCTCCTGTGACTGTACAAAGACATCCTGATCCTGCCAGATCTGCATGGTGACACCGATCACATCGTATCCCTGTTCCTTTAAAAGATAGGCTGCCACGGAGGAATCCACGCCTCCGGACATGCCTACAACTACTTTTTCTTTCATTTAATACTCCTCTTCCGGAGCCTCTTCCTTCTCACTGATATCGTTGACCGGGCGCTCTAATCCCTCGATCTTGATATTGTGCTTCTCTGCGTAATCCCATAAAGCAGCATGAATCGCTTCCTCTGCAAGCAGGGAACAGTGGACTTTCACTGGTGGAAGTCCGTCGAGTGCTTCCATAACTGCCTTGTTGGTTACCTGAAGGGCTTCCTGAATGGTCTTGCCCTTTACCAGTTCAGTTGCCATACTGCTGGTTGCAACTGCTGCACCACAGCCGAATGTCTTGAATTTGGCTTCCTGAATAATACCGTTGTCATCAATATCAAGATACATGCGCATGATATCTCCACACTTTGCGTTGCCAACGGTACCGACACCGCTCGGGTTCTCGATCTCTCCTACGTTTCTCGGGTTATTAAAATGGTCCATTACCTTTTCGCTGTACATACTACTCCTCCTTGTTTTTGCGCACGAAATCCTCGTAAAGAGGAGACATGCTGCGCAGACGTTCGATAATTGCCTTCAATTTGTCTACTGTATAATCAATCTCTTCCATGGTTGTCTTCTCGGAAAGTGTCAGACGAAGACTTCCGTGTGCTATCTCATGCGGCAGTCCAATTGCCAGAAGCACATGGGACGGGTCTAACGATCCGGATGTGCAGGCACTTCCGCTGCTGCCGCAGATCCCTGCCTGATCGAGAAGAATCAGCATGGATTCTCCCTCGATAAAACGGAAACAGAAGTTGGCATTGTTCGGAAGACGGTCGGTACGGTCTCCGTTTAAGCGGGTGTACGGAATCTCATGGAGCACACGCTCAATCAGATGATCGCGAAGCTTTATTTCATACTCCGTGTTCTTTTGCATATTCGCCACTGCAAGTTCCGCTGCTTTCCCGATTCCGACGATACCCGGAACATTGTGTGTGCCGGCACGGCGCTGACGTTCCTGTGCACCTCCGTGAATGAAAGAACGGATCTTTACGCCTTTGCGGATATACATGACTCCGATTCCCTTTGGTCCGTTGATCTTGTGACCGCTGGCACTGAGCATGTCGATATTCATCTCATCCACGTTGATCGGCACATGTGCAAATGCCTGTACCGCATCGGTATGGAACAGTACCCCGTATTTCTTTGCAATCGCACCGATTTCCTTCAGTGGCTCGATGGTTCCGATCTCGTTGTTTGCTGCCATGACAGAGATGAGAATTGTATCCGGACGAATGGCTGCCTCAAGCTCGTCCAGCTTAATCTTACCATTTTCATCCACACCGACATAAGTCACTTCAAATCCGTGCAATTCCAGCCACTGTGCTGTGTGCAGGATCGCATGGTGCTCGATCGCGGATGTGATAATGTGCTTTCCCTTGCTGCTGTATGCCTCTGCGGTTGCTTTGAGTGCCCAGTTATCGGACTCGCTTCCGCCTCCGGTGAAATAAATTTCCTCGGTCTTTGCCCCGATCACATCTGCAATCTGCTTTCTTGCTTTTGCGACCGCACGCTCCGACTCTCCTGCAAAGCTGTAAATAGCTGCCGGATTACCGTAATGCTCCGTAAAATACGGGAGCATCGCATCAAGAACTTCCGGGTATACCTGTGTGGTAGCCGCATTGTCCAGATAGATTAATTTACTCATACTCTTCCTACTTTCTTTTCTTTTTTAATAAGGAGCACATCGCATGAGATGTCTCTTCGAGATACCTCATATCACATAATCCCCATTTTTTTCTCTCTGCCAGTCAACCAGATCCTGCAATGTGATATGATCCACAACACTGCAGATGGCATCATTAATCTTTTTCCAGAGAATCAGGGTAACACAGTCTTCCCGTTTCTCACAGTTGACGTCGTCTCCCTCATCGAGACATGCAACCGGTGCCAGCGATCCCTCGGTCAGGCGGAGAATCATTCCAACGGTATACTCCTCCGGTGCTTTACGCAACAGATATCCCCCCTGTGCTCCACGCACACTGCGCACATAACCGGCGCGGTTCAATACGGAAATAATCTGCTCCAGATATTTGTCGGAAATCTCCTGACGTCTTGCAACATCTTTTAAACTGATCGGCGCTCCTGTGTTGTTCAATGCCAGATCCAGCATCAGTCTCATGGCATATCTGCCTTTTGTTGAAATCTTCATGATAATATATCTCTTCTTTCTTAAAAAAATGTACAGCATTTAAAGCTTAGTATTCCTACTAAGTTACTATACATTGGTAAGATAAATTTGTCAATCTATTATCAATCGATATTTTTCCTGCTTTCTTTGCGCATTTGTTTCTGGCAGTACATATTCTGATCGGCAAGTGACAGATACTCATCTATAGTCTCTTCTCCCCCCGCAAACGTCAGCTCTACACCGATACTGATCATAATGTTTTCCTTGGTCAGCCGGCTCTGCACACGATCCGTGTACTGTTGTGCCTTTTCGGAAGTCGCATATGGGAAAAATCCGATGAACTCATCGCCTCCGTATCTGCATACATATCCCTGTTCTGGGCATTCTTCCTCAAGAACCTGTGCAATTCTTATCAGTACCTGATCTCCAAATTCATGTCCATATGTGTCATTCACAGATTTAAAATCATCCGCATCCACAAAGACAAGCGCGCATGCTATTCCCTTTTCCTGATACTTTGCAAATGCCGGACGGATAATGTCCGTATACGCAATCCGGTTACAGATACCGGTCAGCGGGTCCCTGTTGTACAGCATCTGGAGTTTGTTTGCTGCATTCTCCAGCTGTTTTTGCTTAAACTGCGTTTCCAGTGTCTTTACAATCGTGCTGTGAATGTCATAATAATATGGATTATCATACAGAAAGCGTCCGTTTTTCATTACCAGATAGCCAATCGACTGTTCCCGGAAATGAATCGGGGTAAACAGATAGGCATTCTGGCTTCCTGTTTCTTCCAGATGGCGGTTCAGTTCCCCGACACTGGCAAATGCCATTCTCTTATGGTTCTCAAATCCATCTGCCACCACAAGATTCTTTTCATCATAGCCTTCCACCGGAAAATCCGTATCCTCATCGGCCGCAAACAGCTTGCGGTCCACCACAAAATATACCCCGTCACATCTCAGTTTCTGGAAATAGTCAACAATATATTCAAAAATTTCCCGGAAACCATTGCACCTTGCCATCTGCGCTTCCAATTCCACGAGAAGGGAATCATCTTCATCTTTTTTGACCGTTGCAACAATCTTTTCCTTTATATATTCGCGGTAGTTTACCATGCCGTTATTCGGACAGCCACAGCTTTCTCCGTAAATACAGGTAACCGGAATATAGTTGCGTTCTTCCACCGGTTTTCCTTCCCAGATACGGAGCAGTACATCCACACAAAGCTTTCCGATCTCCTCCCGGTCCTGAAATACAGTCGTAATCTGCGGACGGAAATAGGCTGCCTTATCCAGATTATCAAAGCCCGTCACCAGAAAATCGTCCGGTACGCGGTACCCCCACTGTTCTGCCTCTGCACAGATTCCTGCCGCAATATTGTCATTTGCACAGACAAACACATCCGGAAGTTTCGAGCCGCTATGGACATACTCGCGCATATAGTTCACGCCGGTCTCATAGTCGTAATCCCCACATAAAATCGGATTGTCATCCAATGTCATTCCATATTTTTTCAGGCATTCGCAGTACGCAGCAACACGTTCAAAATTTCCGAAAGCATCTTCCGGGCCTCCGGCAAAAACAAATCTGCGGCATCCATGCACTTCGTATAAATGTGTCATAAGTTCACGGATCGGACGCCGGTTATCTGCGCCTACATAATAAAATCCGCTGATATACCAATCCAGGGAAAGAACCGGAACCCCACAGTTCTGCAGGCGTTCTACAATCTTTTCTTTTTGCCGGACATCCACAATATTGCTTCCATCCAGTATAATTCCATCAAACGCTGACAGATCCGGCAGATTATAAATATTATATTCGCCCGTATTATGCAATGCATCTTTGCTCCAATTGCCATAACAATTGTACTGATACAAAGCAATATCCTCATCCAGTTCCCGAATTCTCCGAATGATTCCATCTACCCAGGCATACGTGATCATCCGGCGCCAGCCGTCTGATATCAATGCTATTTTTTTCAATTGTCCTCCCCCATATACCAATTCATGCCGATATGTTTAATTTATCACAAAAAACCAAAGGCTTCAATGCTGTTCTATACAAAAAACATGTATCCTTTGTGATTTTTCACTTTTTATGATATGATAGGAGTCTAGACTTTAGAAAAGAGGATATTTTATGGCAAAAGGAACTGCTGGGAAAAACTATTGGGCACTTCTTTTGATGATTCTCGCAGGTGTTGTACTGGGTGGCTTTATCGGTCAGCTTAGTGCCGGTGTTCCGGCTCTCCGCTGGCTGAATTACGGACAGACCTTTGGTCTTTCCAACCCACTGGTACTTGATCTGGGAATTCTGGTGCTCACATTTGGATTAACCATAAAAATAACGATCGCCGGCATCATCGGAATTGTGCTGGCGATCCTGATTTACCGTTTCCTGTAACAGGTGCTTATTTCAGGAAACGCTCGAGACTGCGCATATGCTCCTTCATCGTCTCCCGTCCCATGCGGTAGGCGGCAAGGAGTCTCTGCCGGTCTCTTTCTACTTTGCTGACTTCTATCTTTTTTGGCGGACGAATGACAAACAATTCCCCACGTTCTTCTTTTTCCCTGATATATTCCAGTTCTTCGTTGTAATGCTCATGCCGGTGTTCCATGGCATCAATCATCGCCGGATACCTGCGAAGCGATACTTTCGCCAGCGGCATCAGCTGATTCTTTTTTTTCACATAATCCCGCGGCTGCGTCAGAACCACTACCGTTTTATCAAACCCAAGTTCCTGCATTTTCTGCACCGGAATAGAATCTGCTACGCCTCCATCAAGCAATTCATATCCGTCTACACAGACCGGCTTTGACACAATCGGCATGGATGCCGATGCTCTCATCCATTCCATTTCTGTCTTATCACACCGATCCACTTTTTTGTAAAGAGCTTTCCCGGTTTTGGCATCTGTCACCACCACGTAAAAATCCATCGGATTCTTGCGGTAAGCCTCATAATCAAATGGGTCAAGATGCTCTGGGATATCATGATAACAGAACTGTTCCCCGAACATATCCCCTGTTTTCAAAAATGTACGCAATCCCGCATACTGCGGTTTATTACAGTACGCTGCATTGTAACGAATGACGCGTCCCGGCTGACCGGACTTATAATTACAGCCAAACACTGCCCCTGCTGACACGCCCATCGCTCCGTCAAATGTTATCTGATGCTCCATCATCACGTCGATGACTCCGGCGGTGAACATTCCGCGCATGGCTCCGCCTTCCATGACCAGTCCTTTTTTCATCATCGAATCCCTTCTTTAAATAAGCAATACTTTTTGATTCTATCATCTGTTTTGTATTCTAGCTTTCTTTCTCCATGATTTCAAGGGGCGAAACCATGATTCTACCTTAACATTTCCTTATTTTTACATAATCCCGCTTTCTTCTGCCCAAACTAATAAATATTTGTAGAGGAAAAGGAGTATGCCCTATGTATGGTTCACTATTTTATGTATTGCCCATTCTGGCAGTAATTGCAAAAACTGTTTTCCGCGCAGTCCTTCCCTTACTGATCGGCTGTATGATTGCCTATGTAGTTAATATCCTTATGTGTTTTTACGAAAAAGGATATGCAAGAATATGCCGTATGGCAGCCATTGCGCCCTTACAGCGTCCCCTATGTATGACACTCTCCTACCTTTCGCTTGTGCTTGTGATCCTGATCTTATGGTGGATGATCGTCCCTCAGCTGTTATCCTGCATCCGGATCATCGCAACCGATTTCCCCCAGGTTTTAGAATTACTGTGTGAGTGGGCAAACGAACATCTGCAAATGGATCTTGGCATGGGAAACGAAATCCGGGCATGGATGAATGAACCCTTTTGCTGGGATACACTGATTGTAAAAATCCCCCGTCTGGCAAAAGGCATGAAAACTTCCCTGGAGAAACTTGGCAGCTGGCTTTTAATTTTTCTGCCGGGACTGATGTTTTCTTTTTATCTGCTTGCTGCCAAAGAATCCCTCTTACGGATGGGCAGTTCCCTGATCGACCGGTGTTTCGGTGTTTTCCAAGGGAAAAAAATACGTTACGTACTGACGGTTCTCAATCAGTCCTTCCATCATTTTCTGGCAGGGCAAACCATAGAGGCCGTAATCCTCGGTATGCTTTGTACCATCGGCATGTGGATTCTGCGTCTCCCCTATGCTGCCATGATCGGTTGTCTGGTAGGTGTAACCGCGCTGCTACCGGTCATCGGAGCTTATATCGGTGCCGCAGCCGGTGCGTGTATGCTTCTTACGGTTTCCCCGGTAAAAGCACTGGTATTTCTTATCTTTTTAACAATTCTCCAGCAGATCGAAGGCAATTTTATCTATCCCCGTGTGGTCGGACATTCCATCGGGCTGCCCGGCATCTGGGTACTTGCCGCAGTCATTGTCGGCGGTGGGGCATTCGGTATCTGGGGAATCCTGTTTGCCGTGCCACTTGCAGCAGCCATCTACCGGCTGCTCCGTCCCTCAATCAATTAAAGCCGTGCAGCAACGCTGCACGGCTTCTTAAAAATAAGCAGAAATCAAATAGAGCTTACGCTCTCTGTGTTTTTTAAACTAAATGGAACCAGTTCATGTGTGGCCGGTTTGTTGAGATCAATCATGCCAAACAACAGATCAATACTTTTTCTGGCAATCTTTTCATACCCCTGACAAACCGTCACAATCTTTGGATTATAATAATCTGCAAGAAGTGTTCCGTCAAATCCGATCACCGAGATATCCTCCGGTACCCGCAGACCCGCATCAAAAATTGCGCGCATGGCACCAACTGCCATCACATCACTCATGGCAAAAACCGCTGTAATGGATCTTTGGGAAGCCAGCATCCGGTTCATGGCATTGTATGCACTCTCATATGAGAACCGCGCTACCGCATAACTTTCTTCCTCAAATTCACAGCCATGTTTTATAAAGCTGCGCTTCGCTCCTGCTTTACGATATTTACTTGGGGAAGATAATGCCATATCTCCCCCGATAACAGCAATATCGCGATGTCCGTGATCAAACAGATAATCAACCGCCATCTCCGCAGCTGCCATATCATCTGTTGAAACTGATGCAAGATTCCGAAATCCCAGTTTATCCGCCCGATCTGTCACCAGCACACACGGAACATTGACCAGTTCAAATTCTTCATGAAAGTACTGTATATTACCTCCAAGGAACAAAATCCCCATCGGTTTATGTTCCCTGCACATCCGCACAGCCTCTTTCACTTCATCTGCATCTTCATCCAGATAATGCACCCGCAGGGAATAATCCGATCCCTCGATAGTATCCTGAATTACCTCTATGATATTTGTAAACAGCATATTCGAAGTACCTTTTACGAGAATCAGAATACTCTGGCTCACGGTCTGTTTTAAATGCTTGGCATTGTTATTTGGTACAAACTGGTAAGCTTCCACAATTCGCATAATGCGGTCACGGGCTTCTTCGCTGACATCTCTTCTTCCATTCAGGACACGGGAAACCGTACTGACAGAATATCCTGCCTCTTTCGCAATATCTACAATTGTCATTCCTTCACCTCGTATATACAGACGAAATGTCTATTTTCTAGCCCTTGACAGCACCTGCAAGAACTCCTTCTATTATATATTTCTGGCACGCAATATAAAAGATAATAATTGGCAGAATTGCAAGAACAAGTACCGCCATCATGGCACCCCAGTCGATCTGTCCATGACTCTGTTTCAGAAACTGGATTGCGATCGGAATGGTTTTATACTTATTAATATTCAACACCAGACTCGGCAGAAGGTAATCATTCCATACCCACATCGCCTCAAGGATTGCTACCGTTACCGTCGTTGGCTTTAAAATTGGAAAAACCACCTTAAAAAAGGTCTGTAATGGTGTACATCCATCAATCATTGCAGCTTCTTCAATTTCCAGGGAAATTCCCTTTACAAAGCCGGTAAACATGAAAACGGCCAGCCCCGCTCCAAATCCCAGATATACAACAATAATTCCAAGAGGATTGGACAGATGTAAAAGGTTTGCAAATTTTGATAACGTAAACATTACCATCTGGAATGGAACAATCATAGAAAACAGACACAGTACATAAATTGTTTTCGTCACTTTTGTATGGACTCTGGTAATATACCATGCACACATGGAGCAGCAGATAATAATCAATGCAACCGACCCTACTGTAATAAACAGGGAAATCCCAAAACTGTTCCAGAAATTTGTCTTACGGATACCGTTGGAATAGTTCAGCCAGCCACAGAATGCACGTTCAACACCATGGATAAATTTATCCCAGCCAGCGGAAAGCGGCTCTGTTCCAAGTGTAAACGGATGTCTGAAAATAAAGGCTTTTCTTTTAAAGGAATTTAAAAGGACTACCAGAATTGGTGCAATCCATAAAATGCTGATAACCGTAAATGCCAGTGTCCAGATCCAGCCATGTTTTGCCTGACGGACAGCACTTACCTGATTGTTATTCTTTTTAGCCATTAGTCCTGCACCTCCTTGCTTGTGGTCAGTTTATTCTGAATCAGCGCAATAACTGCAACCAGAATAAAGAAGATAACCGCTTTGGCCTGACCAACGCCCTGCCATCCGGTCGTGCCGTACATTGTGTCATAAATATTTAATGCCAGAAGCTGTGACATCTTAGCCGGATTACCACCGGTCAGAGCGAAGTTCTGATCAAATAACTTAAATCCATTGGTCAGCGTCAGGAATGTACAAATGGTGATCGTCGGCATCAGCATCGGAAGTGTTACATACCGGAGCAGCTGCCAGGAATTTGCACCATCAATCTTTGCCGCCTCGATTAATTCTCCCGGAATATTCTGGATTCCTGCAATATAGATAATCATCATATATCCGATCTGCTGCCAGCATACTACAATAATCATACCCCAGAACGCATACCACTGTGTGGATACGATTGTCTTGGAGAAATTGGATAATACGCTGTTAAAAATCATTAACCAGATATAACTGAGTACGATACCACCAATCAGGTTGGGCAGGAAAAATACGGTACGGAAAAGATTGGTACCCCTGATGCCTTTGGTAAGTGCCATCGCAATGAGAAATGAAATCACATTGATGATCAGCACCGATACAACCGTAAATAACGCTGTATACCATAATGAATGAATAAATGTTGTGTCTAACTTTCCGTTTACAAAAAAGATTCTCGAATAATTCTGTAACCCTTTCCATTTCCAGTCTGTAACGGTTGTGAACTTACAAAAAGATAAGAAAATTCCATATACAAACGGTACAATAAATCCAATTGCAAACGCAATCATTGTCGGAAGCAGAAAAATCGGGAAATATTTTTTAATTGCTTTTTCCATAATACATTCCTTTCACTAACTGCAGCCCCTGCCAGTACCAGCCTGCACTGCAGGTGCTTCTTTTAAAAAAGGAGTAAGCGGCATGCCACTTACCCCTTTTCCCATCATCTTTGATTACTGTGCATCATCTTCATGGGCGATCTTCCACTGATTTGCCCATCCATCAACAAATGCGGTCTTTACAGCATCCCACTCACCTTCACCTGCGGTATAGGCAGTCAGGGCAGAAACAACATCCGCTCTCCAGTCATCTACGTTTGGAGTAGCATTGAAGCTCCATGCTACAGATGTTTTTCCGTCAGTCATTAACTTGTTTGCAGCCTGTGCAAATGCATTCTTTGTCTCGTAATCACCTGTAAATGTATCATATGGAGCAGTAAGTCCCATCTGATTTGTAATGGCATCACGTCCCTCGTCAGAAGTGATTACCCAATTTAAGAACTCAAGTGTTGCATCAATATCTTCCTGAGATGCCTTTGCGTTCACTGCCCAGTAGTTCTCAGTACCAACACAAAGTCCTTCATTCTCATCATCTACACCAAAGTAAATTGGCATCATGGATAAGTCATCTGCTGTAACGACATATCCGTTTTCCTCATCTGTTAACGGAGCGAACTCCCAGTCACCATTCTGGTAGAAGACTGCCTCTCCCATACCAAACTCAGACTCTGCATTTAATGCACCGGAATTTAATGTCTTAGGATCTGCTGCGGAATCAGATACATACATATCCCATACGTTTTTGAAGTTATCAAGATAAGTTCCCTTAATGGACTCTTCCCCGGCTGTAAGGTCACATCCATCATCCTTGAACTCATAGTACAGTGGCATATTGGCAAGATGTCCGGCAAATCTCCAGGAAGATCCGTCATCCAGTCCTGCGGAAGCAAATGCCTCTGTCAGGTCAGTTCCAAGTTCTTTATTGATGTCATCAATACGGGAATTGATGTCATCTGCAACTTTCTTTAAAGTATCAAAGTTGTTAATCTCATCTACCGAAGAAACTACAGCACCATCCATGCCACAGTATCCTTCCAGAATTGTCTTGTTGTAGATCAGGCCGTAGCACTCATAGCAGTTTGCAATGGCAGCTACCTTATCATCATAGTTGATTACAAGAGACTTATCTGTCAGATGCTTGTAAAGCTCAGAGTCCTTCAGATCATATGTATAATCGTTCCATGTCTGTGCTGCGGAAGAATTTCCCACATTGAAGATGGTAGGTGCATCCGACTTTGCCATCTCGGACTGTAATGTTGTGTTGTACTGTCCGTCTGCTGCGGTAAGCACATTTACCTCTACACCGGTCTGATCGGTATAGGTCTCTGCCAGATCCTGCCAGGCTTCGTCTGTCTCTGGTTTAAAGTTTAACAAGTAAACCTTTCCAGAACTCTTGCTGGTCTTGTCTCCACCCTGTGTGGATGTGCCACCCTTATCGCTTCCGCATCCTGCGAATGCTGTGACAACCATTGCGGCAACCATTAATGCTGATACAATTTTCTTTTTCATATTTTCACCCTCCTGAAATAAATACGTTCGTAGAGTTACCGTCCATACGGCAGCCCCTGGTCGAAAACGTTCACGGCAATGTTTCCGGTAACGTTTTCAGTAAACAAAGTATACACCTTTTTTGCACAGTTTCGCAAGTGTTATTCTCATTTTTGTGAAATAAGTAAGTTTTCCTTTCTATTTTTCGTGCATATTGCACAACGCTTTTTCCTTTGCTTGACATGTATAGGCTGTCGATATATACTTTCATGTATAGGCAGTCTATAGTACTTATCACTGAAAGGAGGTCATATACCATGGGTATTGACAAAAATCTCGTACAGGGAAGCATGGCATTGCTGCTTCTGCGCCTTTTGGAAACGAAAGATATGTATGGCTACGAAATGATTGAAGCTCTTCGCAGCAAATCCAACAACGTCTTTGAACTGAAAGCCGGCACCCTGTATCCACTGCTCCACTCCCTGGAGAGCAAGGGCTATGTAATGTCCTACGAGGATGCTTCTTCCGGGAAAAAACGCAGATATTACCAGCTGACAGAGGCCGGCCGGCATCATTCTTCCGAAAAAAAGCAGGAATGGATGACCTATCAGTCGGCAGTCACCAATGTACTGAGTATGGAAGGAGGATGTTAGGATGGATGAAAAAGAGTACCTGCAGACGCTCGGAGAGCAGATCGTAAATCCGCATGCGCGGGCAAGTATCCTTGCAGAAATTCAGGATCATATTGAAGAACAGGCACAGGATTACCGTGCCTCCGGTATGAGTGAAGCTGTTGCAATGCAGGAGGCTGTGCGGCAGATGGGTGATCCGGTTTCCACCGGGGAAGCTCTCAATCAGGTACACCGCCCGAAGTTTCCAATCGCGCTGTTTGGTCTGGCTGTCGTACTGACTGTACTCGGAATTGCGATGCAGTATCTGGTATATACACACCTTACACCCGATACTGCCATCCTGTCCGATACCTATCTGCAGCGCACCATCCTTTACAATGCAATCGGGCTTGGCCTCCTTCTGCTGTGCATCTTTGGCAACTACATGTATCTTGCAAAAGGCGCATGGATTCTTCTGGCAATCTTTTTACTTGGTCTGCTACCGCCATGGTTCTTCGGCTTTTACGGTCGGCAGTACACCCTCTGCTACTATCTGGCACTGGTCTATCCGCTGGTATATGCCCTGCTGTTATACCGGCTACGGGATAAGGGGGCAAAAGCCATTTGGTTCCTGCACGGACTAACGCTTTTGTTTCTCGTCCGGATGCTTTTTGGCACAATTATCACTTGGTCAACGGTGCTTGCTGCCGGATGCCTGACGCTTTTGCTGCTCTGCCTTGCCATTCATCGTGGCATACTGACTGGCAGCTCTAAAAGGACACTCTGGCTGCTGACGGTGCTCCCCTACGTGGCGGCAGCCGCCTGCTTTGTGATTCTGTTCTTTCAGAACTCCTATATGCGTGACCGCCTGACGGAATTTCTGAAGGGTTCAAACTACGTCCAGCAAATGCTTGCGCTGGAGCAGCAGCAGATGCTTGCCTTTGGTGGCGGCACAATCAGTTCCTATGTGGATACGGAAAGCCTTGCCTCCACCTATGTCCTGCACAGCATCTTCCTGTGGTTTGGTATCGTATCCGGTATTCTTGTGATCGTTGCGCTTGCAGTCCTTGTACTGCGCAGTCTTCACTATGCCCTGCACCAGAGCAACCGTCTGGCTCTGCTGGCCGGCACTGCTGCAAGTGGGATTCTTCTTTTTGAGCTTTTACATTTTGTACTGACCAATTTGGGCTGCAGTCCGGTCTATACCGCAAGTGTCCCGTTTTTGTCCTACGGTTTTGCCAACAGTGTATTCAATTCGCTGCTGGTCGGCATCATGCTGGGGATAATCCGCAACCAAAATGTGCTGTCGGAAACGACGGCTTCTTTGCGGGGTCTGCGCGCCTAAACAGTCAAGTATCTTGTAACACAGGCAGACTCTTTAAAGGATGCTATGGAAATAGCTGTTGAATGTCTGGCCTCACATCTTCATTCTTGTAAAACAGATGGAGAAACCATGTAATTTTTCAGCTTAGAATTTTACAAGATAAAAGAGCTTTGCATTTTCGCAAAGCTCTTTTCTATATCCTCTAATTTTCCCGTATTGTTCCTTTATTCAATAAAATTCCGCAGATATCTTGCACTCAGACGGATCGCACGCTTGGCATCCTCGATATCCTTTTCAAATGACTTATCCTCAATCTCGATTACTGAGCAGCCCTCGAATCCGATATCTGTCAGTGCTGATACATATTTGCCCCAGTCCACATCACCGAGTCCCGGAATCTTTGGAGACATATACTCAAGCGGAGTTGCCATCACACCCACATCTGCCAGCTTATCCCAGAATACCTTGATATCCTTGTAATGTACATGGAAAATCTTATCCTTAAATTCATAAATTGGCTTGATATAATCAATCTGCTGCCATACAAAGTGGGAAGGATCATAATTAATTCCCAGATTGGGGCTGTCCAAAATCTCAAATACTCTCCGCCAGTTTGCCGGCGTTGACATAATATTCTGTCCGCCCGGCCACTCATCATTGGTAAAGAGCATTGGACAGTTTTCAATGGCAATCCGCACGCCTTTTTCCTCTGCATACCGTACAATCGGTGTCCAGACCTCTTTTACCAGCTCCATATTTTCATCCACATTTTTCTTGGAATCACGTCCGATAAATGTTGTAATCATATTGACACCGAGCAATACAGATGCGTCCATCAGTTTGTATAAATGGCTGATATAGCTGTTTCTTTTTTTCTCGTCCGGCTCCAGTGTGTTGGGATAATATGCGAGGGAAGAAATCTCTACGCCCTTTTCCTGACAAAGCTGCTTGATTTCTGCCGCCTTCTTCTCGTCCAGATTGGCAACATCAATATGGCTTACACCCGCATATCTTCTCTGTGCGCCGCCCTGTGGCCAGCAGGCTACCTCCAGACATTCCAGCTGATTTTCTGCGGCAAAATTCACAACTTCCTCAAATGTCATGCCCTCGCAGATAGATGTTAATCTGTCTCTTATACACA
>ENA-OZEM01000322-OZEM01000322.1-human-gut-metagenome-genome-assembly--contig:-NODE-322-length-22884-cov-23.261553_pt1 | contig 22884 bp, 19 predicted proteins | sample MGYA00245069_ERZ653611 | MGnify/ENA primary metagenome ERZ653611 (study PRJEB26926, sample SAMN06165006) | human gut metagenome | biome: ENVO:00009003; feature: ENVO:2100002; material: ENVO:00002003... | reverse complement strand
ATAGGTCTTTACAGTTCCGTCTATCTTGCCTTGCTGCATGGGTGTTTCCTTTCGGAGAGTAACGCCGTCTTGGTAATACTCCGTGAATGTGCCGTTACGCTTACCTTTGGCATATATGCCCGATTCACGCAGTACCCCATCACGATAGCGAAAATAATCGCCGTTTATTATGCCATCGGAAAGTTTAACACGCTCCTCGTCAAGCCCTCGTACAATGCGGTATTCTCCCTGCAACGGTTGTTTACTGCCTTTTTCATAATAGATCGTGCGCCGTGCGTTATCCGTTATAGTCTGTAAATTATTCCATTCTATTATTTGTTGTGCGGAAGCCGTGCCACACAATAGCAAAAAGACATATATAGTTAAAAATCTATTCATTTTATTTTTGGAAAAACAATACGATTTCACCTAATAACAAAGTCAAAAAGCTACCTATCCAAAGATAATAACCTATTGATAAATGAAAAACTCCAAGAGTGCTTTCAATGCCCCGTTCCGGGTCTACGAATGTCGGATTATTAAAAAACAACGGAAGCATAGCCAATAATATACTGACTATAATAAGTACATATAATAATGAAGTGTTCTTCCCCGACAAGTACATATTAATAGAAAATCCATAAGTGATATTAGCCAGCCATGCCATATAAAAAAGTTTTGAAGGCCATTTTACCAAAAAGATTTCAATCCATCCTCCGAGCAAATATGCCCATCCGGGATTTCTATCACTGTCAGCAAACACATTGGCACAACATGCTGATATATAAAGTAATAAGCTGACTACAACCATGATTGCTTTTTCCATATTCATCTTCATTAATTTATTAGCCAATTCTAAAGCATAAATTAATAAAAGAACAATAGGAATTATTATTCTCCAGTTTATATTCATCTTATGGTCGTTTATCTATATCCTATTTTCAGATTCAATCAATATTTCCCTTCTATTCCATTTTCTTTACGGGCTTGTGCCATTTCTTCCCGATTATCTATAATATATTGTCGCAGTTCAGATAATTCTTTTGCTATTTCTTCGGCTACCGCAGCTTGTTCTGTTTCTGGCTTAAAGGTAAGTTTAGGATAAGCCAATCCGACATAGCCGCTTTTGCGACCTTCATTAATAACTTGAGCAAGAATTTCAAGCCATTTATCCGGTACACCACCTGCATAACCGTTAATCCATTTCCCGGATAGTTTATTGAATGCCAATTGCGCCTGACGACATTCAAATGCAGGTTCTCCTACACCCCCTACATTTTCTATCATACGGGCGTAAAGATTTCGGCGGAACTGTGCTGTATAAAACCAATAAACGGCATCATCTTTTTGCCCTAAATCATAAAATCTAATCGCCAATACATAGAGCGTTTCAATGGGAGTATTATCTATTTCGGCTCGAATTACATCAGCCGTGCTTTGCAGTTTTTTTACATCTTCACTTTTCAGCACATCGCTAAACTTCCCCACTTGAATTGTCAAAGGTTCAGAATTATACCACGGCTCAACATAAATGGGCATTCGTTTAGATTCATTATTACAACTTACCAAACAAAACACTGCCGATAAAACTGCAAAAACTCTTCTTATCATCTTCATATTTTTTTTGTTTTTTGGAATTGATGATTATTTCACTGTCATTTTCTGAAATAATAGACGTATTAAATTGTTTATTTATTGCTATATTATGGGAAAAATCTCCAATTTGAAAAAAGAGCACTAACTACACGAAGAAAACTTCATGTTAGATTATTCATATGAGAATTATAAGAATAAAGAAGCATTATATCAACTAATATAACTAATATGGTAGTCAACAAGAAAAGAAAAAAAATATTTTTATGTTTTTTTCTTTGTGGAACAGACATCAGTCTAAAGTCATGTTCCAATTTTTGATATTTTTGCTCATCATATATTTTTAAATTGATAAAAGATAATATTATCAACAATATAAGCATGGGAATAGCTATAGGTTCTGGTTTGTCATATATGCAAAGTTGAACTTGGTCATCAAATAGAGTCAACAAAATAGAAACAAAAAGCAACACATAAGAAAATTGACATACCGTAACAACTACAAAAGAACGGTCAGGAAATCCCTTTGACGGTACAGTAGTCCAAATCCAATAAAATATATTATCGAAAAATGAAACTCTATTTTTTTCTCTGAAAGAGGATATTATTTCTTTTAACATACTCAATGTCTCTTAGCAGGAATGGAACCCATAAATGTTGTTTAGACACATATTCTCATTCAATCATTTTGTCAAAATGAGACTACAACCGGTATCATCCTTTTCCCCCACAAATATATTGACAATGTAAAAAATGCAAGCGACAATAAAATAAACAACAGCGAGAGTATCCCCCAGAAAGTTTTTCGAGGTTCTTCTTCAACCTCCTTTTTCATACGTTCAAACACTCCTTCTTTGCACATGGAACGTTTACGAATTTTCTCAATGATTAAAGCTCCTCCGATGAAAAGAAACGCATACAGAGGTTTGTATTTAGGAAGTAAGTGATAACCGGTAAAACCATCGACAAAGGTTACTATTCCCCAATAAAATAAGCAGTCAAGCGATGCCACAAATAACATTGCCGCATAAACTTCTCCAAGCGTTTTACCCAATATCCAACGTCTAAATTCGTAAAACTTTATATAGATGTATTTCCATACGTTCATATCAGTATTTTTTATACCCTTGCCGGAATTCGGCATTAGGTTTGCGAACAACCGGGATTCTCTGGCGCAGATACGAAGGAATTATGGGTGGTTTCACGTAGGTTTTATCCCGCAAATGGATATGAGGATTATTGGCATAAGGCGATACACCTTGAAAATGACTTTGCTCAAATGCTCCAACCAAATCTAAGAACAGATAAATTCCACCAATAGCCCATCCTACTGGACCACCCCATGTGGCTATCATACCTACCACAATATCGGCTCCTGCTTTAATTGCACCTCCAGTATTACCTTCATATATAGCAATTCCACCTTGTACAACTGAAGTAACTGTACCTACCCAAAATAGTTTTTTCCCTAATTCAGCATATTTCCCAGCTTCAGCAATAATGTTTTTTCTTGTACCAGTATATTGGTTTCCAAAAAAATCCATTTTTCCTTCCACTTTTTCCATATACCATACGCCGTTTTTTCCTTTCCATTTCCCCACACCATCATTCCAACAGGCATCAATGTAAAGGTCGTATTGTTTATAACCTGCATAAACTCCCGCAGAACTATTCGCTTTACCTGCTATATTTAAAAAATCGTCAAAATAGGAAGAATTATTTTTTGTTGGAATTCCATTCTCCTTTAACAACGCCGAGTTTGAAAGCAACTGCCTCATTCCTTCTTGGGCAAATAGTTCCAATTCGGTAAGCGTTTGCGGATTTGTTTTGAGCGACATATTTATCATCTTGCACAGATATTGATGTGGCGTTTCGGCATAGCTTGAACTATCGGCTGCCATACCCCATGCCAAGGTCAACTGTGAATTAAGATAAGAGTTTAACCCCAAATGTTCCATATTACCCATAAAGTTATATGTATTAGTTAAAAACAGCAAGCAATAAATTCTCTTCAAAAAGAACTTATTGCTTGCAAGATAAAAAATAAATTATTCTTGACGATATGCGCTTTCCCAAATAGCATCTTCCGGATTATCGCCTTTATGACCGGCAAGCTGTATCACGAAGCTCTTTGCCGGGAAATACGGTGTGACGTGGATATCAAGAAGCACATGGTCTTTCTGATTCGGGTCTTGTTCAATCTTCATAACCTTGAAGCGTTCGATGAGTTTGTTCGGTCCCATTACACTATCGAGGAATTTCACAACCTGACCACGTAAATCAGCTTCCGTGCGAGTAGTCCAATTCTCAAATGCCCGACGGTTCAGGAAGTCAATCAGCACTTTCGTTATATAGTCGAATACACGAACTACGGAGTAGGTCTGCAAGCCAAGGTTATCTCCATTAAATAATGTCTTGGCAGAGAAAGCCATAACCTTGCTGTACTCGTTCACCATCGGCACAAGACCCATACGTTCAAGTTCGGAAATCTCACTCTTGCGAAGGTCGAAGCGTACACTTTCTACTTCATTAAGTCCACCAAATTTCTTACCGGCTACTACCTGAGACATTAAGGTTTTGTATATTTTCCCGGCAAGTGAAGAAGATGGCGGAATATAAAGGTTTTCTTCTTCTCCAACGCTTTCCTCTCTTTGACGACCAAGCAACCAGTTACAGGTCATTATAGTATTCGATTTGAATACATCTCCACCCGTATGATTGGCATTGAAGAATATATCTACTACATCGTCCGGAGTTTCAAGGTTTTGGAAGTCTGTAACAAGAAAAGCCTTGTTCTCGTATGCAATCTTGGACCACTTGTCCAAAATGGCATTTGAACCTATATATCCGGGAACGACAAGCAACGAGTAGTTGCGACGCAGGTCAAGACGGTCAAAATTCTGTTTGAGTTCATTGCTGATGTGGTCAGCAAAAATGGTATTGTCCAAATCCTGAAGCTGCTCCATGGTCGCATTGACAATGGTGACATTCTTCACCTTATCACTTTCCGTGTTCTTATAAAAGAGCGCAATAGTGCGGTATGCGCTTTCGAGTTCCCGTGTTCTGGCAAGAGCATTCTTCAAGTTATGATTAAGAAGGTTCTCGGCATTTTCTGCGGTTTCCTTGGCCTTGTCCCGCATTTGTTCGGCAGTGTCATTCTCACGCAGGAGTTTGAGCCATACGCTTAAGCGATTCACCAAGGCCTTACGTTCATTTTCCCACTGTTCATCCGTGAGGAAGATGTTGCGACGGGCCTTTCGTGCCGGATTAAGATTGGAATATCCATCTATGATATTTTCAAGAAAAGCGAAGCCACCAAATTCTTTGAGCTTGTCTATTGCCGATGCAGATGACTTTTGCGCCTGTTGTGATACGACTTTCTGTGAGGTTGTCGTACTGGCTGTCTGTTGTTGAGTTTCCTGCTTCATCTTAGTAAAAGATTAAAGTTCTACTTTCTTTTGATTTGCCAGAATCTCCTCGATTGATGATTCAATCACGTCCATAATGGCATTTTTGACTTCCGGGTTTTCAAGTGCTTTCTGTAAAGCGCGGTTGGAAGTAAGCTGGCGAGTTATTCGGACACCCTGCTCTTTCTCAATATCAAGTTTACTCAAGAAATCACTTTTCTCTTTAATCTTCTTAGCCCCGAAGTCTCCGAGTCCGGTGAATGTCATGATTTCCTTGATTTCATTACCTTCCGCATCCACGTGGCGCAAGTCAACTGTTGGTTCAAAACGTTGGAACACATCTTCAATGGTTTCCAAACCATACACACTTTCCGGAGCCGCAGGAGCTTCATCTGTCAGCTTTTGAACTATCAAAGTTCGGTTGGAGGGGATTTCCGCGATGGATTCGTTCGCATCGACTTTTACTTCGTTGCCTCCAATTCCATAATTGTAGATTGCCATAGCATTTACTTTTTAATATCATACTTTTTTTATAGCTCTCTCTTGGTTTTATGACCGTGCGCAATATATGAATTATTTCTGAAACCGTCAAATTTTTAGGGGTATTTTATTGGCATCTAATGAGGAAAATAGTATATTTGCGAAATAGAATAAAGAAAAGAATAGTATGACTTACCTGAAAATGCCATTACAATTGCAATCGGCTGTCGCCAAGAAATTGCAAAGGTGTTCCTATCAGGAATCGATAGCCCAACACATCATGCTACTGATTCTTTCTCATCATGGGGAAGTTATCGGGCGAGAAGACTTTGGTTCCATGATATGGGACCTTGAGTTCAACCAACTTGTGAAAATCAGCGATTGGGAGGAAGGAGTGAAGAACTCCTTAATAAAAACGATAGAGAAATATGAAAAGAGGTTACGGAATGTAGATGTGAACGTCACTCTTTTGGAAATAGAAGAAGAAAATATAGATAAGGTATCTCATATCCGAAGAAAGGCACAAATAACCGTGACCGGAACAATGGATAGAACCAACGAGAAATTCAGTTTCAATACCTCATTATATATAAGCCCTTTATCACAATAATCGAACTATGGCAGACAAGAAACAAATTGCAATAAAGGAACGAATATTAAAGCAGGCTATGGAGTTCTGGGGCGTATCCGATATACGCGATATGGACCCCGTGATAGATTTGCTGCTTGAAGTTTTTGCCCATGAGTCCAACAAACTGCATCAAGAAATAGAGCAGTCCGACTCACGGATACTTCACCGTCTGTCCAGAATACTCATAGGAAACAAATGGTCGCTGCCAAAGCCGGCCCATGCGCTTATGACTATTACCCCCAATCATGGGGAATGTTGCGAGCTTGATGCCGAAGATCATTTTTATGCAGAGAAGAACATATTTGGCAAAGGTGATATTCAAGTCTTTATAACCCCTTTGTTTTCCTATAAACTGGTTGACGCAAAAGTCAGAGCAATCGCATATAACGATAGCATAAGGCATTCAACCGATGGCTTTAGCACTCCAACACGCTTCCTTGACCCTAAAAACCGGATAGCGGATTATTGCGTCTGGGTCGGGATGGATGTGTCTAAAGAAGTCCTGCAAAAAATGGACTCTGTAATGTTTTGCATCAAGCCTTCCGACACGGGGCTGCTTCCGTTTATGAATATGGCTTTCTTCTATGACTGCACTGGAAACCTGCTGAATGCAAAAACAGGCCTTCATGTTGAAGATCCATATAGTAATGCACACTACTTTGATGAAATCCGAGATTTTTATAGTGACCTATATTTTAATGTGAATATAAGAGACGCTTCCAAAAAGAAACATACCTACCGAGAAATGTTTCCCGGTTATGCGTCCGACTGTGAGATCCCGGATGACTCTGAGAGTCTCTTTTGGGTCAAGATAGCCTTTCCGGAAATATTCACGAAAGAAAGTCTTGAAAATCTGGAAGTATATTTGAACACATTTCCGGTTGTAAACAGACAAATCGTTTACAAACAGCATAATTTCCGTTCCACCGGACGGATTATCCCCCTGAAATGTCCGAGCCGTACACAATTCTTGAACATACGCTCATTCCAAGACAACAAAGGCCGAGAATATGTAAACCGGCTGAACCAGTATGAAGAAAATCCGACAGGTATATTCAGCCTGTATTTTGGCGACCTTGAACGATTTGATTCGGACAGTGCCCGCTCATTAATTTCAAAAGTATTACAATTAATGAAAGAAGACGGGAGTGCTTTCGCTTCAATGAATCCGGATGCACTTTCGACGCAGCTCAAAGAGTTGTTCAACAAGATAAATGATATAGAGAGAGGATTGGAGGCCACACTAAAAGGAGATAACAAAATAAAAGCCTTTGTTTTAAGTGTCCCCCAAAAAGATGCGACCAATGCCGAGATAAAATATTGGGTAACTTCCGGATCTCTGGCGAACGGTTTCAACGAACGCACACTGATACAACAATTCAACATAGAAAAATATGACGCTTCGGGCATCATGTTGCGCACTTGTATGCAAGGAGGAACAACGCATGATGGCGAACAGGAACTTATAAATAGTTTAAGGTACGGTCTGTTGTCCCGGGAACGGATTATATCTAAAGAAGACATCAAAAGCTACCTGTTGCACAAGCTGGGAAAATATGTTGAATCAGTCGAAGTCGGTAATGGCGTGGCTATATCTCCTGACAGCAAAAAAGGATTAATCAGAGTGACAGAGGTCAAGATAAAACTTGGACAATTTGATAAAGATGAAATTCCCAATCTGGAAGAATTGGCCCATTATCTTGAGAAAGATTTGACTGAACGCTCTGTATGTAATTCAAACTATAAAATCAAATTCGTATGAATGATAGCAATTATAGTCCAAGTTTGGTGTCTGCCCTTAAGATAGCAAGAGGAATGGCACTTCAAGACAAGCATAACACGTTTGGCGTGTCACATCTTGTCATGGCCATGTTTGCAGAAAACACGGGCCTAAAAGAAATCTTATCCTCGATGCAGAAGGATGTCGGCTACATAATGGAATGGTTTGACACCCACCGCGAAATGTATAGGTCCAGTGGCACTTCCACAGAAGAAGTGGAACCTGACGAAGAACTGTCGAAGGTCTTGGATGAGTCCGAACGGTCTAAAATTAAATTAGGAGCGGATTCCATAGACTCCATCTGTGTGTTTACCGCCATATTACGTGAAGGTGTCGTGTATTCGCATCAGCAGATAGAGATGCTGGATATTTCGGAAAATGACATATTGTCCCACTACAATGCCCTTACCCCGTTGTATTCTTACCAGGGAGAGGAAATGCAGATAACAGCAAGCGTTCCTTATGCCGACAACCTGAAAAACCAAGAAACCATCAATGCCGGTGGCTTCGTCGTCGGTAGGGAAAAAGAGGTCCGTACTATTTTAGAATGCCTCGAACGCTCAGAGAACAAGGGCATACTGATTGTCGGTGAATCCGGTATCGGAAAGAGTTCCATCATCAACGCCTTTGTCAAAGATATTTGTGAGAATGAAGACGAGATGTTAAAGCAAATATCTATTGTCGGACTCAATACGGCAAAATTGCTCGCATCAACCTCGTCTGAAACGGAGATAGCACAAAAAGTTGTCAATCTGATGCACAAGCTCAACCAATTGGAACAAGCTGTGCTGGTGATTGATGATTTACAGGTTCTTTTGGAGAACAGCGCATCAGGCAAGGCATCCACGCTTGTCAACATATTAAGTGCGCAAATCAGCGAGGGAGCCGCAAATCTTGTTCTCACACTCACGAACGACTCTTACCGGAAGAATATCGAAAAGCATCCGATAGAAGGGCGTCTTGACATCATAAAGATTGAAGAACTGGATACGACTACACTGGAAAGTGCCATACAATTACATAAAAAAAGGATTGAAAACTATTACGAGCTGAGAATCTCAGATGCGTGTATTAAAGACTCAATCACACTCTCCAAACGATATTTTAAGGAACGAAGCCTGCCATCTGCCGCCATCGACCTGCTTGACCGAACCGCCGCTGCCGTCCGGCTATGCAATAAGAACGCACGAGCCAGTATATCTGATTTGGAAACGGATTTTGAGAAAATAAGGAGTCTCGACGAAAAAATATCTGAAGGACCACTGTACTTGCTGTACCGCTCTGTGTTCAGCAAAATCAGTGTCGTGTTGACTACCAAACTGTCAGACAACTATGTGTGGGACAAAGAAGATGACATTACGATAAAAGCAGGACGTTTGTCAGGCATCATCAAAGAGCTAAAGATGCTATCCGACCAGTCCATTGAAGAGATACGCTCTTCGGAAATAGAAGCGATTGTAGCGGAATGCACCAATATACCTATCGGAAAGATACAAGCCCGCGAGAAGGACCGGCTTTTGAGCATCGAGAGTAAATTGCAAGAACGGGTCAAAGGACAGGACCGGGCTATTACGACTTTATCAGATGCCATTATAGAATCACGCAGCGGACTGAGCGACCCCAAGAAACCTATAGGTTCATTCTTCTTCCTTGGTCCTACCGGAACGGGAAAAACAGAACTCACAAAATCACTGGCCGAGTTACTGTTTGATGACGAATCAGCCATGATCAGATTTGACATGTCCGAGTTCAAGGAAGAACATTCGGCTGCATTGCTGTATGGTGCACCTCCGGGATATGTAGGATATGAGGAAGGTGGTCTGCTGGTCACTCAAATCAGGCAGAAACCTTATTCGGTAGTATTGTTCGATGAGATTGAGAAAGCCCATAGCAGTGTTTATGATGTTTTCCTGCAAATGATGGATGAAGGCAAAATACATGATAAACTGGGCCGGGAAGGAGATTTCTCCAATTCCATAATCATTTTCACTTCCAATATCGGAAGCCAGTGGATTGTGGAACAAATACAATCCGGGCATACTCCTGATTCCGGAAAGCTCATCGAGGTTATGGCACAGTATTTCCGACCTGAGTTTTTGGGACGTCTCACCGAGGTGGTTCCGTTTGCGCCAATAGATGAAAATGTCGCCAAACAGATATTCAACCTCCATTTTGGAAGATTGCAAGAACAACTGATGAAACAGAAAAACATCCAGTTGAATTTGTCGGATGAAGCATTGCAACATCTGGCAAACAAAGGGTATTCTCCAAAATACGGCGCACGTCCGATTGCAGGAGTCATAAGAACTTATATCAAGAAGTCCGTATCTCGTCTGATTGTCTCTGAACAAATCAAGCCGGGTGACAATATCGTCATAAACTATCGAAACGGTGAACTGATATGGGAACAATGTTAGCGCAAAAGAAACCCTTGGAAAGCATCCAACGAAGTCAGGCAATAAATTTCGTCGCAGAAATCTTTTATGATGAACTTCAATTTATTCTTGACAGGCGGCTGTTAGACCATACTATGGTTAATTGCCATGGTATGAACAGTCGTGTGAAATCCAGAGATGTATTAAGCGTTTCGGAACAGCATGTTGCAACGACAAATGCCGGCAAAGAATATATATTGCTGAATCTGGCCAGAAACAGCATCTACCATCAATTGCCGGAATTACTATTTCATCCCTTGGTGCTTAGCACACCGGGCATGAGCAATAAGGAGATAGTCGAAGCCATCCGAGCCAATGAAAAACAGGATAAAGAGCTAATTCAATTCTTTGCACCCTTTGATACTGAATTTTTCAAAGAAAAGGTCCGTATCAATAACCGCCATCTGAATTTCTTTTCCGACCCGGACTCCAAGAAGAACTTCATCAAAATGATTGAAGTAATGGAAAATGTCGAACTATCCATTACTCCCCATCAGAAATATAAACTGTTCCTATTCCTCTGCAATGCAGAACGGTATAAAGAGAATCTGCCCGCTATCGAGCAACTGTTCCTTATCGTTTTGGGATTGAAGGTGAAACTGCGACTGGAAGTCCATGAGATTGATGAAACGGTTTACCTTTCAGTCGGCTCCGGATGTATCGGACAGACATTAGGCCTTAATGGTCTAATGATAAGTGAAACCGATGATTTGACGGCAACAATCATCCTTGATACTCCGACAGATGACTATGAGGAGGTAAAAACGCATCTATCCAATGTCCGCCGGATACTTGAATTTTTCATTCTTTCAACAAGAAATATCGAAGTTGATTATCTGGTATGTGGAGAAACGGATTTTATACTTGGAGAAAACCGATTAGGATATAATATGAACTTATGAAAAATCTAATAATATGAAGATATTGCTATATTTCTTTGCACGTTATTTATTGGCTCCATTATTTGTAGCCGTGATGATATTTGTCTTGACCGGAATAAAAACGATCAAGAGTAAACTTAGCCTGAAGAAATTAATCATATTCATTCTTCTGGCTTCCATTGCCGTCGCTTTGCCCAGCCTGTTCGGTTTCCTAAAAAATGAATACGTCTGGGGAGGCTTGACATTCACGGTACTATCCTATATCCTCCTTGGAGCATTGTTCTGCAAACTGTCAACCTCCGATTTGTTCGGAGCAATCGGTATTGGCAGCTCCCGAACAGCGGTCATTCTCACTCTAACCACGATATGCGCTTTAGGCGGATGGTGCTACTATCTGCTGTTTGAACTGATAAGCAAGCTGCCTTATTCGCTATGGAACACAACAAATATCCTGTGGTTTGCAATCCCGTTTCTGATTATGTACAGCAGAACCCTGTTCCTGGACATCCCGCATCCGATATACACCCCATGGGAATTGAGCTATGGAACCTTTGACCGGAAATATTGGGACAACATAGACAACTTCGGTTTCCGAACGGTCAAAGTCAAGATTAAACGGAATATAAAAGACCCGACATACGCTTCGCTGGTTGTCCGACTGCCCAATGAAATATCTCTTGGAAACTGGTTCAATTGGGTTATCGAAGACCAAAACAGGCGTTTCCCCCAAAACAAGATTGAAACAGAAAAGGAAGATATGCAAATCGGATGGATGTTCTATACCTCAAAATGGTTTAACTTCCCGTTGTTCATAAGAATACTTGACCCCACTCTGACCAGTGAGGGCAATAAGATTAAGAATAACCAAACGATATATATCCGGCGAGTACAAGTAGAAACAAAAACATCATAATATATGAAAACACTAACATATTTGCCTGTAAACTGGGTCAATGGTCTGAAGCTGACCAGCAAGCATTTCTTTGCAAACCAGTATAGCCAAACGGAAGCTCTCAACCGCGAAGCAGGAAGGAGCTTGACCAGTTATAACTATGGCCTTGGAGAGGTTCTTGAAGGGATAGGTGACAATCTTGAAATTGAGATTTCAGGTGATACCATGTCCACTCTCTGTGTCCGCCTGAAAAGCTGCAACGCAATCACCAAAGGCGGTCTGCCCATCGTTTATTACGACGGTTTATACGGGGATGAGAAACCCTGTGCAACCATTTCAGAATCCGGCCTGCAAGCCGAAGACAGCGAGTATATGGTACTAATATCCGTAGATCCGTATCACTTGATACCTGTCGGTGAACCGGACCCGGAAGAGGTGCCCTTGCATCACCCGTATGTCTTGCCGAGCATAAAACTCCATATCGTCCCCAAGAACCAAGTCAACAAATCGTTCTACAGCCAGAATTTTTTGCTGGTGGCAGAGGTATGCAGACAAGGGAATACCTATAAAATCAATCATCAATATATTCCACCGGTACAACATTCCGCTTGCCACGATGGGATTAAAACATTCATTTCCCAATTGGCACGTACCCTACAGTCGATAAAAGAAGACGTGAAACTCATTTACAGCAGGAATGTTGCCGACAAGCGTAGAGATACGCTTGCCAACAACACATTTGAGCTGTGTAAGGCTTTCTCTGCCTTTTACAACTCAAGAATCTTCTTTATCGAGCAGATTGCCTTAGAGCAACCGCCGATATATCTTGTGCAGGCCGTGAACGAGCTTGCAAACGGTCTGAACTCCGCTCTTCAAAGTCTTTCCGAAACGGAAAGAGAACAATTGCTCCAATACTTCTATGAGTGGACCAATGTCACGCCCTCTGAATTTATCACGAAGATAGAGAGCGTAACCAAACTTATGTATGACCATACCAATATAAACCAATCATTGCAGACGGCAGGGGCACTTGTGACACTGCTCAGCAATATGTTCCACAAAATGAGTGAACTGGAATACATCGGAATGGTTCGCGAGAATATTATAGTAGGAGACGAAAGTCACGAAACAATAGAAGCTCAGAAGAAACGGTCATGGTCGTTTATAGGTTGAGCGATTAAATCATAGCAAGTATGGAAGCAGAAAACAAAAAAGCTCGTTTGAAAGCGAAACTCCGATTTACTTTGGTATTCGCTATCGCACTGATTGTTACCACAACCGGAGGTGTCGTAACGATTGTGACTGCACAAAAGGGAATATCCCTTCTTGAAAGCAAGAAGGCCGAATATGACAACGTGTTCAAGAAACAGGCAGAACTTAACTTCCAGATAGAAGAATTGTTCCGGGACCTGAACAATCTGAAGACCAAGCGGCGAAATTCGAGTGAACACAAGCATATGCAAAAACTGATAACCAAAAAACGGTTATTGATGGAAAATGACATTGCGATGCAGGCCGATAAAAGCAAGTACGAAGTGTATAAAGCCATGCTTGAACAGATTCGTGTCATCCAGTCATCCATGGATGACCTTGACCGCGAAAGCAAACAGCGTGAAAGCAACATGGAGCAACTTGAAAAGTGTAGAATCAAATATCAGGAATTAACCAAGAATAAACTGACGAAGCCATGACAAAAGACGAAGTGCTATGGGGAAACATCCGTTTTCTCCTGCTGCTGATTTTCTCAGTAGCCGCAATTTATATCATACTTTGCCGGTATATACTCAACGTACCGACAGAGGACAGTTCGGAGCTGATAAACGACATCAACCATTCCGAGCGCATTTTTGAAATCCAGCATACACATATGCAGCAGGCGCAGAACATCTGGAATGAAATTGACTCTTTGGACTTCAACATCCATCAGGTACAAAAGATGGATGAAGTGAAGGATGGGATTTACCAATTGCAGCATATATACAAGGAAAACAATATGAATACGAAATTCCTTTTCGGCGTGTTGTCCTCCAGAGTGCTTAAATGCCAATTCGACATCAAAGAGGAATTGAATAGTCTGGTACACAACAACGCACTGATTGAACGGGATTTGGAAGAATGTAAAGCCAATTTATAAAACATTCGCGATGGATAATAAGAAAACTATAACAATCATCATATTGGGACTGGTTGCCATAGCAGGTATCCTTTTGTTCTTGTTCCTGCCTTCGAAGTCGCACCTTGCCAATATTGACTTTTATGTGTATGACACCAATGATAATTTTCATTATGAGGTCAACGAGCGGTTGGAGCTGTTAGTCAACGATACGGCGGCGATTAAAGGCAAGCGGCTCATTTGGGAAATGGGAAACGGCGATACACTGATGAGAAATACGGATGTGTCATATACTTATCGTAAGGCCGGCAAATATCTTATTACTTTGAAAATAGACGGAAAACACTCCGTGAACAAGTATATCAAGGTAATCTCAGGACTGGAGCATGAGGCCATTGATTCCATACCCCGCATAAATGGAGTGTCAGAGGGCTATCAAGGCGAAGAGCTGGTCTTCTCGGCAGAAGGCTATGGCATGGACACATGGCTATGGGAATTTGGCGAAAGCGGTACTGTGGACGCATACGAGCAGCAAGTCGTATATTCGTATGATATTCCGGGAGAATACACCATCTCATTACAAACCAATACGACGAAATATCCGGTGAAGCACCGTATAACCATTCTCCCACGCTTTGAAAAAGCAGAGGAACTGGTCACGGTAGATTCGTTGGCACTGGTACAGAATGATATTAAAAAACACCTGCAAGCCATAGCTGACGCCAAAGTCTCACAAAAGTCGGTCTATTACGAACATACAAATTATATCCGTAAAAAATATTTTTGCATTGATGCAGACCAAGTAGTGGTCATCATCAATGATGAAAAATACAATGACTTCAACGGCTATTGCCAAGGACTGCATTTTCTTGAGAGCAACAGGAAAAAGCGTGTGAGTATTGATGATGTGAAGATTGACGATTTGAATTGCGTCAAGTCCATCCATGTGACACAAAGTTATATTGAAAAATGAAACAACTGAATCTCATACGAAATCTGTTTTCTGTGGCCGTGATGATGACTCTTGCGTGCAACGTATCTGCCCAAGTGTCCATCCGCGACAGGATACAAATAATGGATAGGGATATATTCAATTATCCGGAATCAACGGAAGCACCTGTCAAAACAAAGAAAAGCAAGACAAACAGAATTGTCTATTCGGACAGGACCGGAAATCAAAGTTATGAAGACCCGTATTTCCAGCGTAAGCGGTCTTCACACGGGATTGGTACACCCTATTACATAGTAGGTGAAAAGAACGGAACCTACAAACTCGTTCAGGCCGACCCTGACATTACAGGCAAGCCCAAGTCTATTATAGGTTTCCTGTATAACAGCAAGAGGCACTTTAAGGAACCCCGTAAAGTCAATTATGCCGGATGGATACCATCGGAAAATATGCTGATGTACGACCATGCCTATATCAATCCCCGCAACAACCAGCCGATAAGGTACCGTATAGGCATAAACAGCATTAACAAGCTGTTCGATATCCATCAATTCTTCAATGGAGATACCCTGAAAATATACGGAGAGCCGTTTCTGAAAACAACAACGGATGCGGTAGTTGTCAGCGGAGAGGTTGTTTACCTATACAAGTTGGACAAGAGCAGCAAATCCGCATTGATTTCCAATGCTCCCGCATTATCAGACAGTACCAAACGCTTCTTAGGATGGATTCCCGCTGACCTTCTTGCAGAAGTCGGCCAGAATGAAGTGTATCATGTTGATTATTCACGATACCGTGATTCTTTGTTATGTGCCGTCAACCTGATGTATCCCGATACGTTGGCACTACATAATGCGAATATTCAAGGTACGATATTGTTCAACTTGGATGGAAACCCGGCAGGGCCTATAACGGACGGGAAGATCCGGCTGAACTATCCTCTATCCGTCTGGGACAAGAACTGGAATAAAATCATCAATATCAAAGGCGGAGACATCATGGTTTCCGATGTCCGAAAGATGGAAGCGGAAAACAAAAGCGTGAACATACATGTGCTGTTCAATGATGCCGACCTACCTTATCTATCCCCATATATCAATGTACTACAGAACCTAAAGCTGAAAATGAAGCCCGGATATGACTACACATTCTCGGCAACTTGCATATCCTCCAACGGAGTAAACAGACATCTGGCTCCCACCAAGGACTTTTCAGCCTGGCTCGACTATATCAAACAATTCATTTCTTCCAAGCGAAAGAACGAGCAAGAGGAACAATCATCGTTTTACGGTTTTGGCGGGGCTATCAAACAAATCTCCTGTTATGATAACGAAAGCCGTTTCAGCAACAATGTATTCATCATTTTAGGGTCAAAGCAAACTTTATCCTTGCACGAGCAACAACTCTCGTGGCTGGCAACCCAACCGGCAAGGCTTCTGTTTGCCCAGATAGACAGAGCGTCAGGTACTGCGTATCAGGACTTCCTATTGCAGGCCAAATCCATTCTGGACAGCCATTCTACGAAATACATAGACCATATATCCAATTATATAGCAGACAACAGACTGGTAAAGACGGAACTGTTCAAGAACATAGAAGCTACGGATGCCAACTTATACCTGTATGATGCCCCATACAACAGCCTTACGGTAGGAGGAATCTTGTTCCCTAAAGGTCGAAACAGGCTGGAAAGCAACGCTTTGGAAACAGCTTTGGATTCCGTGTTGCGGCAATCTTTCGAGACGGACAGCCTACTGTTGCACTCGCTTAAAGATTATGAGCGAAATATAGGTGTCCTAAGAAGCCGTCCCACATCCGAATTGGCGCATATATTCTATCATACGGAAAATTCTGACAGCACGAGCCTTGACGATATAGATAGAAACAGCGTGAATGACACCTACTATATAAAGGCCTCCGTAGCGGACAGTATAATGGACGGGTACGAATATGGATATCTACTCGATGACAGGGAAGTGATGGGGCTGCTGCAAAGCTACAGGGGACTGCTCCCGGAGTTTTCAGATAACATAGGGAAAAAGGAACTAAGAGTGCTTCGCAAGCAATTCAAGCGGCAAAAGAAAAGCATAAACAGAAGTTTCTATCGAAAAGTATTGCCCAGAAATCCATATCTGGCTCAAATCTTCTATTATAAGACGGGAGTCATGGCCAATGACAGCCTTTTAAATTCAACAAAGGTGAAGAAGCTGAAGAAAAGAAAGGTTGAGCTAACGGACTTTAACAGTGGCTATACAGCCCTGATTTCAAAGATGAAGAGACTGGAAGATATGTATCAACGCAACCTTTTCAGGCCCGTATTCATAGCCGGCAAGAAATATTATTTTATTCCGAAACAATTAATACTGTAAATAAATGGAACCAACAAGAGAACAACTACAGGCAGAGATACTTGAAATCTTGTATCAGAAGTGCCTCCAAAAACCAATATGGGTGTCTTGTGCAGAGATATTTTGGAGCATCAGCAACCTCAAGGTATCAGAACGGAGTGTCAAGGACGTTCTTGACTGGCTGGTAAAAAACGACCTTGTCATTTATCAAGCAGATAAATACCAGATTGCCAAGCGCGAATTTATGGATATATCAAGACGCAAGGCCCTTGAGAAAAAAGAGACCGAAGAAAATGCCGAAGTCCGGACTGTGGAATATGGAACATCCATACCACCTCACACGATGAACCATCATCCATGGCTTGAACGAGAGTACCAACCACCTGTTGCGAAACCGTCAAACACAATGTTTGCCATCATAGCGTTAATAGCCTTTCTGATCAGCGGTACACTCGTCGGCATACTCCTGTTCAACAGCTTCGCAACAGAGCGGCGCAATAATACAGAACTGACATACCTTCCGGACAGCATACAGGTTCCGTCGTTACAGGTAAGCACCCCCGGATATATCCGCGACGCATATACGACCAACCGTAACTTCAAGAACATCCAAACTTCGCTGGAAACACAGCAACGGATTAATGCTGAACTTATGGATATCTGCAAGGCACAACAATCCCAGATTAATATACTGACAACTTGCTCCAAACAACAAGCGGCGGACATCGAACATTTGGAAAAGGAACGGAAAATCTACACATGGATGATTGCCCTTGCACTCCTGGTATTAAGTTCATTGCTCATTTGCCGATATGGGCGCAAGAATTAGGATATACGCAAAGATTCAGACTGCATAGTCAATCTGCCAACGGTATCTACCACTTTCATGCGGTGGATACCGTTTTTTCCGCATTCCGGCAGCAGTTTTCGTTCCGACGGGTTCATTCATCCCTTATGAAACATCTTCTAAAAGTGTCATTACAATACTGGGAATCAATTTAATAGCGATACATCATCAACGGGGTGCATTCCTAAGTATATAAGACAGTGGCTTTATACACGAATATTAGTTTAAAACGTGTTAAAATGAAAACAACAGCCAAAAAAACGCGCTAAAAAATTTGGAGAAATGAAGATAAGCACTTATATTTGCTCACATCAAAGATGATGTTTTATTTTCTTCTCTTTTTCCCACAATAAAACTGAGTCATCCGGAGGCTGAGAGGAAATTTCAAAAAATCGTTTTTGAGGTTTTCTCTTTTTTGCATCTATACCGGTTAGGGCGCAAGGACGGAGAGACCGCAGTAAAAATTAAGTTTAACTCATTAAATCCAACGAATTATGGCATTTAGAGCATCATTAGAACTTAACAACAAGGAATTTGACGTCCTTTATTCAAACTATGAGTTCAGTCGTAACACGGACTCTAAAGGTATGCCCTCTTCAAGTGTATTGGGCGGTAGAGTAAAAGTAACTATCGAATCAACAGAAGACACTTCTGTTATCGAGTCAATGCTGAACAGTGCTTTCAAACCCGTAGAAGGTAAGATTATCTATAAGAAAACGGAGGAGGACGCCAAGATGAAGGAAATCCAGTTCAAGAACGCATACATCGTTCACTACTCGGAAACTCTGGACGCGAACAACGATGTGCCTATGACAATCACCATCACGTTCTCCGCTGAAGAAATCACTGTCGGCAGCGCAGCTCTTGACAACCGTTGGCCGAAGAAATAAATCGGCGTACATAGGTAAATCCTAAAATCAAAACATTTGTCAGGCCGTCCGACGGACTTCCGCCGGGCGGCTTTGGCAATTTGGATATAAACCGTCAAATATAATGCCGCCATGCTGGAACAAAAAAAAGTCACATTGGAAATAGCCGGCATCCCCATGCCGTCGTTTGTACAACTGATGCTCAAACAGAGCATTAATGAGCACCACTATTTTGAGATAACGCTGGATATCCAGGCCGTAGAAATTTATGGTGTGGAAATACCGAATGTGTCAAAGGACTGGATTGGGAAAAAAGTAATCATGGACTTCGGCGGCACTATTTTCATCGGCATCGCCACCATGGTAGGACTTCATCGTGCCGGTGGAACACACGGAAATATAAAAGTGACGGGATATTCGTCAACATTCCTACTGGAGTCAGACCAGACTTGTGCCTCATGGTGCAACAAGTCCTTGTCTGACATCGTTAAGGAACTTACAGACAAGGCAGGAGTGCAAGCTCTTGTCAATCCGGAAACGAAATCGAAGCTGGAATACGAATGCCAGTACGAGGAAACCAACTTCAGATTCATACAACGGCTTGCTCGCCAATATCAGGAATGGCTCTATTACGATGGACAGAACCTTGTTTTCGGGAAGCCACAGCCCGGCTCAACGACCAAGCTGATATACGGCGAGGAACTATCCGTGCTCGATGTCTGCTCGCAGGCACTTGCCCGACCAATAAAGGGAAGTTCTTACCATTCGGTGAACGACCAGACCTATAACGGCCAGTCCCCTGATGCCGCAGCCGGACAGAACACATTGGGACAAGCGGCCTTTGACTCGTCATTGGCACTGTTTACCGCTCCCGCCGTACAACGTTCGGAACCACGCATCACCAACAAGGGTGAGCTTGACGCCTACTTCCAGCGCAAGCAGCAAGGCGACACCGCCGCATCCTGTTTTGTCACCGGAGAGAGCGACTGCTATACCCTCACGGTGGGCAGTATCATAGATGTCCACACCGCTATCCATTCCGGAATCAAAATATTCGTCAAGAACAGTATCGGCACCTATATCATCACAGAAATAACCCACGTAGCCGGCATGGGTGACAGTTACCAGAACTATTTCACCGCACTTCCGTCCTCTATTCCCACCCTTCCATGCCCGGATGTGCCTCTGCCTGTCGCGCATACACAGCAAGCCGTGGTTGTCAGCAACGAGGACCCGAAAAAGTTAGGCCGTGTCCAAGTCAAGATGAATTGGCAGACCGGTCCGATGCAAACCTCGTGGATACGGGTACTCACTCCTGACGCAGGCACAAGCGACAAGGTGGCCACAAACAGAGGATTTGTATTCATACCCGAAAAGGGAGACCAAGTCATGGTGGCATTCAGATATGATGACCCGAACCGTCCGTTTGTGCTTGGCAGCTTATTCCATGGAAAGTCAGGCACCGGTGGCGGCAGTTCAAACAAAACAAAAAGTCTGACCACCCGCAGCGGTTGTACCATAACGCTTGATGATGAAAAAGGAAGCGTTATGATGAAAGACAAGGAAGGCAACAGCTATACGGCAGACGGAGAAGGAAATATCACAATATCTGCCTCTAAAAGCATCACCTTGTGTGTTGGAGAAAACAAAATAATGATTGATAGCGAAGGCAATATATCATCTAATGCGGAAAAGGACATAACAGAGTCCGCCGGTGCCAATATTGCGCAGTCCGCAGAAAATATTGATTGTACAGCAAGCAGTAATTATAATATCTCCAGTACAGATTTTACAGCATCCGGCAGTAGCAGTGCTACAGTCAGCGGTACAACAAAGGCTACGATAGATTCTTCCGGAACCACAGCCGTAGCCGGAACAATTGTCAAATTGAATTAACAGCATATGAGCAATGCCATACAACAAATAGCAGATAAGATGCTCTACCAATGGGAAGATGCAGTCAGGAAACCGGTTAAGTTGATCCGTATCGTCATCAATCCGGGAGACGAAAGTATGCTTGATGCTTTCTATGACTATATGCTTGCCCTTGATAGCGAAGAGGAAGATATGGTGTTCGTCATAGAACTTCCGTTCAGTTCCAGAACCGATTTCTCAAAAGATGTTGTAGGGTATATTGCACAACAGGTAGAATATTGGAACAATTCAAAGAAACCCGAAGAAATTGTCTTTGAACGTGTTGATTGGATAGCTGATTATAAACCGGAAGTAGCGGGAAACGATGCCTCCGTCGCAGTTGCCAACTTCAACAAGCTGACAGAATCCCTTGTAAAAGGGACTGATATGAAATGCAGTTTTGTCTTTAACCTAAAGAACACATACGACTATGACGGATGTCGTGAATGGTTTGAAAAGGCTCTTGCCCTGCCATTCCACAAGCAAATGGTATGGGGTATATCCGACATAAAAGACCACGAACAGTTTGGCAAACTAATGGCCAAACATTCCAATGACGCGGTGTCTATTTATCCACCAATAGATTTAGACGGAGCAATGGAGCAACTTGCGGAACAAGCGGCAAATGAGGATAAGAACGACCCGGCAGCCTCGAATTTCAGGCTGGCATTAATCAAACTGATGAACAGTGTGAAAAAAGGGAACGCAACGCAAACAGAGGAATTTGCGAAGAAATGCCTCGACATTGCCCTCGAAAATGTGAAGAAAGACATTAACTGGATTAGCCAATTTGTAACCGTATATACAATTCTATATACCGACCAGATTTCCCATAAGGACTATAAGACAGCCATGTACTTTGCCGACAAAGCCGTAGAAGCCGCTGAAATCGGGGAAGAAAAATTAGACCCCTCTTTGGCCTGCCGATTGCTCGGAAACACCTTATTGGGAAAGGCCTCCATCTATGTACGAGAGTCACTTTGGAAAGAAGCGGCAGAGACGTACTATCGCGGTGCTGAAGCATACTCCAGATGCAACGATTACCTAATGCAAAGTGAAGCATTGAGACTGTGTGGTTGGTGCCGGGAAAATAATTATGAGAAATCGTTAGCTGCGGAATGTTATGTGGAAGGTTTCAGACTTTCAGACAAACTTTCCATAGACCTGATAAAGAACTCCTCTTATCCTCTCCTGCTATTAAGCCTGTTAAACAGTTCGGCACGCTCCAAGCTGGTCAGTGACGATGAAATAAATGAAGTTCTGACCAAAGTGTTAGGAGATGACTGGGAGAATTATTTGTATGAGTATAAAAGAAATTTAGGAAAATACAATGGAATGGCTGAACAACATATTGCGAAATCTTGAAGGGCTGTTCACTGATGCAACCGAATATGCCTATGCGAATCCCAAAGTGGGGTACTTAGTAGTAATCTTTCTGCTATTGGTTTGGCTTGTCGGACTGATATTCGACTGGAAATGGACATACGCCAGACCCGGAAGCTGGGGAGGAAACTTCTTTCTTGACTTATTGGGTCCAACCGGATTCCGATTTTGGCTCGGTGTAATCATTGTGATTGCCATTGTTGCATCTGCCTATTTGTATTTTCGAGTTAAATAACGATAAAGACTGACAGTTATGGCGGACACAGGTTATTTCGACAGCGTGAGTGCTAACCTAAAGACCGGCGTAGGCGCGCAGGTCAAGGGTATCTCGGAAGGCGTCAAGGCGAACTCCGACGCCGGCGTGTCACCGTCCGTCAATGCCC
>ENA-OZEM01000292-OZEM01000292.1-human-gut-metagenome-genome-assembly--contig:-NODE-292-length-24196-cov-6.421565_pt1 | contig 24196 bp, 18 predicted proteins | sample MGYA00245069_ERZ653611 | MGnify/ENA primary metagenome ERZ653611 (study PRJEB26926, sample SAMN06165006) | human gut metagenome | biome: ENVO:00009003; feature: ENVO:2100002; material: ENVO:00002003... | reverse complement strand
TCGTGGGCTCGGAGATGTGTATAAGAGACAGCTATAATAGCCTACATATGGCTATTCAGCAAATAATTCGTGAATCACCGTCGCTGGCAATGGGATTACAGTTGTATTTTCTGGCAGTTTCGAATAATTATCCTATTCTTTGGGATGCAATAGCTCGTACCAGGGCCGAAAATCAGTTATTGGCTGCCAGTGGTGAAAAAACAATTCCTGTATGGCGACAAATACTTTCCTCCGTAGGCTCTTTTCAGACTTTATTGACTGTGGGTATTACTTTGGCAGTTGCGTACGGCAAGGAGATCGGAAACTGGGTGACGAATCTGTTTCGGGGAAAGAAGGCGCTCGACACCGCTCGCATGGCGACTGAACGTTTTCAGAATACGATGCTTGAAGGGGCCCGGAACGCTCAGCAGGAGGTCGTAAAATTGAATCTTCTCTACCGGGCCGCGACGGATAACGCCCGCGCCACAGACGATCGCCGGGAAGCCGTGCGCAAACTCAAAGAGGAGTTTTCGGGTTATTTCAAGAATCTTTCCGACGAGCAAATCATGCTCGGACAAGCGAATGACGCTTACGAGGAGCTGATCAAAAACATTTACAAATACGCCAAAGCGCAGGCGGCTTTCAAGAGTCTGGTGGATATCGAACAGCAAGAGCTGTTCTTCAATAACACACCGGATATCGAACAATTCCAAAAGGCTTATGACAAATACCTCGAGGCCCAAAAGGATGTTGCTGACAAACGGAAAATCTACGATGCGGCGACATGGACCCAACGGGGCAATGCGTCCAAAATGTACAAAGATCTCTCTTGGGCGGAAACCATTCTGTCAGATGCAGAAGAAAGTGTTTCTTACTGGCAGGAAAGGATTTTTGAAGAGATCAGGAAGAACAAAGGAGGAGAAGAGATTATCAATGAGATAGAGGAGAAATTCGATGGCAACCTCGGGGCATTTCTGCAATTCCTCGCAGAGCAGCGGACGAAATTGGCTGCCGTGGCGGAGCAGGCCCAGTTGCTGGAAAACCCGTCCGGCACGACGACCGATCCCGAACCGACTTCCATCGACCAACTCGAAGAACAGTATAAGGCGGCCGTACGTCGCCAACAGCAGAGCCTCGACGACCAGCGGGCCGAGTTGATTGAAAACGAATTCGACCGGGAACGGGAAGCGATCCGCCTCAATTACGAGAAAAACCGTCAGGAATATGAGCGGCAGGAACAACAGACGCTCGCGCTGATTCGCAAACTCCGGGAGTCGGGGGCCGATATCGATTCGAATGCAGAGAAAACCTTTATGGCCGGCACGGCCGCTGCAATAGCCCAAGCTGCGGAAATTCGGGACAGAGAGCTTGCGGATGTCGATAAGAAAGAGGAGGCTTCATACGCCAAGTTGCTGGAGAAGTACGAAACCTACCAGCAGGGGCGTCTGCGAATCGCCCGGAAATACGATCAGGATATTGCCGCTCTTGCCTCAAATCCGGAGGCCCAGCAACTCGCTCGCGAGGCCAAACAAAAAGCGCTCGACGACTTCACGGAACAATTTGCAAGCCAGTTCCCGGAATTCGAAGCCTGGGCCGACCGGGTCGTCGCTGCCTCGGTCAAAAAGCTGGAAAGCCTGGTGATCGAAGCTCAGGAAGAGCTGGAGAACCTGCAAAGCGAGACGCCGGATGACGGTAATGCCATTGCCGTTGCACGGGCCAAACTCCGCATGGCCGAACGGCGGTATCTGGCGAAAAAACAGAACCAAACGAAACAGGAAACTACCGATACGACCTCCTGGACGGAGCTTCACCGCGTATTGACCGACGTTATCGACACCTTCAATGAGGTCGGCGATGCCGTCGGGGGTGCCGGAGGAACTATCATCGCCACCGCAGGAGATATCGCCGGCTCTACCCTGCAAATCATCAATGCCGTTCAGGCATACCGGAAAGCTCAAGCCGCATCGAACACACTCGGCATGGCCTCCGGAATTCTCGGAGGCATATCTGCCGGTATCGGTGCGCTGACCACTATTGTCAATTTGTTCGAGGGCGGTGAAACTTCGATGGAGCGCAACCTACGTCTGGCCCGCGAGTTCAACGAAGAACTTCGGATCATGAAAGAGCGCAGCCGCATCGACTCCGATGAATTCGACAATATCTTCGGGGATCGGGTGTACGACCGTTACAAGCAAAATATCGATGTGGTGCGCACCTCGCTTGAAGAGCTGGAGAAAGTCCGGGAGAGAATCCTCTCGCGCGGGGAAGAAAAATATCAGTTGCCGGGAGAGTGGCGAGGCGGAGCCGGCACGGGACTTTCGGGCTTGTTCAGGTATGAAAAAACTTGGGAGAACATTGCCGATTCGATCGCCAACATGCAGGTTCAGACACGTCACTCGACCTGGTTCCGTTCGGCAAAATATCAGTCCCTCGGTTCGCTGCTTCCCGAATTATTCACGGATGGCGAAGTCGATATGGACGCGCTCCGGCAATTCGTCGAAGAGGGCGGAGAAACTTTCCAGCACCTGGCACGGGAGAATCAGGAGATGCTCCGCGAAATGGTGGACGACTGGGAAACCTACGAAGAGGCATTGACTGCGGTCCGAGATTATTTGCAGGATATTTTCGGCGATCTGGGCAGTACGCTTACCGATGCTTTGGTGGATGCTTTCGAAAACGGCACCGATGCGGCGAATACTTTTGTTGATAGTGTCGGACAAGCCTTGCGCTTGCTGGGTAAGCGTATGGCCTCCTCGATCGTGTTCGGTAAATTATTCGAAGATACCCAAAAACGCATCGAAAAGGTCATGCAGAGCGACCTTTCCGACGAAGAGCGTTTCGCTCAATGGAGCGAAACGATGAAATCGCTGGTTTCGGGCGTCATGGATCAACAGGACGATTTCAATCGTCTGTGGGAAGAGTTCCGCCGCATTGCAAAAGAGAACGGATTTTCGATCGACGAGGAAGCCGGCACTTCGCAGCAGAACGGTAAGGCAGGAGCCATTCAGACCGTAACGCAGGATTCGTTCTCCCGCGTCGAAGGACTGGTCACATCGGTACAGATCCATTCCGCGAAGATCGACGAAAACATCGAAGGTATTGTCCCGGTTCTCAAGGGATCGCTCGAAGCGATGAATGCCATCCGGGAAAATACCGAACCGATACCCCGAATCTATGAACTGTTGCAAACCATAAAACGCGACGGATTAAAAGCGATCTGATTATGGCTGAAATACTCGAAGGACTGTTGCTGATCAACCAAACGGATGTATATGCCCGTTTCGGGGCTTTCCTCGCGGAAACCGCTGAAGACAGACACGACAACTACGATTCGCTGCTTGCACCTCCGGCTCTCAAGCAGCAGGCGGAGGTTTCCATTCAGGAGGAGGACGGTGTCCGTATGCCCGATACCCTGACACAGACTTACGAAGCCCGCGATATCACGCTGCGATTCGCCATCGTCGCCTCGAACGATATTTCGTTCTTCACGCGCTACGCCTCGTTCGTGAAATTTCTCAAGGAGGGCGACGACGGGTGGCTCGCGCTCCATCTGACGGACGTAGGGCTGAAATTCCGGGTTTATATGACCGGATTTTCGGATTATTCACAACTGGCGCCATTCGGAAAGGGAGAGGTTGCGGCGACCTTCTCGGTGAAATTCCGGGAGCCGAAGCCGACATTCGAACTCGCTGCGTCGATCTAAAGGTCACGTTCAAATCTTCAAAAAATGGAACTCAAAATATATTCGAAAGAAGGGAATCTGAAGCTGACGGCCTCTCCCGATAGTAACAGTGCTGCAACCTGCGGCATACAGGAGGAGAGTGTCCTCGCGCTCTCCTTCACGGCCTTCGAATGCGTCACGCTCGAAGTTTACGATTATGCGGACTTCCTCGGACGGCGTTATTGGATTCTCGAACGTTATCAGCCGAAGATGAACTGCGACAGCGAGTGGAGCTATTCGGTGCAACTGTCGGGGGTCGAAGGACTCACCACGCAGGTCCTGATGGTCAATCCGGATGATGACGACAATCCGATTCTGACACTCACGGCACCGGCACGCGAACATGCGGCGCTGATTATCGCTAACATGAACCGCAAAATGGGGACGACCGAATGGAAAGTCGGAGAAGTGGTCGTATCGGAGTACATCGATATCGAATATACGGGAAAGTACGCCTCCGATGCTCTTTCGGAATTGTCGTCTGCCGCCGGGACAGAGTGGTGGTTCGACGGGATGACGCTCAACATATCCCGCTGTGAGTTCGGCGAGCCTGTCCCGTTGTCTTACGGCGACGGATTGATCGGAGGAATCGAACGGAGCATGGCCGATGGCGTGAAATTTTTCACTCGGCTCTTCCCGGTAGGCTCCTCCCGCAACATCGATCCGGATCGGTACGGACATGCCCGGCTGCAATTGCCCGACGGGGCAAAGTACGTCGAACAGGATACCCACCTCGGTATCATCGAATATTTCGAGCAGGAAGCGTTCGATGCGATATATCCCCGCCGGATCGGTACGGTCGGTTCCGTACGGTCCGAAGAGCGCACAAGCGATGACGGCTCTCCGTTTACGGTCTGGTATTTCACCGATCCCGACATTCCGTTCGATCCCAATCAATACGAAATAGGCGGCCTCGTCAAACGGGTGACCTTTCAGACCGGAGAGCTTCGCGGACGGGAGTTCGAAGTGAATTACGACTCGGAAAAGAAGGAGTTCGAGATCATCACCCAATGGCCCTACGACAACGATATGCAGTTGCCGTCAGAACCGTTGGTCCCGGCTCCCGGGAACGAATACGTGCTCTGGAATATCAGTATGCCGGACAGTTATTATCCTGCGGCCGAACAGGAATTCAAAACTGCGGTAGATACCTTTATGGCCGACAGCCGTAAAGATATATCCGTGTTCCAGGCATCGACGGATTTTACGGTTGTCTATAAAAGAAACCTCGATTTGAAGCCAGGGCAACGGATTCGGCTCGGAAGCGACAAGTTTTTTCCCGATACCGGATATCGCGATATCCGTATCGTCGCGATCAGTCGCTCCGTCGTTCAGCCCGGAAGCATGACTCTTAAAATGAGCGATGTCCTCTCCACAGGCCGTATTTCCCGCATCGAAAATCAGATTTCGGAAGTGACGCAGATAACCCGGCAGGTTTCATCGGAATTTCCTGACATCATTAAATCGTGGGAGGAAACACCGGCGAGCGACACGACGCTCTATTCGTCGCGTAAGAGCGAACGGGAATTTCTGAACAAGCGCCGGGGAGGTACGGTCGAAGGAATCACCCGATTCCTTAAGCGGCAGCAGCTCGACGAGGGATTCCGGACAAGCGACTTCGCCAGCGGCATCACCGGCTTCGGTGCACAGATCGACGGACGAGGCGCCGGCGAGCTGGAGAGCCTCTTCATCCGTCGTTTTCTGGAGGTTCCGGAGCTTCGGTACAACCGTGTGGGCATCAGCGTCGGGGATGACTGGAGCGCTCCGGGCGCCGGGGTGATCGAGAGTGTGGACAAGGATCAGAAGCTCGTAACGCTCAAACTCGAAGAGGGCGAGATCGGCGCCGTAGCGGTCGGGGATATCTGCATGGGTATCTTCCACGACTTCGACCCGTCGAACAATGCGACGGCAGATTCCGACGACGGCCGGGGCAACTTCTCTTTCTCAGGCTTCGCAACGGTCTATTTCCGTATCACGGAGGTCCTGGGCGACCGCAACGAGCGGTTCCGCTACGAGCTGCGCCCCCTGTCGGCCACCTTTACCAAGCAGATCGATCCGATGGAATCGATGACCTTCGTAGCCTACGGATCGTTCACGAATCCCGCCCGGCAGAGCTCGCGCTACTCGACGCGCACCTACCAGCGTTATCTCCGCAATGTCAGCGACTGGGAGTTTACGGCCGAGAATATCGCCGCACAGTTCGGTGACCTTACGAACCTCTCCGTCTTCGGGATCCAGATGTCGGGCTATTCGGCCTATCTGGATAATATCTATCTGCAAGGTATGATCAGCAGCCTGGACAAGAAGGCGCTGCTGGACACCCGGAGCAAGCTGTTCCGGCTGGTAGGCGACAACGGCGTCGGCGTGGCCTTCACCCCGGAGGCAGGCTGGAAGCAAGGCAAGCTCTACGACCCCGCGACGGGACAGTTCCAGAAGGAGTTCGACATCGAACAGATCGATCAGACGGCCACCGAAGCCCAGGCCACTGCCAATTCCGCCGATCGCAAAGCTCAGCAAGCCAAAGATTACATCGATAACACGCTGCCCGGCGAATTGTCCGAGATCAACAAACGGCTGGACGGTGTCGTGGAAAACTGGTTCTATCCCTATACTCCCTCGCTTTACAATGAACCGGCCCAAACATGGATAGCGGACGGCGAGCAGGAAAACCATATCGGCGACACGTTCACCAATACGCTGCCCGCGAATTTCGACCCGACGGACGCAGGCTGCTGGGAGCAGGGCAGCATCGGTGCATCCTATATCGACGGCATTAAGACCTGGGATCAGATCAAAATCGCCGACAGCACCCGCATCCGGCTCAAAACTCCGGTCGGAGGAATACCCAAAGGCGCCGTACTGTCGGTGGGCGAAGGCTATACGATGGGTTACAATCCGATAGCGTCATCCGGAGCGGTTATAGCAAGTTACGTATGGAGCCAGAGCTATACTGTCGGAAGCGACAATCCCTACATGGCTTTTGTCATCCGCAAAACCGATAATGCCAAAATCACTCCGGCGGAATACCCGCAGATTCACTTCACCATATCGAGCGACGAGACGACGAACCCCGATGCGGGCAAATCGTGGCGGTGGGTAAAAGAAGAGGACGGAACCTATAAATGGACGCCGATCGCCGACAGCGATGCGGTAAAGGCCCTGCAAGAGGCGGCGCGGGCGCAGGACACGGCCGATGCCAAACGTCGTGTATTCGTCGTAACACCGACTACACCCTACGATGTGGGTGACATCTGGACGCAGGGCGAAGGTGGCGACATCATGCGCTGTATCGAATCCCGTGCAACGGGCAATTTCGAAAGCTCGGATTGGGACAAAGCATCCAAATACACCGATGATACGGCAGCCAACGAAGCCAAAGACGAGATTGCTAATCTTCAGTTCGGCGCCCGCAACTACATCGCCAAGCAGTTCATCCGGGAGTGGAACAGCGCCAAAGAGGGTGTTTCGGATGTGGTGACGACCGGTACGGACACGGATGGAGCATACATGAGGATCGATGCCAATAAAGCGAGCAATGCAGGCGTGGCCACGCCTTTGGCCGATGGTATTACATCCTTTGAAGATTGCTTCGGGGGTAAGATCGTCTACAAGGCCGGTATGTCCTATGTCTTCAAGGCCCGTATCAAGCAGCCCAACAGCAATCGGGGAGTTATGTTTTGCGCGGTCTATGACGATAACACCTTTCAATTTATGGCCACGCCGCCTTCGCCGACTGCATCCGAACTGTATGAAGCGGTCTATACGACCAAAGCGGGCAAGTCCTTGCAGAAAATAGTCCTCTATGTCGTCACCTGGAACCCGATCTACCTGTACGATATTCAGCTTACGGAAGGCAACAAGGCCCCCACAGGATATATCACGGCCGAAGAAGATGTGCAGGCGCAGATTGAGCAGGTGAAGCTGGATGTGGACTACATCGCCTCGGATTCAAGCCTGACGCCATCCGACAAACAGCAGGTGGCTAATGAATGGGTGCGGATTCAAGGCGAATACTGGAGCATCATGGCGAATGCCGAAAAGTATGATGTCCCCACGGATTCATTTACGGTCTATTTCCAGGCACTCGAAGATTATCTCACGCCCCTGCTGGCCGATATGAGTACGACATCCGAGATAACCGGCACCGAGTTCAGAAAAGTATTCTCCGATTATTATGAAATAAGCAGCAACATGTCGGACTTGATCGACGACGCGATAGACGAATCCATCAAATCGACAGAGTTCCTCAAGAAGGCTATGGAAGACGGAAGTACCGAGGTGAAAGGCGGTCTGATAATGACCAATGTGATGTTGCTGAAAAATGCTGAAGGCGACGTGACGGCCGGCGTGAGCGGCTTGCAGGAAGACGATGTGCCCTTCTGGTCGGGAGCCGACTACACAAACCGGAAAAAAGCCGTGTTCAGAGTACACGCCGACGGGGAAGTACACGCAACCAAAGGAACCGTCGGAATCCTGCAGGTCAAAAACGATTCCGTAGAGGTGAGCGATGCGGCCGCAAGCGGAGATAAAATCATACTCACCCCATACAGAATTACGTCCATATCGCAGGTTCTGGGTGCTGTGAGTGTACCGGGTGTCATAGAAACGAAAGAAGTGAGCGCACTGGCTACGGGACAAAGCAATCCTTTTGTCCGAAATGTTTACGAGTCAAGTCCGCCGTTTACCTGTGGGAAGGGAGTACAGATGTCAGCCCGGATTACAGCCCGCATCACAGGCAATGCCGAAGGAGGTGGCGGGGGCGTAAAGATCGAGGTGGTAAACGCTTTGACGGGGAAAGCCGATCCCCTGTACCGAAACAGCACGGCTGAAGCCCAAAACACGAATTTGAATATCGACGAGACGATTTCATATCTTTTCACTGGAGCAGCCCAGAAGTACTACATCCGGATTACGGTCGAAGCATCGGCAGCCGGAAAACTTACGGCCTCTGCAACGATGAATGCCGCCCAATTCAACTTCGTGAAAGACATCCGCAAGAACCTGATCGCTCCCAACGGAGTAGCCGTTGTGAAAGGATCGAGCAACTATGCGGTATTCACGGGAGATATTTTCGAAGTCCTGATCGGAAAAGCCGGATTACGTATTCAAAACGGGTATGTCTATAAGAGAGATACCGACCATACGACCTGGACAAAGATTTGAGAACCGCCATTGGAGACAGTCGTAAATTAATTGAAGAATTTTTAATGGCTGCGATGGACCATGTATGGAATACGTCGGTTGTCGGCAGAAAAGTGAAAGACGAAGTAGACGGTCAGCATCGAATCTGACAAATAAAGTCCTTCGGGGGAGGACACAAAAAATCCCCCGGTTTGTTAGCAGTCATCTCACCTACATACCAACAAATGCACGATTACTCGCAGCGACCGGGGGATAAAACCTCCTGCTGCGAGTAATTTTTTGTGTCGTTTCCTGTACAGGGGACGGCTGGTATGTAGATGAGATACGCAAAGATACTAATTTTAATAAAATAGCAAACTATGAGAACCCCTATTTCCTACTATGGCGGCAAACAGACAATGCTCAAGCACATTTTGCCTTTGATCCCGTCGCATAAGATCTATACAGAGGCATTTTGCGGCGGTGCGGCCGTCTTGTTCGCCAAACGGCCCTCCGAAGCTGAAATCATCAATGACATCAACATGGAGTTGACAAACTTCTACTGGTGTATGCAAGTTTACTATTCAGACCTCAAACACGAGATTAACAAAACACTACACAGCCGGGACCTGCACGCCCATGCCGGACATATCAACTCTTATCCGCAGTTCTTTACTCCCGTCGAACGGGCATGGGCCGTATGGGTGCTCTGTAAAATGTCGTTTGCGTCAATGATGGACGGGACATTTGGATATGACTTCAGCGGCACAATGACCAAGAAACTGCGTAACGCGAAGGATGAGTTCACAGAGCGGCTTTGTCAGCGGCTCGAACGAGTGACTATTGAGAACCGAAACGCTCTCGACGTGATCGACTGCTACGATGCTCCCGATACCTTTCATTTCGTCGATCCGCCTTATGTGAACTCCGATTGCGGACACTATGAGGATACATTCAACGAACAGAATATGGAGCAACTCTTGCAATTGCTTGAAACCGTCAAGGGAAAGTTTATGCTCACGATGTTCCCGTTCGATATGATCGACCGGTATGCCCGGAAGAACGGATGGATTATCCATCGTATCGAGCGGACGATCAGTGCCTCGAAATCAAATCGCCGCAGACAAGAGGAGTGGATGGTCTGCAACTACGAGGAACGGGCACAGGCATCTCTGTTCCAGGGTGAGTATTTAGGCGAATAGATGGAGCTGGTATTGATTCATCTTGAAATAAAAAACCGTTCGAGCGGCAGTTAAACGCCATTCGAACGGTATGTTTTCTTGATTCGCTTTACATATTTCCCGCGATATGTAAACGGATCGTGCATTTGCTTTACATATATTCTGCGCGTGTGCGAAATTTCAGTCGCTTTTCGTTTTGGATTACTTCAACCCTCTAAAAGTCGCATCTGGTTCTGAACTTCGTCGCATCTCGTTTTGCCGATTATACGGGATCGCGGAGTGTACACGCACCCTCCCTCCCGAAAAGAACCTACAGGTGCAGCGAAGATTACAACCGCAGCCAAGAGAAACGCCGCCCAAAGCAAAATAAAGTTTCGTCGCCCGAAACAAATCCGATATAAACGAATACAACCTCCAAAGACAATTCTACACACGTCGTTGAATACCCGAAAGTCCAGCCCGTTTTTCGCCTCCGACCGCAACCGTTCCGGGTCCATATTACGTTCAGTTCCTCAATTCCTCCCCTCGGAAAACGTTCTTCATCAGCAAGGGGGGGGGGAAATGATCGAACAGAAAAAGCACCGAACCGACAGCATAAAAGAAGCCCGGAGCAAATTGCTCCGGGCTTCTTATTTCCTCGGGTTCTCTCTTTAGAAGCAATAAACGCACGTAATACCGAAATTACACAATGCCCGTTCGTTGAACTCGGAATGCGATCCCCCGTCCCAATAAGCGATTCCGGGACCGAAAGCCGGCGACCAGTCGAACGAAAGACGTACCGGAGCCCCCTTGAAGGCAATACCCAGTTTGGCCGAGCCGGCCACGCCTACATAAGCGTAATGCCCTTTGCCGCCCACATTGATACCTGCACCGGCATCGAAGAACCAACGACCTGCCGACGGCGTCCAATCCATATTGCAAACATTCCAATTATACAATACCGAGAAATCGGCCGTCACCGTACCGCCGGCATTGGCCCAATAAGCACCGAAACGGGCTTCCACATAATTATCGTTGCTGAATACATACTGTCCGACAGCCTGGAAACCGGATCCGATACGACCACCGACCGTCCAATTCTGGGCAGATGCCGACCACGCGAGCAAGCCCATTGCCAATGTAAGTAAAAGTTTTTTCATCGTATGAAAATTTAAAATGATAAAATATTATATGTCCTATTTCCGATATATAAAGGTAATAAAAATTTTCCGGAGTTTACCCCTTTCTCCAGAAAATTTCAACTTTTAGGCCAATGTCGCTCTCTTTTCGGTCAATCCCGTAACTTTTACCGGAACGCCCCCTATTTAGTCTTGTACGAGCATTTGTAACGGCCCTTCGTCAAGCTCATCAACTTACTCTTAATCAGATTTCTGCGCAAAGGCGACAAGCGGTCCGTGAAGACGACTCCTTCCAGATGGTCATATTCGTGCTGGATCACCCAGGCAGGCAACCCGGTGAACTCTTCGTCGTGCGGCTCGAAATTCTCGTCCAGATAACGCATCCGGATCGCAAGCGAACGCCGCACGCTCTCGTGCAATCCCGGCAGCGAAAGACATCCCTCTTCGTAGAGTTTCGTCTCCTCGGAAACTTCGTAAATTTCGGGATTGATGAACGCACGCCGATAATCGGCCAGTTCGGGATGATCTTCGCCCCAAGGCGTGCAGTCCACGATGAACAGGCGGATGCTTTTACCGATCTGGGGAGCCGCAAGCCCTACGCCCTCGGCCTCCTCGAGCGTGAGGAACATATCCTCGATCAACTTTTTAACTTCGGGATAGTCGGGTCCGATCTCCCGGCATTTTTCGCGCAGTACCGGCGCCCCGAAAACAACTATCGGATAAATCATAACTTTTTTCCATTTTTAACCCGGCCGCAGCCGGAAAACTAACTTCGGCTCTCCATATATCCTTGCAGGATAATGGTCGCCGATATCTTGTCCACAAGCGCCTTGTCCCGGCGGGCCATCTTGCCCATACCGCTCTCGAGCATCGTGCGGTGAGCGATGACCGAGGTGAAACGCTCGTCGTAAAACACCACCTCCTTGTCGGGATAGGCCCTGCGCAGGCGGGCCGCCAACGGTTCCACGTAACGCCACGTTTCGGACGGAGCGCCACTCATTTGCATCGGCTTTCCGATCACTATGGTCGAAACGTCGTTCGCCGCGAAATATTGCGCCAACCAGCGTTCCAACCCTTTGGTTTCGACGGTTTCGAGCCCTCCGGCAATGATCCGCAAGGGATCGCTCACGGCGATTCCCGTGCGCTTCGTTCCATAATCTATGGCCAAAATACGTCCCACGATCTTACCTTATCCAATAGCTCGAACAACACCGGCCCACACACCCTCACGAACATTCCCGATACGAAACACACTGTACTCGCCGTCCGACGCACCCGGCGCGAAACCCGCAACAGCCCTGTCAGACATTCAATTTCTTGAGGAGGCTGCGCAGCGAACACTCCGCATCGACCAGTCCGAAGAGGGCATCGATCGCCACGCGCTCCTGCTGCATCGTATCGCGGTGGCGCACCGTCACGGTATTATCCTCGAGGGTCTGGCCATCGACGGTCACGCACAGCGGCGTACCGATCGCATCCTGCCGGCGGTAACGCTTGCCCACCGAATCCTTCTCGTCATACACGACGTTGAAATCATACTTCAACAGATCGACGATCCGCTGCGCCACTTCGGGCATGCCGTCCTTCTTCACCAAAGGCAACACGGCCACCTTCGTCGGAGCAAGAGCCGCCGGAATCCGCAGCACGACGCGCTCTTCGCCGTTTTCGAGCTTCTCCTCGGTATAAGCCGCCGACATCACCTGCAGGAACATACGATCCACGCCGATCGAGGTTTCCACGACGTAAGGCACATAACTTTCGCCTGTTTCGGAGTCGAAATACTGGATCTTCTTGCCCGAGAATTTCTGGTGGTTAGACAGGTCGAAATCCGTACGGGAGTGGATGCCCTCCACCTCCTTGAACCCGAACGGGAAATTGTACTCGATATCGGTCGCGGCATTGGCGTAATGGGCCAGCTTGTCGTGGTCGTGGAAACGGTAGTTATCCGCCCCGAAGCCGAGCGCCCGATGCCATTTCATACGCGTATCGCGCCATTCGGCCCACCACCGCATCTCCTCGCCCGGGCGGACGAAGAACTGCATCTCCATCTGTTCGAACTCGCGCATGCGGAAGATGAACTGACGCGCCACGATCTCGTTGCGGAACGCCTTGCCGATCTGGGCGATACCGAACGGCAGCTTCATGCGGCCGGTCTTCTGCACGTTCAGGAAATTGACGAAGATACCCTGCGCCGTTTCGGGCCGCAGGTAAATCGTATTGGCCCCCTCGGCCGTCGAACCCATCTGGGTCGAAAACATCAGGTTGAACTGCCGCACCTCGGTCCAGTTGCGCGTACCCGAAATCGGGCAGACGATCTCGCAGTCGAGGATGATCCGCCGCAGCTCTTCCAGATCGTTGGCGTTCAACGCGTCGGCAAAGCGCTTGTGCACGGAGTCCCGCGCTGCGGCGATCTCCAGCACACGGGGCGAAGTCGAGCGGTACTGCTCCTCGTTGAAGTTCTCCTTGAAGCGCTTCTTCGCCTTATCGACCTCTTTCTGAATCTTGTCGTCCTGCTTGGCCAGCCACTCTTCGATCAACACGTCGGCGCGGTAACGCTTCTTCGAATCCTTGTTGTCGATCAACGGGTCGTTGAACGCCCCGACATGGCCCGAAGCCTCCCACGTGCGGGGATGCATGAAGATCGCCGAATCGAGGCCGACGATGTTCTCATGAAGACGCACCATCGAATCCCACCAGTAACGCTTGATATTGTTCTTCAACTCGACGCCGTTCTGCCCGTAATCGTACACGGCACCCAGTCCGTCGTATATTTCGCTGGAAGGAAAGATGAAGCCGTACTCCTTGCAGTGGGCTACCAGTTTTTTGAAAAGTTCTTCCTGAGTCATCGTATTTTGCATTTACTATTTTCTGAAAAACAAAAGTACAAAATAAATGGGAATGTAAGGTACTCCGAACCGTTTTTTCTATCTTTACGCCAAAATTCGGAAATATCCGGAGCGGAAGACAAATACATCTGTTTCATATTCATCGTACCCGAACGAATAACCATCAAAAAATACACAAATGAAAGGATTGAAACTTCTTCTTCTCACGTTTGCAACCCTCGCGATTACGGCTTGCAGCGACGACACAACGGATGAATGGCATGGAGATTTCGGCTCCATTCAGGTCCCCGATACACGACAGCTCTCCCAGAAGATCCCCGCAGGACAAACCGCAGGGAATTCGGAAATTTTCTTTTCGACGAACGATGCCTGGAATTCCGCCATCACGGACGAATCCCGCGCCGAAGCCCCGACGTGGGTACGCATAAATCCCGATCACGGAGATGCGGCAGGCGATTACGACATCCGCGTCGAAACGGATCCCAACACCGCCGAAGAATCCCGCACGGCCTTTATCGAAATCACCTGCGGCACGAACTCGATTCTCATCACCATCACCCAGTCGGGAACCGATGGAGAGGATACCAATGAACCGGACGAACCCAACATCGGAGAACAGGTTCGGTATTGGCAACTGCACAAGATCGTCGGGCGCGACGCTTCGGGAAGTCTGATTGCTGAAATGGAATATACTTATGAACTTCCGGCGGAATTCAGCAAGGAGTGCCGTATCACGGGTTTCAAAATATCCGCAGCGGACAAGAACGGCACGCTCCGTCCCGTCGAAACATGGCAGTTCACCTACGAGGGAGACGATTGCATCCGATTCTCCTTCACCCGGGAAATCGATGGCGAGCAACCTTATACGCAAACTGCAGACGGAACCCTATACGGCTACTTCTGCGATGTACGAAGCGGAGGATACGAACTCACCTCGACACTTTCCGGCAGTGAAATAGAAACGTACGGCTTCGATTGCACATACGGCACCGGCTCCTTCAACTCCGACAAACTCACCTCCATATCGCGTTACAATTCCCTGACTTTGGAACCCATCTGCGAAAAATACGAATGGGAAAAAGATCCCTGGGGTCCGCTGGAGGCTTGGGATAATTGCAGTGCTGTCATCCGAACGCTCGAGAACGAGCCAAATACGGAAACATTCCGGCAAGAGTACGGTTACGACTACGATGAAACGACGGCTTGGAGCGATTTCATCTACGAATTGGAAGGCACTCCCCTCCTCAACAGCGACCCGGTCCTGCTGCTGGTTGCCGAACCGGATATCCTGCGCGGACTGGGTTTCTTCAGCAGTCTCAACAACGATCTTTTCCGAACGGTCACGACCCGTTCCGACGACGCGGTTACGACCCAGACCTTCGAATACACGCGTCAGACAGTCGCACACGATGCTGAAATTGCGACACCGCTCATCATTACCCGCACGACCCGAAGCGACGAGCGGGAGAGCGTCTGTCGATTCGAGATTCAATTCCGCCGCTTCGACCTCCAAAATTAGAAATTCGTACTTTGCGGCCAGCCTGTGCGCACCCGGCAACGAAAAGCGAGGAAAGGTTCTTGCCATTCCTCGCTTTTCGTTACCGATGCCCGGTCCGGTCATTTCGCTCCCATCTCCGGGATAATCGTCCATTCGTTCGACTTGCAGTCCTTATTTCAGAGTTTCCGATCATTCGAAAAAAGATTCACCTTATGCTCTTCCTCAAAAAAGAAATACGGCACAGATCGGCAAAAATTTCCCGGCAGTCTAAACTTACGTTCTCCCTTCGGAAGAAAAACCTTTCTACGACAAAACAAAGTGAACCCGGAAGACGATAATCCACAGCCAACTCTTCCCGCAACGATTAAAGAGTCGCACGCCCCCGTTACGATGGTCCCGTCTCTTCCTGCCCACAACCTGCGCAACGATGGACCGCAGCGGCAGAACGAAAAGCTGTCTAACATGTCCGATTTTAATGTTTTCGCCCCCGTCGGAGTTTATTCCGCCAGGGGCAATTCTCAATTTCGGGGATTTGGCAGACAGCTTCGTCACAGCCGGAACTATTGCAGCAAACCGCTCTGTCGGAAACTGTACTCACCGCCCCGTGCGATAATCAGGTGATCGAGCAGCCGAATATCGAACAGCGCGGCCGCCTCGGCAATTTTCTTCGTGAGAATCTTATCCTGCTCGCTGGGCAAGGCAGCACCGGAAGGATGGTTGTGAACCAGGATAATCTGCGTGGCCAGCAGTTCGAGGGCCCGTTTGATGACCAACCGGTGATCCACCACCGTCGCCTGCACCCCGCCCTGGCTTACCCGCTGCCGCTCGACGATCCGGTTGCCCGTATTGAGGTACAGGCACCAGCACTCCTCGTGCTTCATCTCCGTCAGCAGGGGTCTGAATATTCGGACCACATCGTTGCTCGAACCGATCGGATCGGGGCCCAACTCCCTGGCAGCAAGCACCCTCCGGCCCAATTCGACAGCCGCCTGAATCCGGGCAGCGCGTTTGAGGCCGATCCCGGCAGCCATACGCAACCGCGCGATGTCGGCATATCCCAATGCAGCGAGCCGCCCTTCGAAACTGGACAGCAGCGCCCCGGCAAGCCGCTCCGAATCACCGTCATCCAGCAACAGTTCTAACAACTCCTGATCGGTCAGCGTTTCAACGCCCCGGGAAAGCAGTTTTACAGATGCCTCGCTCATGACACCCCGGTTCCTTTCGGCCGGTAGAGCCGGTCGATTTTATCCAGAATATCCCCGCACGCTTCGTCGCTCATGGCACACGACACGGAGTGAGCCGCACATTGTTCGGCCTCCTTCTTCGACTCGCCCTGCCCATGTCCCACACGGATACCGTCGATCACGACCGTAGCGTCGAATATCGGATGATTCGACGAATAATTCCGGCCGTGCACCGTTTCGAAAGCAATGGTATGATGCGTTTTCTGACACCATTCGATTAACCGGCTTTTGAAATCCGTCTCCTCGTCCGTCAGGTTGTCGAGATTCAGGTGACGGTAATAGATATTATTGATAAGCAACCGATTGACGAACTCATATCCCTGATCGAGGTAGATCGCCCCGATCATCGCTTCGAAAGCATCCCCATAAATATGTTTCTGGTTGGTGCTTCCGGTCGGGTTGGCGATCACGTAGCGGTCCAGCCCGATCGTCCGGGCGATCGTATTGAGCGACTGGCGCGAAACGATCTTCGACCGCAGTTGCGTGAGAAATCCCTCCTGCCGGTCGGGAAATTCGATATAAAGATAGTCCGATGTCACGGCTTCGATCACGGCATCGCCCAAAAACTCGAGCCGTTCATTGTTGATCTGCCGTCCGTCGGCTAAAACTAAAGAAGCTGACTTGTGAATCAAAGCCAGCTTGTAAAGTTCGATGTTGTGCGGAACGAATCCGAACAGCTCATCGATAATTCTGTAATACTCCTTATCCTGCCCGTAATTTCTTCTTACGGCACGGCGTACGAAATTCCACACAGCACGGATAAAGTGTTAAATCTTACGGAAAATTACCGTCGAGTTATGACCGCCGAAGCCGAACGTATTGCTCATCGCATACTTCACATCACGCTTCTGCGCCTTGTTGAGCGTCAGATTGAGTCGGGGGTCGATCTCGGGATCCAGATTCTCGTTGTTGATCGTCGGGGGAATCACACCGTTGTTGATCGCAAAGATGCAGGCCAGCGCCTCGACAGCACCGGCAGCACCCAACAAGTGCCCCGTCATGGATTTGGTCGATGAAATATTGACATCGTAGATGTGATCGCCCAACACGCCGTGCAGAGCTTTGAGCTCGGGCAGATCGCCCGCAGGCGTCGAAGTGCCGTGTACGTTCACATAGTCGATATCTTCGGGTTTGATACCCGCATCCTTGATCGCATCGCGCATCGATTTCATAGCGCCTTTGCCTTCGGGATGGGGAGCGGTAAAATGATATGCGTCCGCAGAACGGCCGCCGCCGACCATCTCGCAGTAAATCTTCGCACCGCGTGCCTTGGCGTGCTCGTACTCTTCAAGAATCAGCGCACCGGCGCCTTCGCCGATGACGAAACCGTCACGATCCTTATCGAACGGACGCGAAGCGTGCACCGGATCGTCGTTGCGCGTTGAAAGAGCCTGCATGGAGTTGAAACCACCCACGCTCGGTTCGTTGACGGCAGCTTCCGAACCGCCGGCGACCATCACGTCGGCCACACCGAAACGGATGGCGTTGAACGAATCGATCAGACCGTGATTCGACGAAGCACACGCCGAAACCGTACAATAGTTGGGGCCCATGAAACCATATTTGATGGAGATGTAGCCCGCCGCGATGTCGGCGATCATACGCGGAATAAAGAATGGGCTAAACCGAGGAGTTCCGTCTCCTGCGGCGTAGCCCAAACACTCGTCGAAGAACGTCTTGAGTCCTCCGATGCCGGAACTCCAGATCACGCCGATCTGCTCCAGGTCCTCCTTCTCGAGATCGAGTCCCGAATCCTCGACAGCCTGCGTAGCTGCGATAAGGGCATACTGGGTAAAGAGGTCGTACTTGCGTACCTCCTTACGGTCGAAGTGCTGGGTCCAGTCGTAATTTTTTACTTCACAAGCGAACTTCGTCTTAAATTTCTCGGCATCAAAATGAGTAATCGGCGCGGCGCCGCTGACTCCTTTTTCGAGATTGGAAAAAAACTCTGCCACATTATTGCCGAGCGGGTTGATGGTGCCGATACCCGTCACGACTACTCGTCTTTCTGTCATAAATTTAAGGCTTTAAGGTTTGCCGGTTGGAAAAATCGTAAATTATTTCTTGTGAGACTCGATATAAGAGATAGCGTCGCCAACGGTAGCGATCTTCTCTGCATCCTCGTCAGGGATCTGGATATCGAAAGCCTTCTCAAATTCCATGATCAGCTCAACGGTGTCGAGTGAATCGGCTCCCAGGTGGTTGGTGAAGCTCGCTTCCGGAGTAACCTCAGACTCTTTAACACCCAATTTGTCAACGATGATCTCGACAACTTTTGACTGTACTTCTGACATAATTTTAATTTTTTAGTTAAACAATCATTTATTAAAACTGTAATTCTTTCTTTCAAACAATCGCACAAAAATAACACTTTTTTTATTACTTTTGACATTACAACCAAAGAAATTGCCGTTCTTCGGCCGCACATTACGCATAACATAATACAAATCAACACTTTATGAAACTACTGTTAATTTCCAACTCTACGAACGCCGGAGAACCCTATCTGAAGTACCCGATGCCCCGCATCGACGAATTCCTCGGAGGCATCCGCGAAGTGGTTTTCGTCCCCTATGCAGGAGTCACTTTCTCCTACGCCGAATACGAAGCGAAGGTACAGGCCCGTTTTGCGGAATACGGCATCAAGGTACGCTCCGTACACCGCTCGAAAGATCCCCGGCGGATGATCCGCGAGGCACAGGCCATCTGCGTCGGCGGCGGCAACACCTTCGCCCTGACCCGAAAAATGCAGGAACAGGGGTTGATGAAAGCCATCCTGAACAAGATCAAGGCAGGCACGCCCTACATCGGCTGGTCGGCAGGCAGCAACGTCTGCTGTCCGACGATCTGCACCACCAACGACATGCCGATCGTCGAGCCCGAGTCGTTCAAGGCGATCGGTGCCGTCAAGTTCCAGATCAATCCCCACTATCTGGACGCCAATCCCGAAGGTCACGCCGGAGAAACCCGCGAACAGCGTATTCTGGAGTACATCACGGCCAATCCGCGCCGCTACGTCGTCGGCCTGCGCGAAGGTTGCATGCTGCGCTACGAAAACGGCAAGCTCGAACTCATCGGCAGTCGTCCGATGCGCATCTTCAAGAAGGGTATCACCCCCTATGAAGTAAAAGCCGGGGACGACCTTTCGTTCTTATTATAATATGGTATGCCCCGTATTTTCCGCACACCCTGAAAAACCGTATCCGCAACTATGGAAGTAATGACCGCCCTCAACCGACTGCACGGCGGCAAGAACATCAAGCTGCCCTACTTCATCGCCCAGCTATCCCGTTATGCCGTACCGAAAGTGCTCCTGCGCAGCCGGCTGGAGGGGATATTGCGCGAGGGAGAGAAGCGCTACGACATGAACTACGTACTCGACCGCGTCAATTACTACAACCGTCTGACCGGCACGGAACGCCTCTCTTCGACCGAAGCGACACCCCTGAAAGAACACAAATTCAGGGGACGGCACAGCGCCTACATTTTCGACACCTATCAAACCACCCGTTTTTTCGACGATTCGCTGCGTTGGCAGACCTATTTCGGCGACGGAGTTTTCGACCTGCCTCATCCGACGATCATCAAGGCTCGAAAAATCGACCGGGGGGGGAAGATAGTTCCGACAAAGGAGACAACTCCGTATTGCTCAATCTGGACCGCTGTCGTCTGGACATCCGGCTGCACGACAAAATTCCGTTCACGGAGAAAGCCGACCGGGTGATTTTCCGGGGATCGGTCAAGAGCAGCGAGCAGCGTCGCCGCTTCATCGAAACATTCCGGGGCAATCCCCGCATCGACACGGCGGACACCCGCAGCGGACACAGCGCCCAGGAAACAGGTACAGCAAAACAAATCACGCTCTACGCCCACCTCGATTCGAAGTTCATCATGACGTTCGAAGGCAACGACATCGCCAGCAACATCCGGTGGGTCATGTCCACCAATTCGATCGCCGTGATGCCCCGGCCTCGCAACGAATCCTGGTTCATGGAAGGACGCCTGCGCCCCGGCTACCACTACATCGAAGTGAGGGACGACTACTCCGACCTGGAGGAGAAGATCGATTACTACATCGCGCACCCCGAACAGGCCCAACAGATCATCGACCATGCGAACGACTTCGCACGACAATTCTACGACAGTCGCCGGGAACGGTTCATTTCGCTGCTGGTCATGAAAAAATATTTCGAAAAAACAGGACAGCTTTCTCCGACGAACCGATGACCACAACACAGCATACCGGGCGGCTGGGCGAAGAGGCCGCCGCCCGGTGGCTCCTCGACCACGGATTCACCCTGCTCCACCGCAACTGGCGGCAAGGACATTACGAGCTGGACATCGTCGCTGCCAGAAAAGACACCCTCCACTTCATCGAGGTCAAGACACGCCGGCGGGACGGCCTCACCCCGCCGGAACAGGCGCTCGACTCGCACAAGCGCCGGGCACTCGTCCGGGCCGCGAATGCTTATCTGACAGAAAATCCGTTCGCAGGAGAGGTGCAATTCGACCTGATCGCAGTCGAAACCGCCCCCGCAGGCACACCGGAGGTGCGCTACATCGAAGACGCCATCGAACTCCACTGGTAATTTGGCAGTTCTGACAATTTATCTTATCTTTGCATCCGCGATATAAAGACGCACAAAACGAAAGCGGATGTGGATCTATAATTTGGGGCTGGTACTCTACGTTTGGGCCATTGCATTGGCCTCACCCTGGCACCGAAAGGCGAAACTCTGGATCGACGGCCGGAAAGGACTCTTCCGCCGCATGAAAGAGAGCATCGACCCCTCGGCTCGCATTATCTGGATACATGCCGCCTCCCTGGGCGAATTCGAACAGGGCCGACCCCTGATCGAAAAGATCCGCAAGGAACATCCCGAATACAAAATCCTGCTCACATTCTTCTCCCCTTCGGGCTACGAAATCCGCAAAAATTACGATCAGGCCGACTACATCTTCTACCTGCCGATCGACACACCGCGCAAAGCCCGCCGTTTTCTGGACATCGCCCACCCCGAAATCGCCATCTTCGTCAAATACGAATTCTGGATCAACCTGCTCACCGAGCTGCGCCGCCGCTCGATCCGCAGCTACATCGTATCGGCCATCTTCCGCCGCAACTCGATCTTCTTCCGCCCCTACGGAGGCTATTGGCGCATGGCACTCGAAAGTTTCGACACGATCTTCGTTCAGAACAACGATTCCAAAAAATTACTGGCAGAACTGGGCTTCGACAACGTCGTAGTCGCCGGTGACACCCGCTTCGATCGGGTTGCCGAAATTGCGGCTGCGGCGAAAAAAATCGACCTCATCGAACGGTTCAAAGGCGGCACCCGTCTGTTGATCGCCGGCTCGACCTGGGGACCGGACGAAGACCTTCTGATCCGCCTGATAAACGATAACCCCTCGGTCAAATTCATCGTGGCACCTCACGAAATGGACGAAAGCCGCATCAACCGCCTGCTCGCTGAAACCCTCGGAGGAGCTGTCCGCTATACGCAATGCACCGCCGAAACATCGTTCGATGGCAAACAACTGCTCGTTCTCGATACGGTAGGTATTCTCTCCTCGGCCTACGGCTATGCCGAATGGGGTTATATCGGCGGCGGATTCGGCGTAGGCATCCACAACACGCTCGAAGCCGCCACGTTCGGTCTGCCGATCGCTTTCGGCCCCAACTACGAAAAATTCAAGGAAGCCCGCGACCTGGTAACGCTCGGAGCGGCAACGCCCATCCACTCATACGAAGAATTGAAAACCTGGTTCACCCCCTTGCGCGACGACGAGCATCTGCTTCAACAATGCAGCCGCATCGCCAAAGACTACACGACGGCCCACCAAGGGGCGACGAACATCGTCCTGCATACCGTTTTCGGAAAGCCGGAATAGGTTCTTCGTTCAGACCGGTCGTTCCGCACCCCTTTCCCGACAATACCGGTTTCGGGATTCGCCCTGTTCCGCACATATTCCGATCGAACGGATAAACGCTCCGCACCGTCTTTACTTTCTGTACAAAAAAAGCGCACCGGCCGCAAGGCAGGCACGCTTGTTATTTTTCGAGGGGGCTATTTCGAAGTCATGATCTTCAGGATCAGATGATCCGTTTCGTTCATGCCGTCCCGTCCGATCAGCGTCAGGTTGCGGATCGACTTATCGACATCGTCGTCGATAATGCCCTCGACCGACGAAACCGAATGGTTCTCCATAGCCAGCATCGCCGAAAGCACAGCCGTCGAAACTCCCGTCATCAACTTGAGCGAACAGCTCGGCTTCGCACCGTCGCACATCATACCCGTCAGGTTGGCGATCATATTCTTCACGGCAAAGGAAACGGCCTCGTACCCGCCGCCCATCAGGTAGGTGATGCCGCAACTCGAACCGGTCGCCGCCACGACACAACCGCACAAGGCCGAAAGACGTCCCAGGCTCTGCTTGATATAGATAGCGGTCAGATGGCTCAAAACGAGCGCACGCACCAGATGTTCCTCGTCCGCCTTGATCTCCTCGGCATAAACGACCACAGGCAACGTAGTCGCGATGCCCTGGTTGCCGCTGCCCGAATTACTCATCACCGGAACCATGGCTCCCGCCATGCGGGCGTCGCAGGCCGCGCAAGTATAGGAGAGAATGCGGGAGAGGGCACAATCCCCGATAATCCGCAATTCGGGAGCATGGCGCAAAGTATTTCCCACGCAATGCCCGTAGTTGTTCTTGAACGAATCCTCTGCCGCAGCCTTATTCAATCGCTTGGCTTCCAGAATGAAGCGGATTTCATCCAGCGGTGTGGTCATGGCGAAGTCAAACACTTTGCGCAGGTTGAGTTCGACGCCCTGCGCCTCCTGTTCGCTGCCGGAGGTACGACGACTCTCCTGAAGCGTTTCGCCGTCCCGTGAAATGAAGACGAAATTCGTATGCCCGCCGGCGATGATCGCCACAGCGGAGTGTCCGCCGCCCGAAACTTCGATCTCGATATAGAGTTTCTCGGTAATGCCCTCTTTCAGGGAGATGTCGATCCGCCCCTGCTCGATAAAGCGCTTACCCCGTTCGACGGCCTTCGCATCCGAATCCTTCAGCACTTCGAGCTGATACTCCGACCGTCCGACCAAAGCGCCCAAAGCGATCGCGATCGGCAATCCGATCATGCCCGTTCCGGGAATTCCCACTCCCATCGCATTTTTCAGTATGTTGGCACTCAACCGGGCCGAAACCTTTTCCGGTTCCGTCCCCAGTATCTCGCGGGCCTTGGCCACGCACAACGCAACGGCAATGGGTTCCGTGCAGCCGATCGCCGGAACGACCTCTCGTTTTATCAGAGCAATTATCTGCTCCCGTTCGGGTTTTGAAAGCATAAAATCGTCGTTATTTACAATACAAAGACAGCGCACATCGAACGTAATGCCGAATTTTTCGAACTACGCCGAACAGCTGGCCGCCCATACGAAAATTTTCCACGGCAAAGATACGAATAAGCCGAGTGCAAAAGCA
>ENA-OZEM01000235-OZEM01000235.1-human-gut-metagenome-genome-assembly--contig:-NODE-235-length-26910-cov-80.973711_pt1 | contig 26910 bp, 23 predicted proteins | sample MGYA00245069_ERZ653611 | MGnify/ENA primary metagenome ERZ653611 (study PRJEB26926, sample SAMN06165006) | human gut metagenome | biome: ENVO:00009003; feature: ENVO:2100002; material: ENVO:00002003... | reverse complement strand
TTTTGTCGCTTTGCAAGCAAAATCCCACTAAACCCTATAGGTTGCGGATTTGAGGATATTTTTTTGCATCCAACAATCCTCTAACACCAGATTCTGCATAGCATAACAAGATATTGTTATCTGCAACTATGTTGTCCAATAAATTAAGATACTTTTCAGGATTTTCAGCTACAACTTGCCTAAACAATTGATTTTGCCCCTCTAAGGACGGACGTTCAAAATCATACGAATGGACGTTATCTACATACTTGGTCATAGACTTATACCAAGCTTTACAACTCATTTTCCTCGCCTTATCCAAGCCTAAGGAAGTCCAACCACTCATACACGAACTGCTAAAAGGCAACTCATTTTCCAACCATGAATAACAAACAATACCATTTTTCTTATATCCAAATTTTCGCTCTATTCTCAAACGTTCAAAATAAGCTTTTTTGCTATAAGTTAACAGAGAGTCTTTTGGTAAAGCGTACAATACTTTTCCTCGATGCAAATCAATGTTACAGATAGGATAGCCACCTTGTAATCTTCTTCGAACAAATTCTTTGTCATAAATGCATTTTTCTCCATCATCATTTAAAGATTCAGCTTTATGTACTATTTTGTCTTGCTGTACATCACTCATAAATTGAAAAGAGCACTTTAATGCTTCCCAAGCTTGATACTCTACCCAACAAGGAGCATTAGATAAAACTGAACGGCAAACGATAATTTTATAAATATCATTATAAAATTTCTCAGGATACTGGGTATATACATAAAGTGCAATAAATAAAAATGCCTCATACTTTTTGCAACAGAATTCCTGCAAATAACGTCGCGTTTCGCTTGTGTCAATATTCTTCAAGAAATCATCAATCAGTTTATTTACCAAAGCTTTCGGAATATTATGATAAAAACGCTCCCCTTCTACTCTCTGGAAACTAGAGAATTCAAAAGAACCAATTATCTCATGCCCTGGAATATCAAAACGGGTATTCTTCATGATAATTTCCAATAACTCAACATACAATTGTATAGCTAGCTCATGATGATTCGATTCCATCATTTCGAAAATTTGTTCTTCCTCATCAGTAAAATCTACAATATGCAAAGAGCTCTTGTCTTTTTGACTGAGCTGCTTCTGGACATTGTCTTTCAATACATCAACCACAAACTTTGGATCATCACTAAGGATAAGCTTAAGCAAATTTGGACACTCTAAGGGATAACTTTTTAATCCTAATGCTTTATAAAGTTTTATCAACTTATTGATATCACACTTTATAGATTGATGGCTGACAAAATCCATTATCATTTTTTTATCATCAGCATCTCCTGTTTGCAGAACACGAAATGCCACATCCAATATTTTATCAGCATCATCCCATAAAGTTCGACTGCACATTAATATGGTTTTCTCTTTATATTCCTTAGACAAAGCTGTCCATCCACCTTTTTTATCTATTATCTTCCATATAGCATTAAGCCAATTGCCATTATGTACAGACTCAAAAATCACGCTCATATACAAGGAATCAGAGAAGATTCTTCTGTCTATCAACTTAAGTTCTTCCTGTTTTGGCTCATCAAAAAATGCCATATTACTCAAGATTAATGATTTCAGATGGAAACGATATCTGTATTCTTCGGTTTCGCCTTTGTCAAAAAGAAGCCTATTCATATTTTGAATATATAAACCAGGATTGGTCTCTCGCAAAAAACTAAAGATACTTTTTACCGCAGCACGCGAGAAAAGACCTTGGTGCTGATTAGATAATTCATTCAACAAGTCATAATTATTTTCCACAAATCTTCTAGCATAGACATAGTCGAACATGGTCTGATGAAAGAACTGTATACGTCCATTAGAAGTGCATAGCAATAAACCATTTGAAAAAAGATAATTTAACTCATCATTAAATTTACTTTCAAATTCCTGCTTATGAACAAATAATTCTTGACGCTTGTACATAGCATCTACCATTGCATCAAGTAATTTCAAAACTTTCTCCCTTTTATTTGCATGAATATCTATCACAAATATTCTCCATAATTCATCATAAAGAACTTCCTCTGTAATTGGATTACGTAGTTTTCCAAAAGGCATCACTTTCAAATATAGATAAAGATGCAAAGGATTACCCAAGAAAGCAAGTAGCTGTTCACTAATACTATCTTCCAAATTATGACTTTTCAAGATACTCTTTACCCGACCAGAAGATAAATTTTTAAGCTCCCATTTTGTTTCTATCTTCATATCATTCAAAATCGGATCATATTCCAAATCATAAGGTCTGCAAGATATGACAACCCGAACATGTGGTATAGATTTAAGCTGCTCTATCAGTTTAAATATAGAACGTAAAGGAGTTCTATTAGAAGACAACGACAAGGAAAGAGCATCTATTTGATCTATTAGAACAACAACTCGCTTTGCCTTTTGAGCCATTTCCTTAATTATAGTCACTAAAGGTTTTGCCAGATGCATCCGTTTACTCAAATCTTCAGTATCTCCAAATTCTATCTGGTCTGTCTTGAGTCCGAGTACTAAATACTCTTCTTTTTGTTCCAATTCCAAAAGAACATCATGCATTACGACCGACTTTCCAACACCTGCACTGCCATAAAGCAAAGCAACTCTTTTTGGGTCAGTCTTATCTGTATCTTTTGCTATCCAATCAAGTATGATTCCAACCTCTTCCCGCACAATTGGGGGAGTTATTTGAGGAGCAAACATATGCAATTCAAATGACTCATCAGCAAAAGCCTCATTAGTATTTGACACATAGTCACCCACATAAACGTTCCCTTCATTACGCTCTATATAAATAGGCTTCTCACCAAATTGAAAAACTTCTTTCTTTCCCATCATGATACATTTTTTATCCGATTTTGGGTGATTACATATACAAAACAAAGGTAATGGCAACATACAATGATGCCAACACCACCTAATATGTTTTCACCTATAACTAGTTATCTTACTCTGCTTCACAAAAAGCGAATACTGACATTGAGCCGCCATATAGAGAACTTGCATCATATTAGCCGTTAGTTCCCGAGAAGCAGGTCCAAGAATAATTCCACTTAAGCGGAACGGATATATATTATCTTCTTCGACTTCTCTCACTAACTTCTTCTCAATGTAAGGTGTCAAAATACCATTATCACGATTAATAAACCATCCGTCAGTTTTCTCACTATTTACCATCAATCGACATTCACTCTCAGAAGAATAATCTGAAAGCTTCAAGAAATGCTGGTATTTCTTCAAGAGGTTCATGCGAAATCTGATAGAATTATCCTTTAATGCATCTTGTAATTTGGCAATTTTCTCTAGAACATCTGATTTTTCAGCTATATAACTAATATTAAAAAGTTCATCACTATCCTTGTTTATGCGCTCAAACACCATGCATACGCCACGGGCATTGTCCCCATACAATCTCCACATATCAAGATCGTCAATACGTGTAGTAAAAGAAGTAATGAATTCTTTATCTGCAAACAGATACTTATCACATTCTTCATCAAAGTCTTCTTTGTAGTTTCTAATGTATTCCTCTAAAAAACCTATCTCTGTTTTGTCATTCATCGACACAATACTATTCATACGCATCTTTCCCGACTGCAATACAGCAACAAGCGTATCTAATGTGGTATATTTGGCTATTTCATCAGGCTCCACTGCCCTTTCTGGCTTAATGTCCTTCAGCATATTCTGCTCTACTTCTTCCTTCAAGACGAAGCATTTAGAAGCTGGATCATAGAGAATATCTGTTATTTGAATCTCAAAACCATATATAGTATGAATCAGTTCACATATTTTCTTCTTTTTCAAATCGGCATCTTCTGGAATTTGGGCTATCACTTGCATCCATTCATCAAACGTTTTTTGTCCTTCCACCGAATCATTTCTTTTATGTACAGACAAATCACCTCGATGTAGGAATTCTATCTTCCAACAAGGTATATTATATCCCACTATACCAGAATCTAATCTAAGACGATGCCCTAAGCGGTATTCAAGTTTTAAGAATGGCTTGCCATATATATAGAACAAATCTGAGAAACTACACCAATTTAATTTCTCCATACTCTTAGCATGCTTGAAATCTTCCACTCCTATGTTTTCCAAAGCCTTTTCAACTTTCAATACACTTTCCGTATAATCTTTCAAGCTCTGTTTCATATCCTTCAGCTCAAGTTCTAAAACAAACTTTCTTCTATCGTAGTTGACGATTCTTTCTGCTCCTAGACATTGTCCCACGAGTTTCATTTCCTCAAATATCGCATTATAATCTAAAATTCCTTTGGGTTTATTAAACCATTCCTCCAACTTAGGAAACTCTGAAAGTTCATATTCTTCTAAGAAAACATCATTCCCTTCTGCATTCATCCTGAGAACAAATAGCATCTCAGGCTTATTATTATAACCTTCCATACTTTGTGTATTTATATAGTCGAGTAAGTGGAGGGAATTTCATCCTCCCTTCTCTCGGAAGCGTGCTTGACAATCTCCCATCACACGGCTCTTCGTACTTAACTCTTTTGTTTCTTAGTTTATATTCTTTATTAACCTAGACGGGGATAGGGTACAAATCCCTTCACCCAGTGTGAAAACTCATTTCTGTTATGTGCCGCATATTCTACAAGCCATTCATACGCTCTGCCAACCTTCTTACCCTTGGAGAAGCGTTTGTACTTACGCATCACCCAACGGGTTAGTCGCTCATTGATGTAATTAACACCTTAGACCTTGGTTCTGACCTGCATGCCGAATGCGGTGGGGCTGCCACCATCTCTCTAGAAGTTACGACAGAAATCCATCAAATATAGCCAATATCAGACTTCATTCTGTCTCAGGGTAAGCATCAAATTGTTGACAATACATACTTGCATAAGGTTCGAGAAACCTATTGCGTATATCTGCCTTTATCATGCTTACTAAAGCCTCCTAGGTATAGGCTTTCAACAATTCGTTGTATTACTGTTCACTAATCACTTGTTATTATCTGAAGTTTGAGGCATAAAATATTTTTCTAGAGTTTTTAATGTCATAACCATCTTGACAAAAATATCTTCCAATACTTGCTGCTCAGAAAATTCATCCAACTTAAAATATTCATAGAGTTTTGCTAAGTCTTTTCTCTTGTTACTTTTTCTATGAGCAACGGAATTAGAACGAAGAGACTGAACTTTTCTGAGGAAATCTACCATATCGGGACAATTCATACCTTTCGACAACAAAAAAGCCTGAAATTTATCTATTCCTGCTTTCAACTCTGTTGATGATGAGAAGTTCTTCTGCTTTAAATAAGATTCTACATCTGGATTTGAATCATCAATCTCTGATTGTATGCACTTTTGATTGAAAGAATCAATTATCAATTTTGTCATCGATAGAATTTGCTCATCAAAATCAGAATGATTGTTCTCTGTTGTTAAGCAATGCAATGTTTTATAACGATGCTCGTCTTCTTCTATCAAAGGAAGAAATAACGGCCAACCAAATTGCTTTTTCCATTTCTTATTGAATCGCTTAAAACAATTCTTAAAATATAAGTCTGGGAACATGGGGTTACAAAAGTTTCCTTCTATCCAACGAGTATAAGCAGTTTTACTAAACCCCATATCCTTTTCAGGAGAAACATTATAGCCTTTCCAATACAGTTGTTCTGAATATTCCAAATTGCCCAAATATACCAATGGTACTATAACATAACTACGGTGGTCATTATCTATATACAGTGACCAAGAGCCCTCGCATCCAACAGCACCATCACTAACTGTATATTTATTTGGATTAGAATAGTATTTATCAAGTACCTCTTTCTTGAAAAATATCGGCGTCATCTCTAGAGGATTATCACCATTGGCTACAAAATAATTAGAAAGAGTATCTTTCTTACATGAATGTAACTTAGGCTCTCCTTCATCATCATAACCATAGATAAACTCAGCATACTGCTTATCATCTTGATTAAAAGATTCCAGATTGTAATCTTTCTCCCGATAACGCAATACACATTTACCCACTATCCAACCACCAGACTTATTTCCATCAGCATGGCAATTGACTAAGGACGAATAATTATAGATATAATCAGCATCTTTCACAATTTGATTCATAACAGGAGTTAAACCTAACTCCATGAAGGATTGCTGAGAATAACGCATTTCATCAAAAAATAACAACAAGTTCATCTTGCGCAAGGCTAAGTACTTACGTAATACTGTTAATTTGATTCTTATGTTTATTCCATTTATCTCTGCAACTTTTTCCCAGTCTCCATTTTCATTATCAACTACAAAATGACGCTCTGTTGGAGATACATACCGTTCATGCATATTCAACAAAACCCTAAAGTCTTGCGAAAGTTCTACATAGTTGTCTATATCATAATTTGCAGAACGGTATAATACAAATGGTTCCAAGACATCAATACCTTCATGACTGAAAGACCATTTACCATTACTCCAGATTTCACTTACTCCATTGCTTCCTCTTATTAAATCCCATTCATATCGAGACAACACATCTGATAATTTCTCATCAGAAACGAGAGCACTATGTAAACACTCTGCACCCACTGTAATCCATCCGCTTTCAATAAACTTCTTGTTCATTGAAGCAAGAAAGTCTGCAAATAGTATTCTGTCAGATTCCTTCATATCTACAAATCAATTACATTCATTTTTTGAGTTGAGCTCAAAAATAATGTGCGGGATGGGACCGCCTTATTAGTTTCACACTAGCCTTTTTTATCTTTAATAAATGTCCTCCAACGATTCAGTAAGGCATGACCTTTATCCAATTCCCCTTTAGAGAAAAAAGCACTGAGATGATATCTAGTATCATCATTTTCATCATCAGTAAGATAATATTCAAAATCACCAATAGAGAAATGAGCATCTCGCAAATCTTCTTTAGAAACTCCTTGTTCACGTAAAAAAACATAGTACTCATAACTCATTGGTAACAAATCTTTTCGAATATTATTGAGAAGACAATAACGTTCCATCATTTTTTTCATTTTCGGATGAAAGAATCCATTATAATAGAGCATAACAAGTTCATACCTTGAAAGAGTTGCTCTAACAAATGTTGCATATTTATATTGCTTATCAACACCCAACCATTCATTTTCAGTGATAAATCTTAATATAGTATAAAGATGACGAAAATAGTGATCAAACATTGTTGTTGTCATATAATCATCAAAACGTTCCTTTCCTCTTCTCTTGATAACTGTAGAGAGTCCAGAAACCATTGTGGTACCATCTAAAAAAGAATTCTCTATTGCATGGTTACATATAATAAATACTAGGGTGTCCAGTTCTGTGTTCCAGTTTTTAGTATCAAAAACAATGTAATAACCATCTAAGTCATTGATAATCATTCACTAAATAAACTATAATCTTGTGCGAATCTACATCAGACTTTTTGACAGTTAAATTTGTCTTATATTTTGTGCTTAATTTACTGATTTACAGTGTGCTAAGTTGCTAAAACATAATCAAAAACGAGAACATGGAACTGGACACCCTAATTATTAACGAACTATTGATATAGAGATAATATACAAAGATATGAGGAAGAGATAGGTGTCTCAAATATTGTAATCATGTTCGTTATTCCAGAATATCTAAAATCTTTGGACTGCATGTATGAAATGACACAACTTTTCAAAAATGGAAATGTAGAGAATAGAGTCTTTCCTATAGTTGATATGGGTGATATTCCCCGTAATGGAGATGGATTGTCGCAAATCAAGAATTATTGGAATGACAAGAAAAATCGAAAGGCAGAACAGATTAAAAATGAGCCAGGAAACTCTTCGTATATGATAAAAGAGATTTCAAAAATTGACGATATCTTAAAAACGATGGATGAGTTCTGGGAATATATCGTTCATACTAATACTGGAGACTATACAGAGATGGTTGCTGACAATGCAAACTTGTTGTTAAATGAAATCGAAAAACAAATAAATGTTTCTTCAGTATTTCAAGATAATAAATTTACCCCAACAACAGAGACCGCACCAAAACAGTCTAGACGTATCTTCCAACATGGTGATAAGTCTATATATGTGGAGAATAATAGTGGAACTATAAATATCAATTAGTAAGGGTTGCTGACGACGAACATATTGCTAATAGGCATTCATAGTAATAGCTATTGCTGTCGGTTTTTACATGCAATGGAATCCAACAGCAATAGCTATATTGTTGGGAATGTTATTTGTGGGTATCATTTGCTATTTGATTGGTATTTGTCGACATTTAATTATGTCAAGTGTTATTTCCTGCAAGAAGATGCAGACTGAGTATAAGGAAAATAAGGTATCTTGAGACTAGGACGAAAAATCTTACATAAACACAAATAAATATGGCAAAATTTATAGAATTACATGGCAAGCACGATGGCAATCCTCTATATGTAAATGTGGACGCCATCGCATTTATAGAAAATGAGGACGGACGAGTATATATAAACTTCTTGATGCAAAGAGTATCAACAAGTGGTAATAGTAATGTATCAAGTTATGTTTATCGAGAAGAAGTTTCAGAAACGTATTTGCAGGTTAAGTCAAAAATAGAAGAATAATGATGGAGGATTTTATTATACCCATAAATTCAGCTATAAAAAGTTTCTATAGTCATCTTCTTGCTAATCCAAGAACTATATTGTCATCAAAATTTGGTGATGGTAAGTCTTATTTCTTGGAGAATTTCAAAAATACAGATTTCGTAAAGGATCAATTTGTCTTTTTGACAATATATCCTGTCAATTATCAAGTTGCATCCAATGAGGACATATTCAACTTAATCAAACGAGACATCTTGTTTCAGCTTATGCTGAATAATATGATTTCGAATGCTGTAGTTATTCCTAAAGATATAGCACTTTGGTTTTATTTGCAAAATAACAAGCGTTCTTTGGTCGCAGAACTTGTACACTATATGGCAGATATTGCTGTTCCAAGTGAGCAGATGGCAAAGATTATGTTAGCAATAAAAGGACTTCGGTTGTTTAAAGACATGAAAAAGAAAATAGAGAAATTCACGAAAGAAACAAATGAAGATGACCTGTTGATTAAGTTCTTGGATAATGTAAATCGCAATACTATATATGAAGAAGATATTGTAACAGCTATTATAAAGCGAGTAGTAAACGATTTTAAACATAGAACCAATAAAACTGTAGTTTTGATTATTGAGGATTTAGATAGAATGGATCCTGCGCACCTTTTTAGAATATTGAATATCTTTTCTGCCCACATGGATTATGTCTATAAGAATTTAACCAAACCTAATGATACTTTAGTTGGTAACAAGTTTAATCTTGACAATGTAGTGCTTGTTGGTGATTATTCAAATGTCAGAAAAATATTTAAGCATTTCTATGGTGAGCATACTGATTTCAACGGTTATATCGGTAAGTTTTTATCAAGCAAGCCTTTTACGTATTCATTGCGAGTAGAGAGACTAAAGTACATTTACGAAAAGTTAGCTTTGATTACGGAAAGTCCTATTGAATTAGTAAAGATTGTCATATCTGAAGATAAACTGGAAAACAAAACAATTCGTGACATTATTCATTCTTTTGAGATAGACAAACAAATTTATAAAGAGGCTAAAATTACAACAGAAGGGAAAACAGTAGTGCTGTGTCCTGTTATGCTAAAATTGTTGGCAGTAATGAGACGATTGCAAATATCAGATGAGGATATGACTACTATTTCCGCCAAAGTTTATTCACAAAGTCAGAATTTATTTTTCGAATACATTGCTCCCTATATGTTATTGACAGAGAATGATAAAACAGGTATGGAGGTTATTATCTATTTCCGTGATGAAGACGGTGTTCTTTACGGACAAAGATGCAGAATCAACGAAAAGTCTGGGAAGGGAGAACGAAGTAGTATGTTTCGTTGTGGCGGAAATGATGAAAGAACGAATTTCTCTGCGATAGTTGAACGTATGTTAGAATTTATTGTAAACTAAACAATATGGAACAAAACAACCCACAACATAAATTCTTCCTCTGGCATCTAGACATTGAGCCATTCACCTGGAAGACATGCTACGGAGAGCAATGTCCATCTTTTGTTACCGAAGAGAACAAAGAGGTATGGCGGCGTTACTTGGAGAAACTCATCAAGAAGCATCTGAAGGCTGAGGTGATGAATACTCCTGAGTTCAGGGAGATTGAGACGATGGTGAGCTATGAGAAGTTGGTGCGCATCAAAAATGATGAGCAGCGCAAGCGGATAATGGAGAGACAGCGGTATTGGGCAAGTTCCTACTATTGGCACAACAAGAAATATGATGAACAGGAATATACGACGTTCAGAAAACAGACTGAAATCATCGTAACCATCTTCTATGAAGGTATTCTGAGTGGAACACAGTATGGCAATCATCCTAGAATAAAATATGCCTTGAAGATTCATAGCATCATCGAGGATTTGATGAATAAAGACTGGAGTAAAGTTAACGAGACCCTTAAATCATGAAAGAAATAAAGTTATTTGATTACCAAGAGGATATGAAGGAACGGATTGAGAAGGCATTGCGCCTTCATCGGTCCGTGATGGCACAAATGCCAACGGGAACAGGTAAGACATACCTGTTAACAGCAGTCATAGACTCTTTCGTGAGCAACAATCCAATGGAGAAAGTTTGGATTGTAGCCCATAGAAGAGAGCTGGTGTCACAGATAGATGAAACCGTAAGAAAGTTCCATTCTTATTACGCATCAAACACCTCTTCCCTATTGTCATCCGTCAAGGCAATGTCCATTCAGTGGCTGATGAGACACTATGACGAGATAGAGGAAGAACCGGGAATGATAGTGATTGACGAGGCGCACCATGCCCTTGCCAAGACCTATAAGGAGATGTGGGAGAGATTCCCGAATGCTAAGTTCCTGGGACTGACGGCTACACCTTGCCGATTAAATGGTAAGGGTTTTACTGATCTGTTTGACGTATTGGTGCAGTCGTGGAGTGTTCCTGAGTTTATCAGCAAGGGAAGATTGGCTACATACGATTTCGTGAGCATCAAGTCGGATGGTGTGACGCAACGGCTCATCGACTCCTTGCAGAAACGAGGGGCAGATGGTGACTACCAGAACAAGGAAATGGATATGTTGCTGAATAAGAAACCGAGCATCGAAAGGCTCTATCAGAGTTTGGAAGAATTTGGTAAAGACAGAAAGGGCATCGTGTATGCTATCAATATCAGTCATGCTCAGAAAATCACAAAATTGTATCAGGAACATGGCGTGAAAGCCATAGCCATAGACTCGAAGACGCCTGCAGTAGAAAGACAACAAGACATTGAAGCCTTCAAGAAAGGTGACATCCAAGTGCTGGTGAATGTGGACATCTTCTCGGAGGGATTTGACTGTCCGGATGTGGAGTTTGTACAGTTGGCTCGACCAACGCTGTCGCTTGCCAAGTATCTGCAGATGGTGGGACGTGGATTGCGAGTGGCTAAGGGAAAGAAGAACTGCGTAATTATAGATAATGTAGGACTATATCGGGTGTTCGGGTTACCTTCGCAAGTATGGAACTGGAATGCGATGTTCGAGGGAAAGCTGAAAGTTGGCAAGAGAAAGGAGACTCCGAAGGATAGAGAGTTTTTCCTAAAGAACGAGAAGCAAGACGATATTCAGATTCATCCAGACTCAGAAATGATGATGGTGATGAGCCATGAAGAATTGCTCCAAAGGATACAGTATCGTGAGTTTGTAGATAGCAAAGGGGAGTTTGCCATCATCAAGCTGCCTGATGGAAAGATGACGGTAGTGAACCGGCAAGGCGAACAGGTGATAGAACCAGGCAACTATTATGACATGAAGTTCTTGCAAGGTAATATCTTATCCTATCGACCTCGCAGAAAGACAGTATGTTACTACGATCTCTTGGCGAGAGTTGTCATAGACGAGGACATTCATGCGAAAGATGCTCCCGAGGTAATCACCATCAATAAATGGGAGTTCGTCGAATATAATGGTCTCTTCAGATCTCGTACCTACGAGTACTTTGCTTTACCTTTTCGCCCTTCCCAATATGACCTATGGAATTATGGATATTATTTGATCTACAACTTTCAACGCTCTACAGCCAGTGGTTGTCAGGAATGGATATATAAAGAGGAGGATGGCGGCTCTATGCGAATGCATAAAGAAAACAGTGAAAAGGTTTGTTTTTTACGTGGCGACCATATTCATGTATATTGGCTATGTGCCGACCTGTACGACAGTGGCATAGTGGTCATGGACAGCCATGAGGATTATTACTACGTTGACTCCAGCTTGAAAAAGACCTATATAGGTTGCAATCAACCCAAAACAGAAAGCGAGAATTTGATGGTTGCGATGCCTCGGCTTGGCAAACTGGTCTATGAGCGAGAAATGCAGCGCAGGAAAATGCAAGAGGAACAGGAGTTATTGCTGATGCAAGAGAAGTCGGAGGCAGGGCATGTAGAATTATATCAAGCAGGAAAGAAATGGGGTGTGAAGGTAGATGGTAAAGTTATCGTGCCACCTCTCTACCATAGTATAGCGCAACCAGTCGGTGCCTATTGCGCCTTTGAACAGATTCCCAGACATTGGGGTGTTATGACAGTAAAAGGCAAGGTGATTGTTGATGCCAAATATGAGAAGGTGGAGATTCGTGATGGGGGGATCGCTGTGGTAACTGATATTATGGGGAAAACACAGACCATCCATCTGAAATGATCTACTATATGAGAATGGAATGCTATTAAGGAGGAAATCAAGTTCATTGCCTTCCTGGTCTTCTAGTTGTCCTCTGCATAACAATCAAGCAAGCTTGTTGTTCTAAGTGTTTACGTATCGTTTGCGTTAAAATAATGCAAGAAGTTTGGCGATGTGAGGGGGATCATGTATCTTTGTGTATTCAAAAAGACGTTTTAAACGTTTAAAAGGGGAAGATTATGGAACAAATATTAGTAACTAATAAGTTAGAAGGCTCTTAGTAAGAATCTTCTTGCCAAAAGGTAACTATTCCAAAATAATAATATAATGGACTTAAAGAAAAGCTTTGCAGAAAGATTGCATAACGCTCGATTAATGCGAGGATTGTCTATGCAGCAGCTATGTGATATGATGGGCAACATTATCACCAAGCAAACTCTATTCAAGTATGAAAAAGAAGTGATGCTGCCTAAAAGTGGCATAGTGATAGCCCTGTGCGATGCCCTGGAGATAAACCCGGATTATCTTTTCAGCTACAAAAGCTCTTCTCCTAAAAACATACGCTATGGTAAACTGCAGGGATTGAGCAAGAGGGAAGAAATGACTATCATCAGTATCATTGAAAATACAATTGGACGAATTGGTGAGATAGAAAATATCTGTGGAAGAGAACATTCGTTCAATTCTATTCCTGCAGAACAGCCGGTAAAGACACTTTCTGATATCTATCAGGCTGCATCCATACTTCGTGAGGCATGGAAAATTGGTAGTGCAGCTATCACCAATGTGATAAATCTCTTGGAATCAAATGGCGTAATCACAGCAGAAATTGATGCTCTTGATCCATTCATAAGCCAACATGCTATTCTGGATGACACCATTCCGGTGATTGCCATCAACAGCAACATGGATACAGAAAACTTTCGCTTTGCTGCCCTTAAGGAATTGGCGCATGCCATTCTTTACTTTGATGAGAGTATCGATAACAAAAAGAAAGAGCGTTTTTGCAGCGTCTTCGCCAACGAAATGCTTCTTCCACATGATGTTTTCCTCTCTGTAATAGGTGAAAAACGTCATGAGATAGCCTTGATGGAGCTGAAATATCTACAGAGTGAGTATGGCATTTCAGTGGATGCTCTGATGTCTAAGGCAAGATATCTCGGTGTTGTTTCTTCAAATCACTATTCCGATTATTGCAAGAACCTTGGCAGTGCTGATTCCACGAAGAAATCAGAACCAGGCTCCATTACCAAGGAGAAGGTCACAAAGTTAGAGAGTAGGGTTTACAGAGCATTGGCAAGCGGTATCATCACCCAATCCAAGGCTGCTGCTCTGCTGAATATGAACACGGTAGATGTTGTACGCAATTTTGTGACTGTTTGATATCGATAGAATAAATAACTAACACATCTTAAATATGAAGAAGATAATTTTGTTTCTTCTTGCTATCCTGTATGTGGGGATATGCAAGGCGCAGCTCTCGGCAGCAGACTGCAAGTATGTATTGGAAATATTCTGCAGGAACTACTATGGTTCCTGCTTCGATGGGAAGACGTATGTGCCCAACACCATCATCATTACAAGTGTGGGCATTGACCAGAATAGCGGTGGAACCTTTGTGTCCGGGCTTCATTCCTATCAGGGACAGTATATTCCGTTCCGGGGGAGAAAGACCCATACAAATGTGCAGTTCAACGCTGTGATCGTCCGTCAGCCAAAGCGTGACTATGTGGTTTTCAACAAATGGTATGAACCGGACATGCTCAACCGTAAAGGTGGATGGGAGACCGGGCAGAGACTCATTACCTACAAATAGAATCAGTTTGTTCTATATTGGTATCAAGTAATCTCTTTTTTATAATAGGGGGCACGTAAAAGTGTAAAAGAGCGCTATGATCACAAAGGTATTGCAAAATAGTGAATTGTATTTCACTTACTCTAATTTTGTATTTTTCGGGTGTAAGTGATTTAAAAAGGTTCCATTAGAAATGTGGATGTCTAGTGGAACCTGATGAGAGGATATCATACCATACTCAATGTCTCTGCGATCTTCATTGTAGGTATGGGAGAATCTCCAGTGGAGAACTAATTGCTTGGTCGTATGCGGTGCCAAGCAGCATACTTTTTTCCTTAGTTCCCCAAAGGCATGCAATGGCTTTTATGCCTGCTTTTTTAGCTGCAATCATGTCTATTGCCCTATCTCCAAAGCTCAGAACATCTTCTGCTTTCTCATTCATCAGCTCCAAAGCCTTTAGCATAGGGGCTGGATGAGGTTTGATGGGATGGGCGTCATGGTAGCCAACGATGAATCTTGCTGGAATCTGGTAGTGGCTAACGATTCTTTCCACGTAGGGACGGGGTGAGGTGCTGACTATTGCCATCTTGATTCCTTGTGCTTTTATCTTGTCTAGGACTTCTTGGATTCCTGCATACATGGAGGTATATGGGATTAGCCCATATGCCTCGTGCCAGTTTCTCATCTTTCTGGCATTTTCCAGTATTGTGGTATCTACAAGGGTCAAGTCCAGATCAAAAATCACTCCTTTTATCATATGCTAGAATAATGAATCCTTGATTTTGGGTTTGTTGATCTTCTCTACTGATTCTCTGATGACGGCAAGGGCATCTTCGAATGAACCTGATGTCAGGGCGTGTGCTTTTCCTTCTTCCAGGAACTTCTTGTTGCCTTCTGCTTTTCCGCCTACCTGTCCATCCATGTTCTTGTATCTGATCATGAAGAGGGGCTTTCGGGCTTTGAGGGTGGCATTTACTGCATGCATGGTTCCTCCTCTAAGACCTGTCTGGATGACGATGGTAGCATATGAGAGTCCTGCCTGCAGTCTGTCACGCTCCACCAGGGTATAGCGGTTGCCTCTTTGTCCTACCGGGTACTCGGAAAGCAGCAGTCCTCCGCTTTCCGCGATGTTCTTGGCCAGTTCCAGGTTCTCTTTAGGGTAGATGGATTCCCAATCCAAGCCGTTGGCTAGGAATGCCGTGGTGGTTCCCTTCACGTTCAATGCTCCCTGGTGACCGGTGGTGTCACATCCTATGGCAAGACCTGATACGATGTTGAAACCCTGTTCTGCGAACTTTTCTGCGAAGTAGATTCCTGCCTGGGTTCCTGCTTCTGTCGGTTCTCTTGTACCGATGATGGCGATGCCCGGCATTTGGAGAACTTTGATGTTGCCTCTGTAGAACAGAAGCAATGGAGCGTCTGCATTGCCATCTTCATTGATGGTCTCACGCAGGATTTGAGGGAAGGCTTCTTCGTAATAGGAGATGATGCCTACACCTTCTCTCTCTGCATCGTTGATGATGGTCAGTGCCTTTCTGTTGGCTTCCTGGAGATCAGTGGCAGAATACTTTTCGAACTTCTTGCCCTTAAGTGTTGGCCAGAAGTGGCATAGGTCCTCGATGGTTTGCACTTGGGATGGAGCAAACTCGGCTATGGAGAGAACGGTTTTGTTTCCACACCCTTTGAGGTTTTTCAATGTCAAAATGAGTTCTGTATTGAGTGCCATATTTCTTTATGTTCTATTTCTTTTTTATTATTTCTGTTATGCAGCTGCACGTTCTGTTTGTACTAGTCGATGTTCCAATAGGCATCAGGATCGCCGTCGAAAACGTCGTCTATGTCCTGGTCGCTCCAGCCTTCTACGTCTTGGGCGTATGAACCGTTGTAGTTGTCATATGTCTCTTCCTCCTCGTAGTAGTCTGATGGATCGTAGTAGTCTTCCGAATCGTAATCGTCCGTCGGATCATAGTAAGGATGGTAATCTGGGTTGAAGGTCTTTGCCAGGAACAATCCTGTTACGCTTACTGCCCCCATGGTTTCCAGCTTTTCTGCAACCATTTGGAAGGTTCTTCCTCTTGTGATGATGTCGTCAATGACGATGATTTTCTTTCCTGCGATGTCACTGGCGTTGAAGCCGAAGCCTTCGATTGGGTTGCCGGTTTTTCCTGTGAGGTGACCAGCTTCATGGTCGTGCTCATTGTAGATGGCATTGATTGCTACCTTGTAGCCGGCTGCCAGGATTGCTTCTGCAAGCTTTTTGTAGCGTGCCTGGGTCTTACTCTTGGTGGATGCAGGGATGAAGCAGATACTCCAACCTGTTTTCTCGCCATTTGTTATTTCCTGGATCTTGTTCAGGAATCCACTCTTAACTTCGTCGTTGAGGTAGCCGTCTTTGAAGTTATAGCAAGTCTGACGGTCTGCCAACTGCTGGGCATTTGCCTGGTATCTCACTGGGAGATATTCTTTGAGATATTGATAATTTTTCATTTTGATTGTATTTTTGATTTAATTTTTTGTTACTTTGTAATGATGGTCTTTGCCAAGAACAGGCCGATGACTGATTTTGCTCCAAGTTCTGCAAGCTTTTGGCATGTCTTGGTGAAGTTTGTTCCCGTGGTGATGATGTCACCTATCAGGATGATGTCTTTTCCCTCGATTTGCTCCTTGTTGAAGAGGAAGTCCTCTGCTGGATTAGTCTTCCCGGTAGCCATGTGCTGAGTGATTAGTTCTGGCTTTGGCAAGATGGTATGGTAGTCACTTGGTATGCCTGTTTCTGTCTCGATGGCAGTTGCCAGTTGTGAGTAGCGGAGGGCTGTCTTGTCTGCAGTGATGGCCGGCATGAAACAGACTCTCAGCTTCACGTCCTTGCGTTCTTCCTTGAGCTGCTTGATTGCATCGGTGAACTGATTCTTCAGTTCCGGTGAGCATCTTCCCCTCTTGAAGTTGCTTACAATCCTGCGATTTTTTTCTTCCTCTAACGTTGGAGGGTATCTCAAAGGGAGATATTCCATGAGGTTTACGTACTCCAGTTTATTGGTATCCTGTACTGTTGATGCAGCATCCTCTGTCATTGGGATGGCGTTCATTTTGAGTTCTTTTGTCATGATCTTTATATGTTTTAACGTTTATTCTCTTGTTTTCTCTGAAGGGCTATGCTGAATGTCTTACCCAGTCAGGATTGATTGTTTTGGCGAGGAAGAGTCCCTTTACCATGTTGGCACCATTGTTGATGAGTTTGTTGGTTGTGTGCACGTATGTCATGCCTCTTGTGATGACGTCATCTATGAGGATGATGTTCTTGCCGGCAACGTCGCTTGTCTTGATGTTGAAGTTCTCTGCCGGGTTTGTCTTCTTACCTGTGATGTGGCCTGATTCCTGGTCCTGGATTGGCAGGATGGTATGGTAGTCGCAGGCAATTCCTGTTTCCTTCTCGATGAAGGTTGAGAGCTTTTGGTAGCGGCAAGCTGTCTTGTGGTGGGTGGATGCTGGTATGAAGCATACTCTCCAGTTGTTGCCACCTGTTTCGTTTTTTATTTCCTTGATGCATTCTACGATTGTGTTCATCAAGCTAAGGCTGCAGTAGCCGTTTTTGAAGTCGTAGATGACTTCTCTGTCATTCTCTTGTTTCATTGTAGCGGAGTATCTCTTTGGGAGGTATTCTATGAGGTAGCGATATTCGTAATTCATATTCTTCAATTTTAATGGGTTTAACTTCTTGTTCCTGTTTTCGTTTGCAAAAGTACTGTGGGAGTTTGAAATGGTATTTCACTCACTCAATTTTCCCTTTTTTTGCTACTTTCTTTTGTTTTATGCCATTTTTATGAATGGATACAACTGTGTCGCTAACAACTTAACCATAGCGGCTTTGGTTTTTCTGGGTGCAAAGGTAGGGGAACATCGTGAAATGATATTTCACTGGCTCATTTTTCCTGTTTTTTGTTGTTAGGGTGCATATAATACCTTATTATATATATGTGAGGAATAGTTTTTTTGTAGTTTGATTTGTTGGTTTATGATATTGTGATGGTGTAGTTTACTTTTATGCTGAAGAGTGCTTTTTGGGGCTAACTTTTTGATTTGTTGTTAACAAGACTAAATTGTGAGGTCTAAAAGGCCTAAATATTTAAGAATAATTGGCTTGCATATCTCAGAAAAAAGTCGTACCTTTGCACCCGCTAAAGAATAGTTAATTTTCGGTTAAGAAAAGTCAATATTTGTTTAGTAAAGTTCTTTAACTTACTGATAATCAGTATGGTCTTATAAGGTCGAGTACGAGACCATCTTCCATTACAACAAGGATTAAGACCCCAACAATAGAATAGTTACCAACGAAGATGATATGTACGAGACCATCTTCCATTACAACAAGGATTAAGACTGCGGCAGCACCTAATGCAACCTGACGAATGGCGAGTACGAGACCATCTTCCATTACAACAAGGATTAAGACACTTGGAGGTCATTTGGTTGACCTGCCTTAAGACCTGTACGAGACCATCTTCCATTACAACAAGGATTAAGACCATTGGGTCGCCTGGCATAGGCTGTTCAGTAGCTGACAGTACGAGACCATCTTCCATTACAACAAGGATTAAGACAAGAATGGCACTAATCCACAGTAACAGTTCTCTGAGTACGAGACCATCTTCCATTACAACAAGGATTAAGACTCTTGAAATAATCTTTTCCATGATTTCTTTGTTTTAATTGTACGAGACCATTGTCCACTACAACAAGGATTAATTTGAACTGCCTACGTGCTAAAGACTTGTGGACAGTTCAACGTGCTTTTTTCTTAGAGATACTTTTTAAGGGGGTACTGAAATAGATTTCTTTTAAAGAAATGGCCTCATTTTCATGTATTTTGAGGAATTATCAGTAAAATTCCTAACGAAAAGTTGGTATTCTATTATATTTTTAATACTTTTGTACCTTTGTATAAAAGTGCTTAAACTTATAATAATGAATAGCTATATTTTCAATGAATGGTTAAACAGGCGAAATGTTCTGGTAATCCCTTTGCTCTGGGTTGGTGCTGCTTTGACATCTGCTCAGGTTGGGCTTAACTGCTTGTACTCTTTTCTTCTTATGGTGTTGGCTGTTTATGTGGCTAGCAAGGATGGTATTTGGCTTAAGTCAGATAATTCTGAAGTGAGGAACGTGTTTCAGGTAGCTATGTATTCTACGTTTGACAAGAAAGAGTAAGCTGTTTAATATGGAACTTTTACTGTTAACTATGTGAGTTTCTTTGATGGTTTTTATGTCAAGAAATTCAAGAACAATGAAATATAAAAAAGAATTATGTATACTATTGATACATCGATATACAGATTATTAGGCGATAAGCTGATAACAACGTTTACTTACAACAAACTGTGGGCTCTTTCACTGTTCACTGTTGGAGACCTTCAGGCTATGGGGATAAAAAAGTTGTGGGCAATACCAGGGATAGGATTGAAGGTTATCAATGATGTGGAGCATGTTTTTGCTACGATTAATTCTCAAGATCCTCTTTTGGAGGTAAAGCAATTTTGTGGTGATGAAATCATGCAAAAGATGGTCATCTGTTATGCTCATTTATGTGAGAATGCTGGAGATAGCAAGGAATTTCAGGCAATATTCCCTTCTTCGTTAGATATACTGAAGTTCATTTGTATGAAGGGATCTCACTTAATGTCGATGGTGGATAATTATCCTAGGGCAGCTTCATGCCTATATGTTTTCTTACTTTGTCTGGAATATTTGATGCATGATATTCATAACGAGTTTAGTCTTTATGTTCATGATAATGCTAAGCATTATATGCATAAGGTGGGTAAAGATGCATTGGGAACGTTACTTTATTCTCGTCTTTCTAATAAGAACAGGTTCTTGTTGGAATTGCATTATGCTGTCTTTAAAAAAAACTTTAAGGTGATAGATGATGTCCAGATATTTCCTTTTGTGGAAGATAGATTGACATATGAAGTTGACATGTTCCAATCATGGACATATCATAGCTTTGATAAATTTGATCGTTTTGGCATTGAATATAAACTTAAACATTCCTTGAACGATCATTATCCGTTGTCTTTGCTTGATTTTCTTGTAGAGGCATATACATCCATAGACTTTGAACATACCTGTTTATGCACAATAGGATTGTTTCCATTCATGACGGATAAAAAGGTATCCTTTGTGATTGATTTTCATCGGGCAAATGGTTATTATCCGATGTTCACTCTTTTTACGGATTATCTGGATAGTGGAATGTTTAATGAAAGAAGGTGTTTTTTCTTAGAATATAGAGGAATCGGGACAGAAAGAAGAACTCTTCAGGAGTTGATGAAAGCCTACAATATAAAATCATATAAACTTAAGAAGTATCTTTCTTTCCCAATAGGGGAGAATACTGAACCAATTACACAGGATGGACATTGGAAATATTACGACTTTTTGTATGAAATGCCGTTTATTGGATTCTACTCGCCTATTTGTAAGAATATCTTGGAAAAAGAGCATTTGCAGGATGTCATTGGGCTGATGGAACTGATATTTTTGAGAAATTCTTGCTATCCTTTAAACAAGCAGTTTCGAAAGTACAATTATCAAGATAGATTTATATTGGTTAATGCATGTCTGTTTGATACAAAAGAAATAGCCAAGCTGGTTGAGAAGATGAAAGAACTGTTGGGTACCACTCGTTTCAAGGATGAGCATTATCAGGCTAGTATGTTTTTAAAGGAGTTGGATATTCAGAAATTAGGTGGTAAGGAGCATTTCATTTCATTCTTTACTTATCTGATGTTGGATATCTTTGGTTTGGAAGTGGATAGTGAAGGTGGTTTTGTGGCTGAAAGAAACAAAATCTCCGTTACTTATGAGCTACTGGATATACTGAAAGAAAGAGGCAAACCAATGAGAGCGGAGGAAATTAGAGACATTTTTCTAAGAAGGTGTCCTACTTATCGTCATCTTACGGTTAATACCATCCGCGTTTATTTGCTTAAAATGAAGGAAGTGAAATCCATTGGACTGTCAGGCTACTATGGATTGGCATCTTGGGAGCATATCTATTGGGGGACGATGGTAGACAAAATTTATGAGGTGTTGTCTCTGGCCGGTAAGCCATTGTCGCTTATGGAAATATATCAGCAAGTGAAGGTGTTTTTCCCAAATTCGACGAAATCGTCCATTGAAGCTAGCATGAGACTGGATGCAAGGCATCGGTTTAAATATGACGTAGAGGGGCACGTATATTTTTTGGTAGATCATTCTACTTAACTTCTCATTACTGTAAAGTATGATACCATCGGCCGTTATAACAAGGGATGATTCCTGTTCGATAGTTCCACTATAGCTTAATGTCGAAGGTGTTTTTCTTTTAAATGTAGAAATAAATTGATATAATCCAAAAGGAATATTCAAATATTACAAAAGATTAACGCTTCAATGTGTTGGGATTTCAAAGGAAAAATATAACTTTGTAATTGCGAAACGTTGGATTGAGGGAGAGGGTCATAGCTACGTTCTCATTTTTACCGCCAATGTTTTGCATGGCAGTTGGATATTCGCAATGAATGAGATTGCGCAGAAATGCCAACTGCATTAAAGAAAGGTTTGGAGTGACAGCACCTGCTCCAACGAAAGGCAGACTAGGGGGTACGATGGTAGCTGCGCCTTTCTTTCTACCTTTGGTTTGTGAAAGAGCTTTGTCACTTCTCCATTAAGTAGGTGTAGTGTTCATACTCTTACATCTGGCCAAAGGTTCTTTCTTTTTTTCTTGCTTGAGGTTCTTGAAGGGTTCTGCTTTGGCACAATTATGGGGAGTTCTTTCGTTTTAGGTATGCTTGCTTATGAGCAGTCCATTCTGTAGGGTACACCTAATTGGGGCATACCCTAAGAATAGATCTTACCAGTTCTTAGATAATTGAACTGTAGCGTGATGATAGTTTGCTTTGTATTCTGGGTACTGTATGGTTATTACTGAACATTTGCGACAAAATTATAAATAAAATATTTGCCGAACTACAGGATATCTCAGTTCTCTTTATTTTGTTGTACAATAATTTCTTCGTTCAGCCATTTTTTTACAGTAAAGAAATCATTCAGTAGAGCCATTAGATATTCTTTCACGTTGGGCAATTCTTTTGGCAATATACATTGGCGTTTGGAATGGAGAACAAATTTCTGTTCTTCTTCGATGGTGTAATATACGGTTGTTCCGCCCCAGCTGTTGGTTACGTTAATTGCCTTACGTACGTTAGACATTTGCTCTAGATCATCCAATGGAACAATTAACCACCATGGATCCCACATTTCAATGAAGTAGCTGTCGTTACTGGCATCAATGACAATATGTTCTCCCTGATACTCAAAATACAAGCGGTTCTCGTTCTCTTTCGAAGTAGTTACCTCACAATTTAATTGCTTCAGTAGCTCTATGCACAAATCCTTGGTGTGTGGAGGTTCATCCTGCTTTTCTTCTTGCTGTATGTCTGCAGAAGCCTCAGGTTGCGTACTACTATCTGTCTCTTGTTCAATAGGCTTTACTTTTCTTCGAGTAAAGAAGTAAGTACAAGCTACAATCACAATTGTTGAAATAATAGTCTCCATATGTATTGTTTTTATTTGATGTTTTTTTCCAATAACTCTGCTATCTTTCTGAAAGTTCGTCCTGCCATGTTTCCTCCAGGAGCTGGTGTCCCTGGTCTCTTATAGCTGACGAATACCGTGTATTTCGGTTTCTCGATAGGGAAGTAGCCGCAGAAGTCTGCATAGATGCCATCTTCCGTATGGATACTTCCTGAGATGCCAGCCACATTGACCATTTTTGATTCTGCCTTCTTGCCCAAGCCGTTTGTGACGAAGAATCTAAGTGCTTTCTGCATAGATTCAATATTCTTCTTTTTGGCTATCATAGAGTCTACTACGATGGCAGAACCCTCCTGCAATTTTGGACAGACCATCTTTCCTCCATTGGCAATGGCATTGAAGAAGCTCACCATGCTGGTTGGTCTTCTATGATGGAAGCCTAGAGCATAAACAGGCCAAGAACCTTTGAAAGTAGAATCCTTCTCCAATCCCATTTGCTGTAGCTTTTGCAAGAAAACATCTTTATTTTGATAAGCCACATCTACAGCCTTGTCAATGGCAATACTGGAATTGTATGCCAGCCCTTGCAGAAGAGTCAGTTCTCCATATCCACCTTTTCGCCAGTTATGGTCATAGATGGTATCCTGTCCGATAACATCAATACCGGCATAAGTATGAAACATATCGTCCAGCGTAACTTTTCCGGTTTCCAGAGCTGCAAGCAGGGATGCCCCTCTGAAAAGGAAAGTTTCACGGGCCTTGGAGAGTAGGGTGGTGTCCTCTACCACTTTCCCTTTATCTTCCTTCCATCCTACTACTGCCCGGAGATTACCTGTGGAGGTCTCCATGACGATTACCATACCTTCTTGAGCAGCAAATTCCTTCATATCCTGCTTTACAATGCTGTCAACAGAGTTCTGTAACTGAAGATTGATGGTGCTTTCTGGAAGTTGTTTAGCAGTGCAAGCAGAGAATACTGTTATAGCGAGCATTGCGATTGCTATCAATAATGATTTTTTCATATTTCTCTTCATTTTTGTTGTTGATGTTTTAACTGTATACATTCATTTGCGGAATCATGGAGTCTATAGCTGGATGATTCTGAAAGTTGGATTTGTGCCCGATATGCCACTTGTTGCAGTAGTTGCATTTGTAAGCTGTCATCTCTCTGGAATCATATGGGTGATTAATCTTCCATTGGGCTATAGCCTTTTGTGCAGATTCTTCGTTTTTGTACCCCATCTTCTTTTTGAGGACTAATTCATTGGTGATAGGATCTTTCTTCCATTTCCAGTGGGTGGATTCGCCTCTTCTTGTGTTTCTAGTCTTTTCCTTCTGTCCGATGTTGTACAGTTGGAAGGCTGTGGCTCTGTCCATCCAGTACTTCTCTCTGTTGCTGGTCTTATAGCCTTCATCCTTCTTGTGCATCCGGTGATAGGCCTGGCACATTCTCTTCTCCACGATGCGTCTTACCTTTTTGGAGTCATGTGGAGCTTCCGTCTCAATGTCGAAGTTACGGAGCAGCATTCCTTTTTTGAACTTGAGCTTCTCCTTGAAGATTTTCTCGGTCTCTTTCTTGAAGCGAACATCCTGGCCATTGAGGACAACTCTGTTTCCATCCATTTTCACTAGCATGGTTGTGAGGTCTTTCTCTTTTGCTGCTTCCATGTTCATGAGTTTTTGGATGGCTTTCAGCACGCTCTTTACGTTGAAGTTCACTCCGATGATGCTGTCTCTGATGTACTTGATCAGGTAGTACTCTTCTATTGTACAGTCATTGTTATGTAGGTACCAGCCCAATGTTGCTAGATTCTCAGAGTAATTCCAGCAGTCAATCTTTTGGAAGCGGATGAGGGAAGATTCCCAATTAGTTAAAATGTTCTTGATCATTGTATTCATAGTCTTTATTCTTTTTGTTGTGCTCCTAACTTAAACCATAGGTGCTTTGGTTTTCTGGGTGCAAAGGTAAGGGTATATAGTGAAAAGATATTTCACTGGCTCATTTTTCTTGTTTTTTGTTGTTTTTGTATACTTTCAGTTATATGCGGGACTCATGCATTTTCCTTTATTTATTGGACTTTTATACTGTTTGTTGTTTGACAAATAGGAGGGCTGGGGGCGTGAAAGAAGTTTCTGAAAAGTGAATTTTGAGTAAGTTTTTCATGCTCTTCTTGGCGACTTGCTTATTGTTTGGCGTTTCTTTTTGTTGATTGTTGAATTCGCAATCTATCGCAAGGAATGTTCAATGTTTAATGGAGTTTAATTTTTATGCAGAAAATGACTAAATATTTAAGAATAATTGGCTTGCATATCTCGAAAAAAAGTCGTACCTTTGCACTCGCTAAGAAATAGTTAATTTTCGGTTAAGAAAAGTGAATATTTGTTTAGTGAAGTTCTTTAACTTATTGATAATCAGTAATGTCTTATAAGGTCGAGTACGAGACCATCGTCCACTACAACAAGGATTAAGACTTTCAGAGAAAGACTTGTCACGCTTCATATAGCGCAAGTACGAGACCATCGTCCACTACAACAAGGATTAAGACATAGGAGCCTCACCACTTGGTACGCGGTTGTCGGGAGTACGAGACCATCGTCCACTACAACAAGGATTAAGACTTACTTCTTGACAATGCCAAGAAGTGATTTGGTGTACGTACGAGACCATCGTCCACTACAACAAGGATTAAGACCTGACATACCAAGAGTAAATGACACAATACATGCTAAGTACGAGACCATCGTCCACTACAACAAGGATTAAGACCTTTTATCTCTTGCTTCTTCAATAGTTTCAGCAGTATGTACGAGACCATTGTCCACTACAATAAGGATTAAGACATTCTTTAAAGAGTTAATAAACTTCTCTAACACACGTACGAGACCATCGTCCACTACAATAAGGATTAAGACTTGAATCTTGCTCCGTGGAACATGATGAGGTTACGCAGTACTAGACCATCTTCCACTACAATAAGGATTAAGACTCCACTTTTATGCCAAATGGAGTTCCATCGGCAAGTACGAGACCATCGTCCACTACAACAAGGGATAATCTCTGTTTGATAGTACCTATGTATTTTATTATTGATGGTGCACTATTAAATGCATTGATCAATTGTTATAAACCAAAAACGTTGGATAGAGGGAGAGGGTCATAGACGTTCTCATTTTTACCACCAATGTTTTGCATAGCAGTTGGATATTGGTCGGAATTGGGCTGGCTGAGAAGTGCCAACTGCATTAAAGAAAGGTTGCTCCCAAGTATGTACGACTAAATGTAGGATATACTTGCATAGTGGCAAACGAGCACTAACCTTGTTGCTTACATCAGCCTTTCTACCTTTGGTTTGGGAAAGAGCTGTGTCATTTCTCAACTAAGTAGGTGTAGTGTTCATACTCTTACATCTGGCCAAAGGTTCTTTATTTTTCCACTTGGTTGAGGTTCTTTCATGGATATGGAGTGATTGTTTAAGTGGGGATTTTTTGTTTTTGATATGCTTGCTTTCGAGCAGTCCATTCTTTAGGGTACACCCAAATGGGGCATACCCTAAGAATAGACCTTTTCAGTTCTTAGATAGTTGAATATAGAGTGATGATAGTTTACTTTGTATTTTGGGTTCTGTGTGGTTATTATGGAACTCCTGCGACAAAATTATAAGCAAAAATCTTGGTTGGTTTGGACTCTCATTGATAGTCAATGATGTTTTTCAATGACTTTTGACAATCTTGGCACAGTCCGTTTTTCATGTAGAAAGCATTCTTCCCATGGGCATCCTGCATCAGGCACTTCAAATCATCCTTCTTGCAATGCGGCAAACCG
>ENA-OZEM01000145-OZEM01000145.1-human-gut-metagenome-genome-assembly--contig:-NODE-145-length-34599-cov-18.331664_pt1 | contig 34599 bp, 29 predicted proteins | sample MGYA00245069_ERZ653611 | MGnify/ENA primary metagenome ERZ653611 (study PRJEB26926, sample SAMN06165006) | human gut metagenome | biome: ENVO:00009003; feature: ENVO:2100002; material: ENVO:00002003... | reverse complement strand
TAGAAAATTCACATCCGGAGACCTTACATCGAGACATGTGTATCGCATGCTCCGGAAGCTCGTGGATTTTGCCAATGTATTCAACTAACTTTCAATTCACCATACTTTTAGTATACACGGATAATGCCGGAGATTTCCCTCACGACGGACATTCCCTCCATGATACGGATGGCATCATTAAAATGTCTCTCTTTTACGAGATCGGTGATGACCACGATCTCGGCAATGCCGTCGTGGCTGCGCTTCTGTACCATCTGGGCGATGCTGACATCGTTGTTGCCAAGGACTCCTGCGATATTTGCCAGGGCTCCGGCACGATTCTCCACCTGTAAGCGTAGGAAGAATCGGCTCTTCGTATCCTCTACATCCAGTACAGGAAGCTTCTTATGGCTGTCACTGCCAATCTTGCCGCAGCTTCCATGGATAATATTACGCATCACATCAATGACATCTCCCAGTACCGCACTGGCGGTAGGCATCTGTCCGGCGCCCCGTCCCATGAACATGGCATCATCACAAGCCTGACCATGAACAAATACAGCATTGAAGGAATCTCTGACCGTGGCAAGAGGATGGCTGTCCGGGATCAATGTGGGATGTACTTTTACTTCAATTCCTTTACCTGTAAGCTTTGTAATACCCAACAGTTTAATCACATAGCCGAATTCTTTTGCATACCGGATATCCTCTGCTGTAATCTTCGTGATGCCTTCCGTATAAACCTGAGGGAACGTCACGCGGGAGCTGAAAGCGATGGATGCCATAATGGCGATCTTGCGTCCCGCATCATAGCCTTCCACGTCCGCTGTGGGATCTGCTTCCGCATAGCCCAGTCTCGTAGCCATATCCAGAGCTTCCTGATAGCCCATACCTTCCTCGGACATTTTGGTCAAAATATAGTTTGTCGTACCGTTGACGATTCCCATGATCTCCGTCAATTGACTTCCCGCCAGACTCTGACGCAAAGGTCGGATAATGGGAATGGCTCCTGCTACAGCTGCCTCGAACTGTAAGTCACATTTATTCTCCGTGGCAACCTCAAACAGCGGATCCCCATACTCCGCCAGCAGATCCTTGTTGGCGGTGACCACCTGCTTTCCGACCTTCATGGCTTCTTCCACATAAGTTCTGGCCGGTTCTATACCACCCATGACTTCAATAACGATCTGGATTTCGGGGTCTTCCAGAATTTCCTGCCAGCTATCTGTGAACAACTCCTGTGGGATTCCTTCTCTTACCTTTCCGGGATTGCGCACCAGAATCTTTTTAATCTCCAGATGTGCTCCTGTCTTCAGGCAGATATCCTCTTCCTGCATCCCTGCCAGCTTGTACACACCGCTTCCCACAGTTCCTGCTCCCAATAATGCTGCATATATCTTACGGTTCTCGCCCATGATTTCTCCTCTCATTATGCCGTAACACCTGACGATTTCTTCTGTTTCCAAATATCTTTCTGTATCTTTGCAGTTTCCAAAAATAACTATGTCTCATTATAACAAAAAACATTTATAACGCAACAAAAACCGTCCTTATCAGACGGTTTTGTCAATTTTTTATATCGAAACAGCTATTCTTATTTCAGTGCGCTTATCCCAGTGCCTTCTCCAATTCCTCAATCACGATCTTCAATGCTTTGATTCTGGCATATTTTTTATCTACGGATTCCAGAATGTGCCAGGGAGCATATTCCGTGCTGGTCTTTTGGAGCATTTCGTTCACAGCGTCTTCGTACTGGTCCCATTTGTCGCGGTTACGCCAGTCTTCGTCCGTGATCTTCCACTGCTTCTCCGGGGTATTCTGCCGCTCTGTGAAACGTTCCAGTTGGGTATCCTTGTCGATCTGCACCCAGAACTTGATGATCACCGCGCCCCACTGGGACAATTCCTTCTCGAACTCGTTGATCTCGTTATAAGCCCGTTGCCAGTCGTTGGTACTACAGAAGCCTTCCAGCCGTTCTACCATGACGCGGCCGTACCAGGTACGGTCAAAAATGGCAATATGTCCGGTCTTAGGAAGTCTCGTCCAGAATCGCCAGAGATAATGTCTCGCTTTCTCGTGTGGTTCCGGGCTGGCGATGGGGTGTACCTCGTAGCCTCTGGGATCCAGTGCTCCCGCGATCCGCTTGATATTGCCGCCCTTGCCTGCGGCATCCCAGCCTTCGTAGGCGATGACTACAGGGATCTTTTTCCGATACAGGCGGTAATGCAGGGCATTCAGCTTCTTCTGCAGATGACGCAGTTCTTTCTTGTATTCTTCCTCGGAGATTTCCTTGTCCAGTTCCACCTCGGACAGCTTCGGCATCTTCACCAGCGGGAATACATTCTGCAAAATGGGCACAGCAAGGCTCTCATTCTGCATGGCCACATGGATACCACTGCATAATGTCTCCAGCACTTGCAATTCCGCCCACTTTTTGTCCCCGGAATCTATGATGTACCAGGGAGCTACGGAAGCGTTCGTATCTGTGAGGTATTTGTCGTAGACTTCCTCACATTTGTCATAATGCTTGTTCTGCCACCAGTCGTTCTCGCCCACACGCCATGCGGTGTCCTTGTTGCCTTCCAGCTCCTCCAGGCGCTTTTTCTGTTCCTTTTTCCCGATCTGGAAAAAGAGCTTCAGCACCAGATAACCGTTGTCCGTCAGCTGTCGTTCGAAACGCTTTATGCTCTCAATGCGCTCCGCATACTGCTTATCCGACAGTTCGCCCCGAAGTCTTCCTTTTGTCACCTCATCCATCCAGCCGGAATCCAGGAACTCGAACTTGCCGGCTTCCGGAATTTTTACAAAGTACCGATACAGGAAAGGCTTCCGCTTCTCTTCCTCCGTCGGTGCGGACATGGAAGCCACCTTGAAGAATCTGGGATCGATATTTTTAATAATTCCGCCGATGGTACTGCCCTTACCTGCCGCACCCCAGCCTTCGATCAGCACCAGCACCGGGAGCTTATGCTCCTTGATCTGCATCTGGAGTCTTAAAAGCTCCTCCTGCGCTGCATCCAGTCGTTTGTCCAGTTCCTCTTTGTCCGGCTTTGCCGCCGGGATCCACTGTTTCAGCATACTGTAACCACCCTTTCCAGAAATCCTCATTATACAAAACTTACATAAGTCTAGTGTATACCATTTTTGAAAAATATAAAAGCAATTGGGAAATTTATTTACAGATATTATTTTTCCATCCGTTCTCTGATATTATTGTAGATTTCCCGGGTCTGCGCATCATCTGCACCGTTTAGAATAACGGTGCTCCCCTCTACTTCCATGACTACATAAGTATCACAGTCGTTATGAGTATAGCGGATGTAATCTGCGTGGATTTCATCGCGAAAATGTCCCATGGAATATTTCAGGTTGCCAAAACCGTTCGTCCGGATTGTATTCGTATCCCGGAACATATTCTCTTCGTAAGCAATGCTTTCGATAGCGTCATATTTCACTGTGTAATCCTGCCAGCCCTCCGCCTGAACAGTAAATTCATTTTCTCCGTAACAGATCTCGATTTTTCCCGTATATAACGTCCATACCGTAAATAGCACACACGCGAGCATTATAAAGACATAGACCGCAACCACTTTATGGTTGTAGTGTACTGCCAGCCCTTTTCCGGTGCGCAACTTCTTTCTATAATAGAGATAAGAATACAGGATGCTGCCAAAAGCTGCTGCCGTGATAGCGACAATAAACAAAAATAATGCAGCCATGCTGTCACTGAACAGTCCACAGCTCATACTCAACAGTCCTGCTGCCACCCATATTTTTCCACTGAAGCGGTGCGTGGCATTCCAGTTCTCCTCATCCTGCAATGTCCATACGACGCGGATGCCGATGGTGCGGTTTGGTTTCACCTTGGGCAGATAATTGCCCACAATAACAAATAGCAATCCCATTCCGACATACAAAATTGCCATGAGCAGATTCTCTTTCGTTACACCCATATCGATCCATCTGGCGATGCCGTTATAGAGCAATGTCATTCCCGGCACGATCCACGTAACCATTCTTATGACCTTGTCACTCTGCTGCCTGTTTCTGTTGTCGTAAAAAGTTACTGCAATTGCTATCACATAAGTCACTGCAAAAGTGCCGTTTACCCACAGACTGTTCTCACAGGTATATCCCAATATCATTCCCATGCACATAACAAATGCCGAGCAGATCAGCCTGCCTTTATTTTTCTGTATCATTTCCTTCATTATCCGATGCTCCTTTCAAATCTGTGATCCATAACATGATTTCTTCCAGCACGGAAGCATTCAGTTCATAATAAATAAACTTTCCTTCCCGCTTGTCCCGGATCAGATCTGCCTCCTTTAGCACCGACAAATGCCTCGATATGGAAGCCCCCGTCACCGGAAAATGTTCGCAGATCTCTCCTGCCGACAATCGACCGTTTTTCAGAAGATTTAGTATTTCACGCCTTATAGGATCTGCCAACGCTTTCAATGTATCCTGTATTCCCAAAAATGAATCACATCCTTTCATCCAATCGTTTAACATTTAACCTAATTGTTAAATATATTGTATCATGTGAATTATTTAATGTCAACAGCTTCACAGATCAAGGCAGATACTTATTCCTGCGTATGGATACATCTGTACATAAAAATCCCTCCGTCTTATGACGAAGGGATTTCATTCTTCTCTATACTTCCACACCATCTTCCGGCAGTCCCTTTAAGAACGCCACAGCCACCGGCAATGACAAAACCGCAGATAAAATATCGGACACCGGCTGTGACCACTGGATGCCCCGAATTCCCCAGAACGCCGTCAGGATCAGCAGTGCCGGAATGTAGATGGTGCCACTTCGGAAGGAGGCTAAGATCGTCGCCCTGCCGCCCTTTCCAATGGACTGAAACAGCATGTTGCCGCAGATACATACCGGGATAAACGGAAGCGTCAGGCACTGGATCTGCAACGCATAAAAAGCGATCTCATAAGCGTCCATATCCGTAAGGAATTGCAGCAACAGCTCTCTGCGGAACACATACACCACACCTGCGAACACTGCCATGGTTACCAGGCTGGCACACAGGGTGAACCAGAACGCTTTCCTTACACGGGAATACTTCTTTGCCCCATAATTGAAGGAGGATACCGGCTGGAAGCCCTGACCGATACCCAGTGCCACACTGAATACGAAATTGAAAATACGGGATACCACGCTCATAGCAGCAATGGCAATATCCCCGTAGACTGCCGCCTGTGCATTCAGCACCATGGTGGACACGCTGGCCAGTCCCTGTCGCATCATGCTGGGGAAACCTGCTGTAAGAATGTTCTTATGTACGGCAAATTCCCAGGTAAAATATTTCGGTGCCAGGCTGCTCTGGGTCTTTCCACGTAGGAAAAAGAATAACAGGATTCCAAAGGATACGTACTGGGAGATCATAGTGGAAAGTGCCGCTCCCCGGATACCAAAATTTAACCCCCACATAAGAATGGCATCTCCCGCCATATTTAAGATACCGCCGGAGACCAGTCCTACCATCGCCAGATTGGCATAGCCTTCATACCGGAGCACATTGTTCATCACACAGCTGGATGCCATTGCCGGTGCCGACACCAAAATATAGAAAGCATAGATTCTCGCATAGGGAAGGATGGTCTCCGTACTTCCAAGCAATCTGCACAATCCGTTCAGATCCACAATACCGATCACCGCGATCAACACTCCGGCTCCCACCGCCAAATAAAATCCCGTTGCGGAAAAAGCTTTCGCCCGCTCCTTTTCATGAGCTCCTAACAACCGGCTGATATTGCTTCCGGCGCCATGACCGAACATGAATCCGAACGCCTGAATAATTGCCATCAAGCCAAACACGACGCCTACCGCTCCGGTAGCACTGGTGCCTAACTGGCTTACGAACCAGGTATCCACCATATTATACAGATTCGTGATCAACATGCTGATGGTAGTGGGCAGTCCCAGTTCCAAAACCAACTGTGCTACCGGTTCCTCGGTGAGCCGTTTATATTGTTTCTCCTCTTTTGACAATGTTGTATCACTCATATCACATAGCTCCTATATCATTACCACAGTTTCCATTCGGTTCTCTCTATGGTTTTACACTATTCTATGCCACAGTAATCCGCAGGCTGCTTCTGCCCGGTTTGAAATCATAATCCGTACCCATTCATCGTATCGCCAAAATAGCGTCTGCCCTACCGGCACGACGCTATTATAGATGATTCTCTTTGAAAATGTAAGCCCTTTCAGCTGTTTTTTTACTTAAATTTTATGTTCAGCATCACAGTTTCTCACTGAAATAGCTCTTATAGCCCTCACCGAATATCTCCATGGCACTGGTGACGATCATAAATGCCAGGGGATCCTCTTCCTTTACGATCTCTTCCGCCTTGGGAGAAATGTTTTTCTTCATGGCGCACATGATGACGCTCTTCTCCTTGCCGCTGTAAGCACCACTGCCCTGTACATAAGTCACACCAATGTCCAGTTCCTCCAACAATCTCCCTGCGATTTTTTCCGCATGGTCGCTGATAATATAGATCAGCTTCGCCTCATCACGACCGTACAATACCACATCCAGCACCACTGATGTGATAATGACCACGATACCGGCATACAGTGCCTTGTCAACATTCCGGAATACAAATGCCGATGCTATGACGATAACCACATCTGTCAGGAAAAACAATGCTCCCGTCTTGAGGTACGGGAACTTTAGTCGCAGCAGCTTGATAATAATATCTGTTCCTCCCGTAGTGGATCCGGCCTTGAACACCCAGCCCATGGATACTGCCATCAGGGCACTTCCGGCCAGAGAGGCAAGTAATGGATCTGTGGTCACTGCTCCTACCGGTGTCAGCAGGTTTGTAAACAGTGATGTCATTGCCGTACAATAGATCGTCGACAAAATAAACCGCAATCCGAATTTCCAGATACCGATCAGTAGGATCGGTATGTTGATGAGTAACATCCAGGTACCTGTCTCAATTCCGAACAAACGGTTTAAAATAATGGCAATACCGGTGATACCCCCGGGTGCCAGAGAGTTCGGATCCAAAAACATGCTGACGGATACCGCATAGACAAAAGAAGCCACCGTGATCATTACATAATCCCGAAACATCTGCAGGGGTGTCTTTTTATCCAGTCTCTGTATTTCCAGTTCTTTTTCAGTCTTTTTCGCCATATTTCTCTCCATTTCCACACATAAAAGCCGCATACCTATAATATGCGGCTTTTATCAGTGATGCATTCACTTCTTTTCTAAGAAACTATGCAGCGACATCTGCATGACTCTGCACAATTATATATTTGCTCTGACCACCTTGGGCTGATAGCCTTCTTTTTCCAGAGCGGCAATGATCTCATTCTTATGCTCGGTACCGAATGCTTCCAGTGTGATACGCAGTTCCACGGCAGCGCTGCGGTTGATGGATACAAACTGGTTGTGCTCCAGCTTGATGACATTACCGTTAACGCCGGCAATGATACCGGATACTCTGCACAGCTCACCGGGCTTGTCGGGAAGCAATACGGATACGGTGAAGATACGGTCTCTTAAGATCAGACCCTGCTGTACTACGGAGGACATGGTGATGACATCCATATTACCGCCGCTCAGGATGGATACAATACGCTTATCCTTCACATTTAACTGCTTTAAGGCTGCCACGGTCAGCAGTCCAGAATTCTCCACGATCATCTTGTGGTTCTCCACCATATCCAGGAAGGCTACTACCAGATCCTCGTCCTCCACAGTGATCACGTCGTCCAAATTCTTCTGTAAGTACGGGAAAATCTTACTTCCGGGAGTCTTAACCGCAGTACCGTCTGCAATAGTGTTGACCTTTGGCAGGGTGGTTACCTTGCCGTTCTTTAAGGATACCTGCATGCAGTTAGCTCCCGCAGGTTCCACACCGATGACCTTGATCTTCGGGTTCAGCAGTTTTGCCAGTGTGGAGACACCGGTTGCCAGTCCGCCGCCACCGATAGGAACTAAAATGTAGTCTACCAGGGGAAGCTCTTTGAAGATCTCCATGGCAATGGTACCCTGACCGGTCGCCACAGTCAGATCATCAAACGGATGAATGAAGGTATATCCGTGCTCTTCTGCCAGTTCATATGCTTTTGCACATGCTTCATCATAGACATCACCGTGCAGTACTACCTCTGCACCGTAGCCTCTGGTACGGTTTACCTTGATCAGAGGTGTGGTGGTGGGCATTACGATAGTAGCCTTGCTGCCGTAGCATTTTGCTGCATAAGCAACGCCCTGGGCATGGTTGCCTGCTGATGCGGTGATCAGTCCCTTGGCACGCTCTTCATCGGTCAGTGTGCTCATTTTGTAATAAGCGCCTCTTAACTTGTAGGCTCCGGTAAACTGTAAGTTCTCGGGCTTTAAGTATACACGGTTGCCGGTCTGGGCGCTGAAATAATCACTGTATACCAGCTTGGTCTCTAACGTTACCTTTTTTACGATTTCACTTGCTTCTTCAAATTTCTCTAAAGTCAACATTTCTTCCTGCATTTTTCTTCCCATGCCTTTCTGTCACACTTTCCTTGGTCTGTCGGTTATTCCTCCTGCGTATCCGTCTGTTGCTCGTCCTCGGGCAGATGCAGTTCTCCGATATCCTCCATATTCACATCAAACAATGCGTTTACAAATTCCTCAGAATTGAATTTCTGGAGATCCTCAATGGTCTCCCCCACACCGATGTATTTTACCGGAACCTTCAGTTCGGACTGGATTGCCACCGCAATACCACCCTTCGCCGTTCCGTCCATCTTCGTCAGAATGATGCCTGTGAGATCTGCCACCTCACCGAATTCTCTCGCCTGTACCAGCGCATTCTGTCCGGTGGTACCATCCAGTACGATCAGGTTCTCTCTGTGGGCATTCGGGAACTCCTTGTCAATGATGCGGTTCATCTTGCGAAGTTCTTCCATCAGGTTCTTCTTATTATGCAGTCTGCCGGCAGTATCAATCAGAAGCACATCCACGCCTCTTGCTTTCGCTGCATTCACGGCATCAAACACCACACTGGCGGGATCCGCGCCCTCTTTTCCGCCGATCATGGGCACATCCGCTCTGGATGCCCATTCTGCCAGCTGATCTCCCGCTGCGGCACGGAAAGTATCCGCTGCGGCGATAAGGACTTTTCTGCCCTCATCCTTTAATTTACCTGCCAGCTTACCCACGGAAGTGGTCTTACCCACACCGTTGACACCAATGACCATGATCACGGACTGTTCCTTCTCGAAATCATAGGCGGTCTCATCCACCTGCATCTGCTCCTTAATGCTTTCGATCAGAAGCTGTTTGCACTCGGAAGGCTCCTTGATATGCTTTTCTTTTACCTGCTGTTTTAATCTCTCTACAATGGCAGTGGTGGCATTGACACCGATATCTCCCATAATGAGGATTTCTTCCAGTTCTTCGTAGAAATCATCATCAATGGCGGAAAAACCGCTGAAGACTGAATCGATTCCCCGGACAATGTTATCACGGGTCTTGGTCAGTCCTTCTTTCAGCCTCGCAAAAAAGCCTTTCTTTTCCTCACTCATCCCATTTCCTCCAATCAGCATTCTATCCAGAAAAACGCTTGCGTTTTTCTTGTATGAAACTTAGAACTTCTTCACGATTTTCATACTAATCGTCCAGGTCCTTGTCAATGAGGTTGACGCTGACTAAGGTAGATACGCCCTTCTCCTGCATGGTGATACCATACAATCTATCCACCTGTTCCATAGTGCCTCGTCTGTGGGTAATGACAATGAACTGGGTGTTCTTGGTCAGCTTATGTAAATACTTTGCAAAACGTCCTACATTGGAGTCATCCAGTGCGGCCTCGATCTCGTCTAACAGACAGAACGGAGACGGCTTCAGGTTCTGAATTGCGAACAGTAGGGATATGGCGGATAAAGCCTTCTCTCCACCGGAGAGCTGCATCATGTTCTGAAGCTTTTTTCCGGGGGGCTGTGCGATGATGCGGATGCCTGCCTCCAGAATATCCTCATCCTCCATCAGTTCCAGTGTTCCCTTACCACCACCAAAGAGTTCCTTGAATACCTTATCGAACTCTCTGCTGATCTCTGCGAATTTCTCCGTGAACTGTTTGCGCATGGCGGTATCCAGTTCTTCGATGATGCCTTCCAGCGTCTTCTCCGCTTCCACCAGATCATCATGCTGAGTCTTCATGAAAGTATAGCGCTCCATCAGGTTCTTGTAATCCTCAATGGCGTTGACATTGACATTGCCAAGCTTGCGGATCTCGTCTTTCAGACCGCTGATCTCGCGTTTCATAGCTGGCAGATCATTCATCTCTTCGTTGCGGAGTCCTGCCGCATCGCTTAAGGTGATCTCATACTCATCCCACATGTAATTGATCTGACCTTCGATGCCGTCCTCCAGCTTTTTCTTCTGTTCGCCCAGACGATAGACTTCCTTATCCAGAGCATTCATACGCTCGGACATTTCCTCTCTGCTGCGGAAGAAATCTTTCTGTTTTGCAGACAGTTCTTCCTTTTTCGCAAGGTCTTCGTCCAGCTTCTTCCTGGAAGCATCCTGATTCTCATGAGAAGCAGCAATGGTCTTCTCAATCTCCAGGATATTGTTCTTCTTGCGTTCCACTTCCTGCGCATTTTCCGTCAGAGCTTCTAAAATCTCATTCAGCTCTGCCTGTGCACGTTCCAGCTCGCCGCCTATACGATCCACATTTGCCTGCTTGTAATCCAGCGCCTGACGCATCTTCTCGACTTTTACTTCCCATTCTCCTGCGTGGGCGGAAGCTTCGCTCTCTACCAGTCTGCAGCTCTCCAATTCTTTCTGGAAGCCCAGGATCTGTTCCTGCGTCGTCTTCTCCAACTCTTCGCTGGCAGCCAGTTCCTGCGTAATGGATTCCTTGCCGGAACGGATCTCGAAGATCCTGGTCTCGATCTCCTGCTCCTCCAGCTTCAGAGACTGTGCACTCTCCGCCTCTTCTTCCATACGCTCTCTTGCCTGGGAGATGTTCAATCTTGCGGTATTCTGCTCGATGGACTTGCGCTGCATCTCGGTCTTCAGTGCTTCCAGATCCATACGAAGTTTATTTCTCTTACTCTTGGTGTCTTCGATCTTCTGATTGTAGGTTTTGATATCCTCAGAGAGCTTTTTCACCTTTTTCTCCAGTTCGTCCATCTCACGACGTCTTCCCAGGAGATTGCTGTTGTTTTTAAAAGCGCCGCCGCTGATGGCACCACCGGGAACTAAAAGTTCGCCTTCCAGGGTGACCATACGGATGCCGTAATCGAATTTTCTAGCGATCTTCACAGCATTGTCCACATTGTCTACAACAACGATACGTCCCAGCATAGCCTTCGCCACATTGCGGTATTCTTCTTCTGTGCCTACCAGTTCGTCTGCCATACCGATGACACCTTTTTCCTTAAGTGCCTCCGGATTCTTGAATTCCTGGGGCTTGGTAATACTGGTCAGAGGCAGGAACGTGGCTCTTCCGAGACGGTTCTGCTTTAAGAAGCCGATCATATGCTTGGCAGTCTCTTCGTTATCCGTTACAATATTCTGGATATTGCCGCCCAGCGCAGTCTCGATGGCGGTCTCATATTTTGCCTCCACCTGGATGATGTCCGCTACAACACCGATGATGCCCTTTTCTTTTTCCTTCTGCTCCATGACTTTTTTGACGCTGCCGCCGTAACCGTCATAGCGTTCAGTAATATTGGTCAGGGCCTCTAGCTTGGACTGTTCCTGATGAAAACGGTTCTGTGTCTCCCGCAGCTTCGCATCCAGTCCGGTGAGATTCTCACGGATATTGCCAAGCTCCAGTTCGGATGCCGCTTCCTGTTCCGTCATCTGACGCAGTTCCTCAGTCACGGTCTCAAAAGTCTCTTCCAGCTTCTTCACCGTTTCTTCTCTGGCTGCCTCATCGGATTTGGCACGTAACAGTCTGGAATTTAACTCTGCCTTGCGGATATTGATCTGCTCCATCATGGTATCGAAGCGGCCCATCTTGGATTTGATAGTAGCTCTCTGGTTCAGTTCTCCAATAATGGTATTTTTCCCGGCTTCGATATTATTGTTGAGCTCGGTGATCTTATTCTGGATGGCTTCCAGATCAGCCTTCGCTTTTGCCGCAGCTTCTGCAATCTCCTGCACCTGGGTATCGGTATCCTTTTTATCGGTTAAGATATCCTGCTTTTCCTGCTCTTTGCCGGCAATCTCCTCTTCCAGGGCTGCCTTACGGTTGTTCAGATGGTTCTCACTGCCGTGGGCGGAATTGATCTGCTCCTTTAAGACATTGATCTCACCCTCTAACTTACCGCGCATCAGACCGGTATCCGTCAGTTGTTCCCTGGCGGCTTCGATAGCGGTATCCAGGCTCTCAATCTCCTGCTGGATCCGTTCGTATTCTTCCTTGATACCCTCATATTTTTCACCGGTCTCACCAAGTTCCGTGCTTGCCAGATTGTATTTTTCTTCTGCGGAAGCAAGCTGTTCTCTCAGTCTCTTATTTTCCAATAAGAACACGTTGATATCTAGGGATTTCAACTCTTCCTTTTTTCTCAGATAGACCTTTGCCACCTCGGACTGCTTCTCCAGAGGTTCTACCTGTTTTTCCAGTTCGGACAGAATATCATTCACACGCACCAGATTCTGTTTTTCGTTCTCCAGCTTTGTCTGGGCTGCTGCTTTTCTGCGCTTGAATTTCACGATACCGGCAGCCTCATCGAACAGTTCACGCCGTTCCTCGGGCTTACCGCTTAAGATCTTGTCGATCTGGCCCTGTCCGATAATGGAATAGCCCTCCTTACCGATACCGGTATCATAGAACAGCTCATTGACATCCTTTAATCTGCAGGGAGTACCATTGATCAGATATTCACTTTCTCCGGAACGGTAGATCCGTCTCGCCACTGTAACTTCGTCATAGTCGATCGCCAGCTGGTGATCGCTGTTGTCCAGAGTAATGGCAACATAGGCGTAGCTCAACGGTTTTCTGGTCTCTGTTCCCGAGAAAATAACATCCTGCATGCTGGCACCACGCAGCTGTTTGATGCGTTGTTCTCCCAGCACCCATCTTACCGCGTCCGCAACGTTACTCTTACCGCTGCCGTTAGGTCCTACGATACCGGTGATTCCGTTGTGGAACTGAAATACGATCTTATTGGCAAATGATTTGAACCCGTGTATCTCAATACTTTTTAAATACATATCCTCTATCCCTCAATAGCAGAAGCGCCTCGTAAGCCGCCTGCTGTTCTGCCGCTTTTTTTGTTCTTCCCTGCCCACGACCCAGGCATTCTCCCTCCATGTCGATCTCTACCACGAAGGTCTTGTCGTGTTCCGGTCCGCTCTCCTCTAACAGCCGGTACTCGAACTCTTTTTTGAGTTTCCCCTGAATCAGTTCCTGGAGATTACTCTTGCTGTCGTAGAAGAGACGCTTGTCCTCTAAGTCCGACAGAATAAAGCGGTCAATAAAAGCCTTGGCAGGCTGCATGCCACCATCCAGATAAATGGCACCGATCATAGCTTCCATACCGTCAGAGGTGATGCTGTCTCTGCGTCTGCCGCCGGTGTTCTCTTCGCCTTTTCCCAAAAGCATAAACTGTCCCAGCTCCAGGTCTCTGGCACAGAATGCCAGGGAAGGCTCGCACACCATGGAGGCGCGCATCTTGGTCAGCTCGCCCTCCGGAACATTCGGGTGTTCCCGAAATAAGAAGTCACTGGATACCAGTTCCAGTACGGCATCTCCTAAGAATTCGATACGCTCATAGTTCTCTGTTTTGTTGATCTTTTGTTCATTGGTATAGGAGCTGTGGGTTAGAGCCTGCTTCAGCAATGCTTTGTTGTGAAAGCAATAGCCGATGCGCTGCTCCAGCACGTCCATTGTATAACCATCCAACATTTTTTTGTCCTCACTATATTCCGTAGTCCCGGCTATGGTAAAAAACGCGGCACGTTTGCACTCTGTCGCAGAGCGTAACGGTACATAGGCGTGGAAAATACCCACGCCAAGTACCGACGTCTGCTTACGGCGCGCTTATTCTTACCATAGCCGTGCCTACTGGACTACATCAAATTGCGATTGTATAAACTGAAAAACAGGAACAGTGCCTTGTGAGCAAGCTCTCGGTCACAGTTCCTGTTTTGTCTTTGCATGGCTCGTAGCTTTACTAGTTCACTGCGTTCTTGATCATCTCTACAGCGTCTTCTACTGTAGTAACCTGCTCTGCGGTCTCAGCAGGGATCTCGATATCGAACTCTTCCTCGATGCCCATGATGATCTGGTATACATCGAGGGAATCAGCACCCAGGTCATCCTGGAATGTGGTCTCCATGGTGATCTCATCGGGATCTACGTTTAATACCTCAGCAATGATTTTCTTCAATTTTTCAAATTCCATAACAGTTCCTTCTTTCCCAAATATTTCTCTTGATTAATTATTCTCTGCAGCCTTATCTTCCAGGCTGATCTGTTCTTTGATCTTCTCTTCCTTAAAAGCAATACACTGCAAAATAGAATTCTTCACTTCCACTGCCTTGCTGCTTCCGTGAGTCTTCACTACCAGACCGTTCAGTCCGAGTAGCGGAGCACCACCATACTGGGAAGTATCAAAACTCTTTAATGTAGTCTTGAGTGCCGGTTTTACAAGCAGTGCACCCATTTTACTGCGAAGCGTGGACATCATCCCCTGCTTCACCTGATGCAGAAGTGCGGAGCTTACGCCCTCATACATCTTCAATATCACATTGCCCACAAACGCTTCACAGACAATGACATCTGCCGCACCTGCCGGAATGTCTCTTGCTTCCACGCTGCCGATGAAATTGATCTCTGGGCAATTCTTAAGAAGCGGGAAGGTTTCTTTTACCAGCGCGTTGCCCTTCTCCTCCTCGGCGCCGATATTCACAATACCGACTCTCGGATTCTTTACTCCCATAACGCTTTCCATATAGACACTGCCCATCTTGGCAAATTGGACTAGCATGGAAGGTCTCGCATCTACGTTGGCTCCACAGTCTAATAAAAGGCTTACGCCCTTCTCTGTTGGAATCAGGGGAGCTAATGGCGGTCTCTCCACACCGCGGATACGACCTACGATCACCTGTCCACCTACCAGTACCGCACCGGTACTTCCCGCAGATACAAATGCATCGCATTCGCCGTTCTTCACCATATACATGGCTTTGACAATGGAGGAATCCTTCTTCCGACGGATTGCCATGACCGGAGGTTCTGCCGTCTCAATGACTTCTTCAGCATGTACGACTTCCAGCTGCTCTGCATCATAGCTGTACGCCTTTAATTCCTCACGGATCACAGGCTCCTTGCCTACCAGGAATACTTTGACGCGCTTATCTGCGTTGACAGCTTCCACAGCACCTTTTACGATCTCTGCCGGAGCATTATCGCCACCCATTGCGTCTACAGCAACATTTACATATTCTGCCATTTCGTCGTTCCTTTACCTGTTTATGTTTATCCGCTCATCATCAAACCGCTCCGTGGATCGCACCAAACAGTTTGATGATGGCAGATTCATTCTTACTATACTAAAGGCGTATATAAAAAGCAAGTGATTTTTTTGTGAAAGCAAAAGGAGATTCCATCCGGAATCTCCTCTTCTCTTTTCACTTAATTTCGCTTCATTGATTTATCAATTAATCAACGCTTACGACCTGCTTCTTATTGTAAGAACCGCAAGCCTTGCAAACTCTGTGAGGCATCATCAGTGCACCACATTTGCTGCACTTTACCAATGTAGGAGCGCTCATTTTCCAGTTTGCTCTTCTCTTATCTCTTCTACCTTTGGAAGATTTATTCTTAGGACAAATAGACATCGTTACACCTCCTTATTCGCGTTGAAGATATCTTGGATTGCTGCCATACGAGGATCCGGTACGAAAGTATCGCAACCACATTCCTTCAGATTCCTGTTCTGACCACATACAGGGCAGATACCCTTGCAGTCTTCCTTACACAGGATCTTTGCCGGCCAATTCACCAGAATTTCATCGTACACAAAAGCCTCTACATCCAGCTGCCATCCATCCATAAAGCTCTGCTCGGTATCTTCTTCCTCACTTACTTCCGCTTCCGGAGAATAAACGATTCTGTCAAACTTAAGCTTCATTGCTGTAGGTACTTCAGTAAGGCACCTGTCACATTTCGTGTCAAAGGTAAGCTCTGCAGTGCCGGTTACTTTTGCCTTGTTCACACCGATGTTGGTAAAAGTAAGATTAATGGGTGTCTTCTCCGTAATAGAGAAATCTCCCTGGCGGCTCTTAAAGCTTGTCATCTCAAGCGGAATGGCAACAGTCTCTACCTTGCCTTCGGATGTTAATACATCAGATAAACTTACTAACATAGCGACTCCTATGCAATATGTTGCGTAGAAAACACAAGTCTCCTACGATGTGTTGATTCACACACTGATTTATTATACATAGGCAATACTCTTTTGTCAACAAAATTTTGTAGGATTTTCATACAATTTTTGTATTCTGTGTCCGCCTACTTTTCCAGTCCGTAACTGCTGATCGTCCATCCCATCTCATCATATCTAAACGTCATAAACAGATAAGATAATGAGTCCTCCTGTACCGGCCGGAACTCTACTTCCACCGTACAGTTACCCTTGCTGTCCGTATCCACCCCGGAAAGTCCCTTGATGCCCATGATCTCAACTTCGCCTGTGTATTCCTCCTGAAAATATGTATTTGTGAAATCCTTTGCGATCCGGTACACAGCCATTCTGTCTGCTGTTCTCTCCACTTCATCCAGTATTTTCAGTTCATCATCACCGCTCATAAGACCGTATCTCAGATTTAAGAAATAATATATTTCTATGTCATCAGGCCTTTTTCCCTCTTCCGACCATTTCACATACTGCTCCGCCTGTTCGTCGGATACATTTTCCTGATTGGAAAATACGATCATAATGAGTGACATTCCCTGGTCTACCTCTTTCTTTTCGATAATATTCAGGGAGTGAAAATACATTTCCTTATAGTCTTCCTCCACTGTCCCGGCATCTATATTGCCTCTGAGCAAATAATAGGTACTTCCGTCAAATTCCGCATAAGAAAGGATCCATTTTTCATTATAGCAGTAATTTACCATCAATAATTGTGCCGGATTCCCCTGCTTGGACTGCTCATAAAATTCCGTCAGCAGTTCTGCCCCGCTGCGCTCTTCGAATTGATCACTTAACACATACACCGGGTAGGCCTTCAGATCTTCCATATTAAAAGGAAGTTTTGACATTTCCTGTAAAATCACTTCTGGATCTCTTTTCCCTTTTAGGTTTTCCAGAATATTATCGGTCTGCACAAAGTTTTCCGCTTCCTGCACTGCCTCCTGTATCTGTTCGTCTGTCTGTTCGACGGTGTTGGAGGTACTTACCGTTTCACTTTCCTGCACGACATTTTTACTCTCAGCTTCCTGCGTTTCTCCGCCGCAGGCCGTAAGAAATAAACATGCCAGAATTACCCCGGTCAAACCTTTCCTTCGCCAGCATTTTTTACACATCTTCATGTTCCGTTCCCTCCCACAGTCTACGATGGTTGTTTTATCAAATTATAACAGATAATAACACACCATTGCATCATACTTGCATCATTTCCCTCTCTTTTTATTTTCAGATGCAAAAACCGGAGCAGTCTTTGCGACCACTCCGGCTTTCCTATCACTTTCTTATTTCCTTATTCTTCGTAATCTTATTTACGCTTCCGCCACAGCCTCTTTCATGCTCTTCACATACTCTCCGATATAGGGGGCTGCGTCCTTACCATACTTTGCAATAATTTTCACGATGGCGCTTCCGACGATGGCTCCGTCGGAGATAGCTGCCATAGCCTTTGCCTGTTCGGGTGTGCTGATACCGAAGCCGATGGCACAGGGAACATCAGTTACGGCACGGATACTTTCCACGATGGCGGGCAAATCGGTCTTGATCTCACTGCGCACACCGGTGACACCCATGGAGCTTACCACATAGATGAATCCTTCCGACTCCGATGCGATCTGGCGGATACGGCTCTCGGAAGTGGGTGCGATCATGGAGATCACCTTCACGCCATGGGCTTTAGCGGGAGCCTCCACCTCTGCCTTCTCTTCATACGGTACATCGGGAATAATGATAGCGCTGATGCCCAGTTCCTCACACTTTGTAAAAAATTTCTCATACCCATAATGGAATACGGGATTTAAATAAGTCATAAACGCCAGGGGGATCTCCGACTGCTCCCGCACCCTCTGCACGATCTCAAACACGCCGTCCGTTGTCATGCCGTTACCAAGAGAGCGGATATTTGCTTCCTGGATCACCACACCTTCTGCTGTAGGATCGGAAAAGGGAATACCGATCTCTATGAGATCCGCGCCTGCTTTCTCCATCTCCAGGATGAATTGTACAGTGCTGTCCGCATCCGGGTCTCCTGCGGTAAGGAAGCCGATGAATGCTTTTTTATTGGGTGTATCAAATACTTTTTCTAATTTACTCATCGTATCTGTCTCCATTTCTTCTATCTCTTCTATTCTAATTTCTTCTATCTTTCCTGTTTTCATCTTTTGTCTGCAGGAGAACGGACTGCCCAAAGCATTTCACAGCCCCTGCACGTAAGTCGGTCATCAGTCATGAATATCCACACCGCGGTATCTCGCGATGGCTGCCACATCCTTGTCACCTCTTCCGGACAGACATACGATAATGCTCTGATCCGGGCTGTAATTCTTTGCGATCTTACGCACCTGTGCTACCGCATGGGCACTCTCAATGGCGCAGATGATTCCCTCAGTTCTTGCCAGATATTCAAAAGCATCCACTGCTTCATCATCCGTGATGGGCACATACTGCGCTCTGCCGATGTCATGCAGATAAGCATGCTCCGGCCCGATACCGGGATAATCCAGTCCTGCAGAAATGGAATATACGGGAGCGATCTGTCCATACTCATCCTGACAGAAATAGGATTTCATGCCATGGAAGATTCCTAAGGATCCCGTCGCAATCGTAGCTGCGGTCAGTGCCGTATCCACGCCTTTGCCTGCTGCCTCACAGCCGATGAGTTCTACATCCTTATCCTCAATAAAGTTGTAAAACGCACCCATGGCATTGCTGCCGCCGCCCACACAGGCTACCACGGCTGCCGGAAGCTTTCCTTCTGCCTTCAGGATCTGCTCTTTTGCTTCCTGACTGATGACACTCTGAAAATCTCTTACGATCATGGGGAAAGGATGCGGTCCCATAACGGACCCCAGTATATAATGGGTGTCCGCTACGCGGTTGGACCACTCTCTCATAGTCTCATTGACGGCATCCTTCAAGGTCATGGTACCGGAAGTCACGGGATGTACCTTGGCTCCGAGGAGTTCCATACGATAAACGTTCAGCGCCTGTCTGTCGGTATCTTCTTTTCCCATGAAGATCTCACATTCCATCCCTAAAAAGGCTGCTGCCGTTGCGGTAGCCACACCGTGCTGTCCGGCACCTGTCTCTGCGATCAGACGGGTCTTCCCCATCTTCTTTGCCAGCAGTGCCTGTCCAAGTGCATTGTTGATCTTGTGGGAGCCGGTGTGGTTTAAGTCCTCTCTCTTTAAATAGATCTTCGCGCCGCCCAGATCCTTGGTCATCTTCTCCGCATAGTACAGCAGAGAGGGGCGACCGGCATATTCATTCAGCAGCTTATTTAGTTCCGCATTGAATTCCGGATCCTTTTTATAATACTCATAGCACTCCTCCAGATGGATCAGTTCATTCATCAATGTCTCGGAGATATATTGTCCTCCGTGGATTCCGTAACGTCCTTTGCTCATGTGTTCATCCTCTTTTCTTTATTCCTGATTTTTATTCCTTATTTTCATTTTGATTTCTAATTTTTCATTTATAATTCTTCTATATTTTCAATCTCTATTGTTTCGATACCGTTCTACCAGTTCCATGATCCGGCGCATCTTCTCCGGATCTTTCTTCCGGTCACTCTCGATGCCGGAGCTTAAGTCTACCGCGTAAGGTCTTACCGCTTCCATGGCTTCGGTGAGATTCTCCGCCTGCAATCCTCCTGCCAGGAAAAACTCTCTGTCGATCCCACCAAGAACACTCCAGTCAAACGCCTGTCCCGATCCCATTCCGTTATCGAATAACAGATAGTCCGCACTGCTGTCCAGCCAGGCTTCCACATCATACCGGTCTCTTACTTTGACCGCCTTGATCACCGGCTTGTGGCACACCGCCTGCAGATACTGGATATCCTCTTCCGTCTCATCCCCGTGAAGCTGTGCCACATCCAGAATACCTTCCTCCAGCAGTTCTATGATGTTCTTCGGATCCTCATTCACAAACACCCCCACCGTCCGGATTCCCGGCAGAAGCTTTTTGCGATATTCGGCTGCCTGCTCCTTCGTAACCGCCCGGTGACTCTTTTCATAAAATACAAAACCCACATAATCCGGCTGCACCTCATTGGCATAAGCAATATCCTCCGGACGATAGAGACCACACATTTTTACTTTCATACCATTTACAACCTTTCTATGACCTGCAAACTTTCAGGTACTTTAGTACCTTGCCGTAGGCACAAATTTGCGTGTGAAAAATTTATTTTTCACACTGTCCGCGAAGCTCCTGCAATACCTCTTTCTTATCCGCGCTTCGCATCAGCGTCTCTCCGATGAGAACAGCATTGGTACCGTTCTGCTCCAATTCCTCGATGTCCTGCCTCGTCTTCATGCCGCTTTCAGATACGAAGAGGATGTTCTCCGGCACCAGTTCCCGCAGCCGCACGGAATTATGGATATCCACCGTAAAATCTTTCAGATTCCGGTTATTGACACCGACGATCCTTGCGCCGGCTGCAAGCGCCATCTCCACTTCCTTCTCGTCATGGGCTTCCACCAGTGCCGACAGGCCAAGTTCTCTGGCAATCCCCGCGTATTCCGACAGCTGCATGGGAGAGAGAATCGCGCAGATCAGGAGCACTGCATCCGCTTCGATATTTTTTGCCTCGTAGATCATGTATTCGTCCACTGTGAAATCTTTTCGCAGCAGAGGGATCTGTACCGTCTGCCGGATCTTCGACAGATATTCATTCTTCCCCTGAAAATATGCCGGTTCCGTCAGTACCGAGATTGCATCCGCTCCTGCTGCTTCGTATTCCTTTGCGATCTGCACATAAGGAAATTCCGGTGCGATCAGTCCCTTGGAGGGCGACGCCTTTTTCACCTCGCAGATAAAGCTCATCCTCTTCTTTGCCAGTGCCTGTTCAAAAGGAAATCCCGTATTACTGTCTAACTCTCTTGCCCTGGCGATCTGTTCTGCAAGAGGCAGTGCTTCTTTGGCTGCTGCCACCCGCTCCTTTGCAGAGGCTGCTATAGTATCCAGTATCATCCATTCATCCTGCCTTTCCGTTGTTTCATAATCTAAATTCAGAATCCTTGTGCCGCAGGTCAAAAGTACTCGTAACACTTTATCATGCATTGCTCAGCTTGATAAAGCGCTCGAGCTGTGCCTTTGCAAGGCCTGTGTCGATGACCTTCTCTGCCAACTTCACACCGTCAGCCATGCTGTCTGCCTTACCGGCCACATAGAGGGCTGCTGCCGCATTCAACAGTACCGCGTTACGCTTGGGTCCTTTTTCCCCATTTAAGATAGCTCTGGTGATCTCTGCGTTCTCCTGGGGAGTGCCGCCTGCCAGGTCCTCCTTCGTGCATCTTACCAGTCCAAAATCTTCTGGTGTGATCACATAATTTTTGAAGATGCCGTTGTCGATCTCACAGACTGCGGTAGGCGCACTGGCGGAGATCTCGTCCAGTCTGTCCTGTCCGTAGACTACCATGCCTCTCTTGACTCCAAGATTGGACAATACCTTTGCCATGGAAGGCAGCAGGCTTTCATCGTACACACCCATGATCTGATATACCGGTCCTGCCGGGTTCGCTAACGGTCCTAAGATATTGAAAATTGTACGGATGCCCAGTTCCTTGCGGATGGGACCCACATATTTCATGGCAGTGTGATATTTCTGTGCAAAGAGGAAGCAGATGCCGATCTCTTCTAACAGCTTCTTGCTCTGCTCCGGCTCTATGGTGATATTCACCCCCAGTGCTTCCAGGCAGTCTGCCGCACCGGATTTGGAGCTGGCTGCGCGGTTGCCGTGCTTGGCTACCGGTACACCCGCTGCTGAGATCACGATGGATGCCGTGGTGGAGATATTGAAGGAATTGGAGCCGTCACCGCCGGTTCCCACGATCTCCAGCGCTTCTACATCTGCGCCCAGCTTTCTGCCGAATTTCCGCATCTCTTCTGCGGAGCCGGTGATCTCTTCGATGGTCTCACCCTTCTGGCTTAACGCTGTTAAGTAAGCGCTTTTTAAAATATCGCTGGCTTCCCCGCTCATGATCTCATCCATAACGGTTTTTGCCATATCGTATCCGATGTTCTCATTTTTTACCAGCTTAGCTACAGCTTCTTTAATCATATTTCTGCCTTCTCCCTTCCGTGTCTGTAAAAAATTAACGATAATCTGTCGTCCGTCCGGTGTCAGTACGGATTCCGGATGGAATTGTACTCCGTAGATCTGTTTTTCCGTCTGTTCTACCGCCATGACTTCGCCATCTTCGGTAACTGCGGTAACTTTCAATTCTGCGGGAATCGTCTGCGGATCCGCTACCAGGGAATGATATCTTGCCACAGTGATGACCTTTTTCATTCCCCGGAACAACACGCTGTCTGTATCTAATGTTGCCAGGGACTGTTTTCCATGCATCAGGTGGGATGCGTAGGTAACGGTAGCCCCCGCCACTTCGCAGATTGCCTGATGTCCGAGACAGATTCCCAAAATAGGGATCCTGCCCCCAAGTTCCCGGATCACATTTTCACAGACACCTGCTTTGTCCGGTCTGCCGGGTCCCGGCGATAATATGATGTGGGAGGGATTCATGGCGCGGATCTCATCCACGCTGCATTCATCATTGCGGATCACCCGGATATCCGGGTTCACACTTCCTACCAGCTGGAATACGTTATAGGAAAAGCTGTCGTAGTTATCGATCAGTAATATCATGCTTCCATTCCCTCCTGTGCTTTCCAAAGAGCCTGTTTTACAGCTGCTGCCTTCTGGATACATTCTCTGTATTCCTTCTCCGGAACGCTGTCCGCCACAATACCGGCGCCGGATCTTACGAATACTTTTCCATTCTTGGAAAAAGCAAGTCTGATGGCAATGCAGGTATCCAGATTTCCGGTAAAGGAAATGTAGCCGATGGCTCCGCCGTAGATACCTCTCTTATTGTCTTCCAGTTCATTGATGATCTCGCATGCCCGCAGCTTCGGGGCTCCCGACAGAGTTCCTGCGGGGAGGATGGCATCCACCGCATCCAGAGCATCCGCATCCTCTCTGATCACTCCTCTTACCGTGGATCCGATGTGCATGACATGAGAATATCTCTCAATGGACATATACTTTTCCACTTCCACGGTGCCGATCCGGCTGATCTTGCCGATATCATTCCGTCCCAGATCCACTAACATATTGTGTTCGGAGCGTTCCTTCTCATCTGCTAAAAGCTCTGCCTCCAGCGCCTTGTCCGCTTCCTCGGTGGCACCTCTTGGTCTCGTTCCGGCTAAAGGGAAGGTATGTAATACGCCGTCCTCTAACTTTACTAATGTCTCCGGGCTGGCTCCCACGATCTCACCATCACTTCCGGAGAAATAGAACATGTACGGAGAAGGATTTGTCGTGCGGAGTACCCGGTAAGCATCTAAGAGGCTTCCTTCCATCTCAGCCTCCAGGCGATTGGATAATACCACTTGGAAAATATCTCCCTCTCTGATGTAATGCTTGGCTTTCTCGACCATGCTGCAATAGGCTGCTTCGTTGAACAGCGGTTGAAAATCCGTCCGGAGCTTACAGGGAATATGCTCTGCCTTTTCCCCATTCAGCAAAAGCTCCTTCATGTTGTTCAGTTCACGCTCTGCTCTATGATAATTGATCTCCAGATCATCGGTCTTGATATTCAGGATCAGGATCAGCTTCTGTCTGTAGTTGTCAAAAGCGATGACCTTGTGGAACAGCATCAGGTTCACATCCTGGAAGCCTTCCTCGTCCTTCGCATCCAGTCGCAGGGTCGGTTCGCTGTATTTGATATAGTCATAGGAAAAATATCCTACAAGACCTCCGGTAAAGGAAGGCAGCCCCGGAAGCTTGGGACTTTTATTCTCTTCCATGACGCTGCGGATGATCCCTCTGACATCTCCGGAATCCGTCCGGCTGGTCAGTTCCGATTTTATTGTGGTCATACCGTTATAGCAGGTGATCTCAAACAAAGGATCATATCCTAAAAAGGAATACCTGCCCCATCGCTTATCCGCCTCCGCGCTTTCCAGCAGATAGACATGACCGCTGACCTTTTTTAAGATGCGCAGCACTTCGATGGGTGTGGTCATATCCGCATACAGCTCTGTGCTTATGGGGATCACGCCATAGTCCCCCTCTGCTGCAATGTTTTTACATTCTTCCAGTGTGGGTGTGATCTTCATTCCGGTACTCCTCCTTAAAATTATTTCTGCTCACACCTTTTCAGCGCCTCCATTCGTAAAATCGCCTCTTTGAGGCTTCCTTTTACTCATTGAGGCTATCTCGCCATAGGCTCTGAAAAGGTACAAAAAAACCGCCCATGACAGAATCTGCTTCTGTCAAGGACGGGTCATTTACACTTCCCGCGGTGCCACCTTGCTTCACAATTGCTTGTGCTCTTACAGGATACCAACATATCCCCGGCAACTGACGTATGCCCTCACGTCGCAGAATACTTGAGGTCTTAGGATTCTGTGTGTCCTCTTTGACTGCGCCCTCCGTGGTCCATTTAACAACCTGCGTTCCAACCTTTCTCAGCATCCGGTCTCTCTGTAAGTGCACGAACTGTTTTTATCTCCACATCAATGGTTTTCTTACCGCTGTATTTAATTTTTATTTATATTACCGCTTTAGTGTGCTAACGTCAAGTAGTGATTTTAATCTTTTTTTGTAAAAAATCTTTACGTATTTTATTTTTCTATCTTCCTACTTTGAGGAAAAGCTCACGAATTCCTTCATAGTAACCGATGGTCACCGTGGTACTGCCTTCCTCCTCCCCCGGGAAAGTATACTTGGCAAAATACGGTGTCGTCTCCAACAGCGGATTTTGATCCTCATTTTTTTCAAGACCGGTCAGTTCCAGATATTTCGCATACCGGTCGATCATGGCATCCGTATCGATGTCATCCCATTGCTGTCCGGTCCGGACATAGAATTCATAGATTTTACCGGTATCCGCATCCAGATATATATCCAGAAAACGGTTACTCTTATCCGCATTCCTTACGTCCGTAGACAGGCTGAGTTTCCATACAGAGAGATTATTTCTCGGCTCCAAAACATCGATAGCAGAGCAGATCACCGCTTCGTAAGAGTCTTCCGACACTTCCTTTACTTCGTCGGGAAGAATTCCCTGCTCCTTCAGGATCTGAATCTCTCTGTTACATGCCTCATATACCGCTTCCTCCTGAATCTGTCCCTCTCCCGGCTGCTGACGATTCTCCACAAACGCGTAGGTACCCGTCATTTCTCCGTAGTTTCCTGCCTCATTGTCCACTCTGGTCAGAAACCGCAGTTCACTCTCCGGCAGGGTCTGGCTGCTCAGACATCTTCCCAAAAGATACAGCTTCTGATTGCTGCTCATGCGGTAACGATATCCTTCCGCTCCTTCCACTGCCTCTGTGGTAATACTGTTTAAGAGTCTCTCATCCCTTCTGGCCGCGATCCATTCCGGACCCCACAGTGCCGCAAGAATGACCACAACTGCTACCGCAAAGCCCAAAGAACAGCTCTTCCATCTATTCATCCGCGTTCACCCCCTCGTCCGGAATCAGAAAGCTCATGCAGCTTCCAAAACCCAGTGTACTCTCGATCTTCAGGCGGCTGTGATGCAGTTCCAGAATAGCGGTACACAGTGCAAGCCCCAGTCCCGCTCCGTTATGAGCCCTGGATCTGGATTTATCCACCATATAAAAAGCTTCCGTGATCTTTTGAAGTTCTTCCTCGGGGATACCGATTCCTTCATCCCGCACCTGAAAATAATAACCGTTCTCCATGCGCCTTCCTGTGATCTCCACGGTCTGCCCCTCCTCGGAGGCTTTGATGGCATTATCGGTCAGATTGATCAAAACAGTCTTCAACAGGTTCTCCTCGGCATAGAGTTCTCCCTTTTCCCAGCTGATGTCAACCTTCACCCTGCCGTCTTCCGGGTTCTTGGTCTCATCATAGATTTCCTGCAGATACGAGAAAATACCGGAGACATTTGTAGTCTTACGATCGATCTCCTTACGTCTGGTCACAATGATGTCCAGCAGTCTGAGTGCCATAGTCTCCAGGCGTTTTCCCTCTGTATAGATATAATTGGCACACAAAAAATGCTTCTCATCATCCAATTTACGGGAACGCAGCATATCCGCATAACCGATCATGGCAGTCAGCGGTGTCTTCAGTTCATGGGAAAATGCGGCAATAAAATCTTCTCTGGCTCTGACTTCATTTTCCAAATTCTGAATATTCTGCTCCAGCGCTTCTGCCATATGGTTGAAATCCGCGGTCAGCTGTCCCATTTCATCATTACTGATCTGCTCCGCGCGATAGCTATATTCTCCCTCCGCCATTTTGCCGGTGGCACGGGTCAAAAGTCTGATAGGTCTGGTCAGCCAACAGGCAATCAGCGTCATGACCGCTCCACTGCACAACAATACGATCACCGTAACCTGACGATACATCCGGAATCCTTCCGTCCTCTCCGTATATACCGCAGTTACATTTTTCATGGTCTCTAACGTCAGCAGACGGTCGGACACATTGATCCTGGTCTGTGTCTGGATATAATAGGAATCCCCAGACTGCACTACCCGGTATACTCTCGTATTTTCTCCGCGCTCTTCCCACAGAGAAGTATCCCCGGTAAACCCTTCGCTGGCATACAGCACCTTATCGTTCTCATCGCTGATCCGCAGCAATCTGTTGCCGTGCTGTCCACTATTCTCCAGGTATACTCCGATCTGTTCCACCGTTCCGTCCGGAAGCACATCATATTTGGACGGAATATTTAAAGCTGCCGTCTCGAAAGCGAACCTCAAAATACTGCTTTCATCAAGTGCCTGTCTGGTCTCACGCTCCATGGAGGTCTGAAATACATAATTTACAAAAAAATAACCGCTTGCTCCGCATGCCGCTGCCATGATCAACATCGTACAAAACAGTATTTTCCAGGAAAATTTCATACATCTCTCCTTTTACCCACTCCGGGTCATGCGATCTCCAGCCGGTATCCCACCTTATAGACCGCCACCAGCTGACGCTCCCATCCCATCTTCTTGCGCAGGCGCTGCACATGAAGTTCTAAGGTTCTGCTATCTCCGTCATACTCTTCGCCCCACACTTTTTCATACAGCTTTTCCTTGAACAGGGCAATATTTTTGTTCTGGATAAACAACACCAAAAGTCCATACTCCTTATTGGTCAGCACCACGGGAATTCCTGCCTTGGTCACCATTCTGGCATCCATATCCACCACCACATCACCGGCGGACAACTGTGCTCCCGTCTTATGGAATCTGCGTAATACGACCTCCACTCTCGCCAGAAGTTCCACGACATCAAAGGGCTTCACCAGATAATCCTCTGCACCAAGCCGCAGCCCCTTTACCCGGTCCTTCACATCTCCCCTGGCTGTAATGAAGATCACCGGGATCTTCAAAGGTCTGATATATTCCATGATGTCAAAGCCATCCACTCCCGGAAGCATAATATCCAGCAAGATCAGATCAAATTTTTCTCTCTCGATGCATTCGATTGCTTTCATGCCGTCCTGTACGCTTTTGCAAAAATATCCTGCTGCCGACAGATTCAGATCGATCAGATCACAGATCGGCTTTTCATCATCCACGATCAATATTTTTATCATTATGTCTGCCACCCCCAGTAGGCACGTATCTTCCCAACCAGTGCCTCTAAAGTGTCCTCCTCCGTACATTCATAATTTGCGGTAAAATCTTTGTCTTTTTCAAATCTGGCAGTCCGTTGATAATACACGGTACACACGGTATCTACCAACAGTTCCCCTAAATCTCCCTCGTAACTGTATTTTGCAAATACCACCAGGTCCTTGAACCCATCGCCGTCCAGATCCTTCCCCTGGATTCCCTTCAGCGCATAGAGATTGTCATAATCCTCCATAGGTTGGAAGCTCCACACAATATTTCCCTGCTCGTCGATCAGGTAGATCATAAACACATCATATTCCGCCATCCGGTATACTCCGGGCACTACCTTCATTTTCCCCAGCTTTTCAAAATTACGGGTATAGCTTTGTTCCTCGATCACCCGGAAATTATGGCTGAGCAGTTCTCCGTATGTCTCCGCAGTATAGAGAAATTCTGTGGAACGTCCGTCGCGTACGAAGTTCAGAATACACGCCGGATTTTTATTCATATCAAAGCGGTTGATCTTGTCCGAGATCCGATAGTCTCTGTAAAAGCTGCCATTCTCCTGGAACAGAACATCTCCCACTTTATAAGATTTCTCCTGGTAATCTCCTCTGTCATTATGGCACTGGGCAATCAGAATAATATCCGTATCGCTGTCATTGTCCACATCCTGAAAAGATACCGATGCAAGCTTCTCTATGGGCTGCCGTAGTTCCCCCGGATAGCAGTAATTTGCCTCCAGCTGGTCCGTCTTGTACAGAATCTGTCCATTATCATCTGCGAGAAAAACTGCCAGTCTGTGGTACTGCTTGTCCAATGCCGCATAGAACCAGACTTCATCCACTGCCTCCTCCGGCGTATCCTCCGGCACTTTCTGAAGCGGCATGGCAAATACCTGATCCTCTAACAAACGAAATCCGTTTTCCTCCAGATCCGTGATCTTCTCTATATTCTGAAGCCTGGACTGATACCTGACGTACTCTTCCGCCACCGATCCTGTGTTCCTTCTGGCTGCAGTCACAGAAAAAGAAAAGGAGGGAACAAGCGTAAATAAAATCGCAAAGAGCATGATACATGCTATGATCAGCATGTTTTTTCTCTTCCTGTCTTTCGGCATGTTCCCACCTCCTTTGTATCCAATTTGTTCTATCTATACTTGCTTACTTTATATCCGGCAGATCATCGATAATAATATGTCTGGGCTGGCCTGTGATCATGATTGGGGTCAGTTCCGCCTGTATCAGAGGCTCGATATAGTTCTTCATCTCTGCCGTCACGTAATCTCCCTCTTCCGTAATCCAGAAACGGGGAACCTTTTTCTCCAGATTTGCTACCTTATGCACATCGTAGAGATCCGTGGTGCAGATATAGGGATCCTGGGATACTCTTTTCAGGATCACCATCTGACCGGTCTTGCCCTCAAAAGCTGCTTTTACCGCAGTACCGCCTACCTGATAAGCCTCGGTGATATCCACACGGGAGGTCAGATGTCCTGCACAGCGTTGCAGGGTAGACAGTTCGATAGCTCTGGACTTGCAGCCTAATTTCTCGATGATCAGGTCGGACAGATATTTACCGGTACCGGATAACTGCACATGACCGAAGGAATCGGTCTTGTCCGAGTGTGCGGACAATTCGCAGACATATCTGCCGTCTGCCGTCTTGATACCTTCCGATACAGCGATGACGATGGACTGTTTCTCAGCTACCAGTTTCTTTACTTTTTCCAGAAAAACATCCACATCGAAAGGAACCTCCGGCAGATAGATCAGATCCGGACCTTCGCAGTCTTCACTCTTGGCAAGTACTGCCGCACCGGTCAGCCAGCCGGCATTTCTTCCCATGATTTCGATGACCGTCACGCTCTGCATCTCATAGATCAGACCATCACGTACCAGTTCCTTGGTAACGGTGGCAATATATTTTGCAGCGCTGCCGTAACCGGGCGTATGATCCGTACCCTCCAGGTCATTATCGATCGTCTTGGGCACACCGATAAAACGGATCGGGCTGCCAACTGTCTGGGCATAATCGGAAAGCTTTTTTATGGTATCCATGGAATCATTGCCACCGATATAGAAAAATGCCGTAATCTCCAGTTCTTCCAGAATTGCAAATATTTTCTCATAGATAGCTTTATCTTCACTGCTCTCCGGCAGCTTATAGCGGCAGGAGCCCAGGAAAGATGCCGGGGTTCTCTTCAGAAGTTCCACATCCATATCGTTACGTATTTTCTCTCCAAGATCTACTATCTTTTTCTCCAAAAGACCCTGGATGCCGTAACGCATACCGTATATGGTATCCGCCCCCATATCCTTTGCTGTCTTATAGACACCGGCAAGGCTTGCATTGATCACCGCGGTGGGACCTCCGGACTGTCCTACGATCACATTTTTCTTCATAACATTTTCTCCCTCTGTTCATTCCTTACCATAATAAAACACCCATCAATCGGAGCCTCCGGTTGATGGGTGTTCTCATTCTTAAGGTTCCGTCGAACCTATTTTACCAAACTTACTGTCTCTCTGGCAATAGCAAGTTCCTCATTCGTAGGAATTACCATTACAGTGGTCTTGCTGTCAGGAGTGGAAATAGCGATTTCTTCGCCGCGCTTGTGGTTCGCATCCTCATCGATGGATACGCCCAAGAAGCCCAGATGCTCACATACCAGGGAGCGAACCAGCGGTGCGTTCTCACCAATACCTGCGGTAAAGCAGATCACATCTACACCATTCATTGCTGCTACATAAGAACCGATGTATTTTGCCACACGATAACAATAAGTCTTCATAGTGCGGATGCAATGCTCATCACCTCTGTTATAGCCATCTTCCAGATCGCGGAAATCGGAAGACAGGTTGTTGGACAGACCATATACACCGGACTTCTTGTTCAGAACAGTCATGATCTCGTCGATGTTCTTGCCTTCTTTGTGAGCGATGAACTCCATGATGGCGGGATCAATATCACCGGAACGGGTTCCCATGATCAGGCCTTCCAGGGGAGTCAGGCCCATGGAGGTATCTACGCATTTGCCGTTCTTCACTGCAGATACGCTGGCGCCGTTACCTAAGTGGCATACGATGATCTTCAGATCTTCGTACTTTTTGTCCAGAACCTCTGCCGCTTTCCTGGATACATAAGAGTGGCTGGTTCCGTGGAAACCGTAACGTCTGATCTTGTACTTCTCATAATACTCATAAGGCAGACCGTACATATAAGCTTCCTCAGGCATGGTCTGATGGAAAGCGGTATCGAATACAGCTACCATGGGAGTGGTAGGCATCAGCTTTTTGCAGGCATTGATACCGATCAGGTTTGCAGGGTTATGTAAAGGAGCCAGATCGTTGCACTCTTCGATGGCTTTCATAACTTCATCGGTAATGATTGTAGATGCTGCAAACTTCTCACCGCCGTGTACGATACGATGTCCTACGGCACCGATCTCATCCAGGCTCTTTACTACACCGGTCTTAGGATTGGTCAGTGCTTCCAGTACAAGACGGATTGCTTCGGTGTGATCCGGCATGGGAGTTACGGTCTGTTCCTTCTCGCCGCCATCGGGGGTATAGGTGATCCGGCTTCCTTCGATACCGATTCTCTCACAGAGACCCTTTGCGATGCATTTCTCGGTCTCGGAATCGATGAGCTGGAACTTCAGGGAAGAGCTTCCGCAGTTAATAACTAAAATATTCATGGCAAATTCCTTTCTTTTTTAATCTGTCAGACTAATGTTCTATGATTTCATGTCACCCGGTAAGGGCAATACATGAATACGGTGCGGGACAGATATCCCGCACACGTTTATGGTTTTTATAATGATTATACCAGCTGTGCCTGTACAGCAGTCAGTGCTACGACACCAACGATATCCTGCCAGGAACATCCTCTGGACAGATCGTTAACAGGCTTTGCGATACCCTGTAACATAGGACCGTAAGCTTCTGCGCCACCCAGTCTTTGTACCAGCTTGTAACCAATGTTACCTGCATCCAGGTTCGGGAAGATCAGAACATTTGCATGTCCGTTAACAGGGCTTCCGGGAGCCTTGGACTTAGCTACGCTGGGAACCAGCGCTGCATCCAGCTGCAGTTCACCGTCTAATGTCAGATGAGGATACTCCTCATGTGCAATACGGGTAGCTTCTACTACTTTGTCAACCAGAGCATGCTTGGCACTGCCTTTGGTGGAGTGGCTTAACATAGCGATAACGGGCTTAGGTCCGATCAGGGACTTGAAGCTTCTGGAAGAGGTATCTGCGATAGCAGCCAGCTCTTCGGGGGTAGGATCCTGGTTCAGACCACAGTCAGCGAACAGGAAAGTTCCGTTCTCACCCTGATCCTTGAATACGGTATCCATAACAAAGAAGGCGGATACCAGCTTAACGCCGGGTGCAGTCTTTAAGATCTGCAGTGCGGGTCTTAAGGTGTCTGCGGTAGAGTGACATGCACCTGCTACCATACCGTCTGCATCGTTAGCCTTAACCATCACGATACCGAAGGTCAGGTAATCATTTAACAGGATCTCTCTTGCCTTCTCAGGAGTCATTCCCTTTGCTTTTCTGGTTTCATATAATAAATTCACATAGTCATCCAACTTGGGAGTTGTTTTCGGGTTAACTACTGTTACCTTGGACAGGTCGACTTCCAGCCAGCCTGCACCATCCATGATCTTCTCTTCATCACCGATCATAATGATGTCTGCGATACCCTCTTCTACGATACGGGCAGCAGCCAGTAATGTTCTCTTATCATTAGATTCCGGTAATACAATTGTTTTTTTGTCGATTCTTGCTCTCTCTTTAATCATGTCAATGTATGACATATCCATTCTCCTTTCCGGCGGGGGATACCCGCTTCCTCCCAAATAACTTCTGTAAAGTTTTGGTTTTATCTTAACAAACCGATGTATTTATATTATACTAAATACATCTGGAGTAGACAAGGGCATAATGTTCGCAAAATTGTATATTTTCAGATACAACCTTTGAATTTCGATTACAAAATATGCTGATAACCATGCGCATGTAAACGCTTTCAATGTATGTTATTTTTTTCACATGCGTGGCTTGTATTTGTATTCGATTTACCGTATATTTCTTTTCACGAAAGGAGCCATATTATGAAGGTCAATGGTATTGTCGCAGAATACAACCCTTTTCATAATGGTCATGCTTACCAGATGCAGCATGCCAAAGAAGCCACCGGCGCCGATTATACGATCGTCGTTATGAGCGGCAACTTCATGCAGCGCGGTGCCCCTGCCCTGTTAGATAAGTTCACACGCGCCAAAATGGCTTTGGAATGCGGTGCAGATCTTGTGCTGGAACTCCCCATCTGCTACGCTGCTTCGAGTGCGGAATTTTTTGCCAAGGGCTCTGTTGCTCTGTTTGACAAACTGGGAGTCACCACAAATCTGTGCTTTGGCAGCGAATGCGGTAACATCGATACGCTCTCCCGGATCGCCGAGATCTTCTACACGGAGCCGGAACCTTATGTGGAATCCCTGCGCTGCAATCTGAAAAAGGGAATGTCCTTCCCGATTGCAAGGACCTGGGCTCTGTTGCAGTACGCTCCCTCATTAAGTGATGAAAAGGATGTTCTGTCCTCTCCGAATAATATACTGGGAATTGAATATCTGAAGGCTCTGATGTCAAGGAACAGCAAGATTGTTCCTTTCACTACCACCCGTGTAGGTGCGGATTATCACGATAAGCGCCTGGGGACCAACCAGTGTTCCGCTATTGCCATCCGTCAGTCCGTAGCTGCCGGGCATGATCTTACCTATCTTGCATCCCAAATGCCGGAAAATGCCTATGAGATATTGCGGACTTCTCTGAAGGAACAGAAGCCTCTGTTTGCGGATGATTTTTCCGCGGCGCTGCAATACAAGCTGCTGACGGAATACTTCGAGGGTTACGACAAGTATCAGGATATTTCCTCAGATCTCTCCGACCGTATCCGCAATACCCTGCCGTCCTTCACCGGCTTATCTTCTTTCTGCGATCTGCTCAAGAGCAAGGATATGACCTACACCCGTATCAGCAGATGCCTGTTCCATATTTTGCTGAATATGACCAAGAAAGAATTCGAGACCTGTAAGGCTGAAGATTATATTTCCTACGCCAGAGTGTTGGGCTTTTGCAAGGATGCAGCTCCTCTCCTTACCGAGATCAAAAAGAACAGCTCCATTCCACTCATTACCAGTTTGGCAGACGCAAGACAGACACTTCCCGCAGATGCTTTGCGTATGCTGAATCAGGATATTCTCCGGAATCAGATCTACCTGGGGCATCTGGCACTGAAGAATAAAAAAGAAATGGTGAATGAATACCGGACACCGATTGTGATTGTGTAAATTGAAAGTTACGCGGGCAATGAGCCGCGCATAGGCATAGTGAGGACAGCGATGGGCGCTTGCGCACAAATCGCTGTCTTTACTTTTGCCTATGCGGCGAACGCCCTCCTGTGCCTCTATTCCGTCGCAGCGTGGGCACAGGAGATAGGAACAAGCTTCTCTGTGCCCTTCTTCCGCCTCAGCGTGGGCACAGATGACAGGAGCAAGCTTCTCTGTACCCTTCTTCCGCCTCAGCGTGGGCACAGATGACAGGAGCAAGCTTCTCT
>ENA-OZEM01000132-OZEM01000132.1-human-gut-metagenome-genome-assembly--contig:-NODE-132-length-36228-cov-10.493794_pt1 | contig 36228 bp, 29 predicted proteins | sample MGYA00245069_ERZ653611 | MGnify/ENA primary metagenome ERZ653611 (study PRJEB26926, sample SAMN06165006) | human gut metagenome | biome: ENVO:00009003; feature: ENVO:2100002; material: ENVO:00002003... | reverse complement strand
GTCCGGATACCTGTCCGTACAGCTTATCACATCTCAACTCGTAGCCCGTGATACCCTCGCTCAAGTCTCTTACGGCTGTCACACCATATGCCTCAGCCGTCATTATGTCAGCCATATCCACCTGTGCGAAGTAAAGCCTGCCCGCAAGTGTCAGGAGCTTGCCGAGATAATCTGTGCTGTAGACATTTGTCTCGGTTACGCTGTCTGAGAGTGCAGAAGCCTCATCATATATTTCCTGAAGCTCTGAGGATGTGATGCTCTGCATGTCCAGAGTGACCGCGTACATCGAGCCAGTTGTCACATCGTTTGTCACGTCATGGCTGCCTAGAGCCGACGACAGTCCTATGGTAAATGTCTGCTTTGTCCCGAGGGTTATCTCGAGGTACTCGTCGCCCTCCGCTGTGACCTCGCCGTCCACATAGATGACAGGCTTCATGTACACCGCATAGGCGGGTACGTCGAATATACTGTCATAGCTGTCATATATGGCTTTGTCTGCATCCGTGGCAGGCTCGTATGCGAGCAGTACACTCTTGCCATACAACTCGGAAGCTGTGAAGCTTGTGAACACATCACCGTCTATGCCGAAGCTTACCTTGTCCCTGTCTGAATCCGGTATCTCAGCAAATATGACAGTCTCTCCGTATGTCGCATACTGCAGCGAAGCCGGAAGATAACTCTCTTCTTTCTGTGAGATAATACGTTTTCTCGTATACATGGAATCCGTGTCCATCGAACCGAGCTTTTCTTCCCATGTATCAAGAAGCGTATCCATCTGTGAGGCGTCCCCGGTCTCAGCAAGCTTCGCCACCTCATCATTGAAACCCGCATCATCGAGAGCGTCATAGATGTTGTCCACGTTCTCATATGACTTGATTTCTGTGTCCAGATCCAGCCATACAGAGCTGCCGGAAGCGTCTCCGGCTCCCCTGTAGTCCGTATAAGGTATGTAGGAGCGCACCCACACATGCTCCATGCGCACATATACAAGCTCGCCGTCAAGCGTAAGCTTTGTTACCGGTGTACCCGCTGCCGCAAGCACGTCAGCCGCATGCTCTGCCGTATCAGCTCCGGTAAGTGACACCGCCTGCTCAGGTGTGAGGTCTATGGTTCCCTTTACATACGCTGACGGATATCCCAGATATCTCAGCATGGCTATGAGAAGGCTTGCCTGATCATAGTCGTTGCCGCTCATGGCGTCGTATGTTCCGTTTGCACCCTTGCGGCTGCCGTGGTATGTCTCATAGCCTATGTTATTCTTTATGTAGTTGTATACTGCCAGCGGCGTCTTCAGCTCGTCAGCTTTCTCCTTTACAGTATCCAACAGTTCTGTCTCACTGGCAAGTGCGAGATACTCGGTTTTCTCGCTTTCATCCTCGGACATAACTGACGAAGCTTCAGGTGTGTCCGCGTCAACATTGTACTCAGCCGTTTCTGCCTCGTGTACAGGCTCTGTATCAGGTATATCCTCGCCGTAAGTCTCATACGTTTCATCAGCGCCAAGAAGCTTTGTAAGCTCATCCGTCTGCTCTGCCGCTGTCTCCATATCCCCCTGACCCGCCGACTCTTTTATTCCGGCAAGCAGTGCTGATGCCTCATCACGGCTCTCAGATACTGATTCATTGAACGCCTTCTCTCTTTCCTCATATACAGTGCGCGCCTCATCGTCCAGACTATCGCTCACTTCCTGCAGGGCGGTCTGCCATTCTTCCGCCGCAGTATAAGATGAGTCCAGCTGCCCGGACAGTGTATCGGCAAGCTCAATCACTCTGTCCGCATCGCCGCTGCTTACACTCTCCGAAAGCTGTGTCATGACATCGTCTGCTTTATCAGCCTCGTCTGTGACTGCTTTCTCTGCAGTCTGCCATACCGTCTGAATTTTGTCTGAATCATCCTGCGATTCTGTTTCATCTGTTGTTATTTCTCCGTTTTCGGTATCCGCATATGTCTGGGCGGTCTTCGTTCCGACAGAGGCTGACTCCTGTCTGCTTCTGCAGCCCGACAGCATACATACACACAGAGCAACAGATAATAACGTGCATACGCTGCGGTACCATATTTTTCCCTTTTTACATCTCTCTATCATCTTATTCTCCCTCCATGCGGTTCTGGTTGTAGTAACCCGCCTGTATAATTACCCTCTTTGCCACAACGCTTCCTATGTAATCGAATTTCGAGACATTTATCGTGACCGTTCCCTCCGGTGCGTATATCAGTCCCTCTCCCTCAAATGCCGTAGCCTGTATTTTTATGTCTCCCTTTTCCGAGCACAGCACGACAGGCTCATCCTCCGCGCCGCAATGTATCGTGTTTGCATTGAAAGATATGTCACCGCCGGACATCAAGCTTGCCGAAAGCGTCACGCTGTTACACCACGCGCCTGTAGTTTTCAGGCATATCGTCGGAACGATTATATCCGTGCTGTTGTACACTGCAATCTCCGTGAGAGGAGCTCCCTCAAGTTCCATATCATCCTTTATGTCCTGTGTATAATCCGGAACATCCAGAGGCTGTACGTTCTCCTGCATACCCGCGATATCCAGCACTCCGCCCGCTATGGAGAGGCTCCCTGCCGATGATGCCGTCCCGTTAAGATGTATCGTGCTTCCCTGAAACCTGAACGTCTCTGCCCCATATATATCGCCTGTAATATCCGCCTCGCAGCAATAGAGCTGCACTTCTCCATCTGTTGCGATAAGCGCCTGATCCAGACTCAGATATTCCTTCCCCTTTGGTATCTCTATGCTGATGACTGTCTCATCACTTATGTTGCCCGCATTGTCCACCGCGCATATGTGCAGATACACCGTCTGCCCCGGCTCATATGCGGTTAAATCATATTCGCTTAAATCAATTTTCAGTGTGCCGTCAGAAGCTTCCGACACCTCAGCCGCCGGCTTTCCTTCATCTGTCTTTTTTCTCAGCTCGTCCATAGGTTCTGTCGAATCACTTATGCCGGTAATAAATCCTCTCATGCCGGACAGTGCCGTGGCATCCACTATGTTTGATTCCACGTTTTCTCCGTGCCCTGAGCTTACAGCCTCCACATAGTACTGATAGTCAGTTCCCATATCCTCGGATTTGCATATAAATGTTCCGGTTTCACTCTCAGTTATATCCGGCTGTGTCGGTGCCGCCTCATCATAGAACGAGTTGTCCTTTGCCGATGTTTCGCTTGTAAGCTGCTTCAGATAAAACAGTGTGTTCGCAAAAACTTTTCTCTCATCATCAGTCGCCTGACCGTTGCTGTGTCCTGTCTGTATCATGGCAAGCTGGTTGTTTGTCACGAGATAGGCAGCTGTGGTTGCTCCTGTCTCCGAATCTGTGCTGTACCACGTTCCAAATTCCATCCAGACTGTTGAAGAAAGCGCTCCACCCGAATACTGTCCGAGAGTATGTGCACTCGGTATCTGTAATGTTCCTGACAGTTTCCACGGATAACTTGTGAGCATACCCGAGTTTACAACCCTCACTGTGCTGCTCGGCGTATAACTGCACCATGTTGCAACTTTAATGCCGAGATCATCTGCGAATCTTGCAAAATTGGGATGATAACAGCTTGATATACGAGCCAGTGTATCATGACCAAACATGGCTCCGCGTCCTGTATCAATAAAAGCCTTTGTCGCCTCATATCCTTTTTCCGAGAGATCCTGTCCGGCATTTGAATCGTATGTTCCAAACATCAGCACGTCGTACTTGTAATCTCCGTTTTCGTCCTTCAAATATTTATCCGGGTCCGAATTATAACTCCCTATGTATACCGTGTCTATGACAAACAGCCCTTTGCCGGCAGGCTCACCCGTGTCGCTCACTGTCTGCTCCATCCAGTTCTTCAAATAATTCTGCGCGGCATAGCACGGATAGATATTGAGAACCCTCACCTTCTCCGAGCCGTCCCACGTGGAACGCGTCTCCCATTCGCCGCCATTCATCTTCCTGAATACACGATATCTGTAAGTATCGTCATCATTGCTTATATCATTCCATGACAGATTAACTGAATACCCGATTCCTGTCGTCACATCAGCAGTGAGTGTGAGCTTTTGTCTCTCAGTCACATGTACGGAGAACTTAATCTCATCTGATGCAAGCACCTCTGCCTCGTCATCCACCGACACAATCTCTGTTTTCAGGATATATTCTTTCCCCTCCTGAGCCGTTGCCTCAAGTGCCGAATCAAGCGAAGCTTTCGTATTCGAGGCAGACAGTTCCATCTCCTTTGTGACAGATGCTGTCGCTTCTCCGTCCTCTGTGATGGTATACCGCACATTCATGGTCACATTCTGATTGGTATCATATGATATGTCAGTATGAAGCGACAGACTCTGTGTCTCTCCGGCTTCCAGCACATATGTATCAGTCTCAGTCTCCACGTTCGTAATGCTAAGGCGCAGTGTATGATAACTGTCTATCTCGTCAAGCAGAAGTATGTACCATATCGTGTCCGTGATATCCCCGTACACGCTTCCGTCGCTTCCCTGTACGGAATGAAGCTTCTCCTCGAAAGCATCCGCATCCTGTATCAGTTCTCTTCTGTACATATACATGGCAAGTACTGCCTGTTCGGCAAATGTATCCTCGGAAAGTTCCCCTGTGAATCTGTCCTGACAGTATACGTCAAGTGCAGTCCACGCCGGTAAATCATCACACCCGCACATGGAGAGAATCATTCCCGCATACGCCGTCAAATACGGTGAGCTGTCAGATGCATCCGTGTACGCATACCCTCCGTCGCTTTTCTGTTTCCCCGCAAGGTAGAATGCTGCGTCTCCTGCCGCGTTGCTGTAATCTGCGGTCGCATCCGTCGGTGTAGCCACAGCCTGAGCGCATACCGCCGAAAGTGCAAGCACGGTGTCATAGACATCGCTCTCATATTCTTCTGTAAGACCGAAACCCCCGTCAGGATTCTGGCGGGACATGATATCAGAAAGCAGTGATTCTGCCTCTTTTGAATCTGCGGACATATACTCTGCCCGCGCGATATGCACCATCTCATCGGTATTCATATCCTTATGGCTGCCTTTCCATTTCTCAAGGAAAGTGCTGTCTGTCGGCTTTCCTTCTCTTCCGAGTATAGTCAGAGCGTTGGCTGTATCATTTATCAGGTCTGTATCACCCCAGCCGCTCACATCGTCTTTCTCGCCGACAAGCCAGCTTATCGCCTTTGTTTTATATGTACCAGTTTCCTCAGTCTCTTCCGCCGCCACAGTATAAAATGGCACACATTCAAAACACATGGCAATACACAAAAGCAATGCCAACATAGAAGAGAATATTCCACTTCTATTCCATAAAGATATTTTCCCCTTTAACATGATTTTTTTCCTTTCATTTGTTGCAAAATATATAATTGATGTTTACTTTCCCTTATTTTTTCTCAGCTTAATACATCCCATCACAAGCAGTGCTGATGAAATTAAAAATGCCATAACTATCGGCAGATATATGACCGATATTCCCTCATACAGTGTAAACACGGCTAATATCGTTTCAACCAGAACTATAATCCTTGTCCTTTTTTGATAAATTCTATGCTCGATATCATCGAGAGGCTTATTCTCCGTGCCAATCGGAGCAAGCAGCCATAGAGTCAGCACCGCGCAGAGCAGAAGCCCAAGCAGTATCATCTGTCCGTATGCCAGCCTGTTTACGGCATATACCGCAGTATAAGCTGCAAGCAGAAGCGAAACCGACATAACTCTGCAGCCCCATCTGGTCTGCGCATGATATCCTCCCGCGCTGCTCCTTATGGGATAAAGAAACACCCACAGCAGAACGCCCGAGAGGACATCACCGTAGCAGAAGCCGACAAGAACTGTAAATCCAAAGGCAAGCACGTTCTCCCTGATACGCTCAAGCCCATAGGCTATGATCTCCTTCTCCTCATCGGAGTCATATTCGTTGGTTACATATTCCTGCAATGTCTTCATCGGCTCTTAGAATTTGCGCAGCTTCTTGACTGCCTTTGGCTCTTTCGGCTGATATGCCCAGAAACAGCAAGCTGAGTTAGCTGCTTTCTCCGCCGATTTCTTTGCCATCTTGTTTACGAGCTTCTTTGCCTTGTTCATACTGCATCCCTCCTGTGATATATTTTGCTATTTTGATATTAGCCGTCTAAATCATAGCACATTTTTTTCTTAAAATTCGCCATATGTCATAACTAACAGCTTTTTTGTCATAACTCGTGTTTTTTTGCCAAAATCCGGTTCTTTTTGTCATTTGTAACTATCAAATAAGATAATTATAGTTGACTTTGAATTGAATATACTAATGAAAGGACAAACATGTAACATGACATAATCGTATTTTTTGTGAGGAATAAAAATGGTAATGGACATATCTGAACGTATCAGGGAATTGAGAGAAGTCATCGGTATAACCCAGAGTAATTTGGCAAGCGCACTTAACATATCTCGCTCAGCAGTAAACGCATGGGAAATGGGTACATCAAAACCCTCTATAGACACTCTTGTTGATTTGGCTGATTTTTTTCATGTATCTACAGACTATTTACTTGGAAGAAATGAATTGCAGCTAATTGAAATATCAGGAGTAAGTCCAGAAGGCGTAGATATTATTCTCCGTCTCGTCCATTATTTTTCTACGGAGAATTCAAAAGAAAACAATTAACAGAATATACTAGGAAATGACATGAAACCTTACACAGCATAATCATACCTTTTATAGAAACAAAATAGTCATTGACATACCTGAGCGTATCAAGAAATTAAGAGAAGCTGCAGGCATAACCCCAAGCAGCTTGGCAGACATCATTGTTAATTGAACAATATAACTCTGACTATGAAAGTATTTTCAGTAGCTTCAAACTGTATCTCACCATTATTTTGATTCACAACATCCTGTACACTCTGTAAACCCATGCCATGATTATACGAATCATCTTTGGTGGTAAGGAAATGTCTCCCTGATTTACGCAGTTTACCGCTGTAGCTGTTCTTTACCAGAATCCTCAATGTCCCTTTGTCCATATTGATTCTAACATAGAGGTATTTTTCTTCACTGGACTTTGCCGCCCTGACTGCATTGTCAAGCAGATTGCCCAGAACAATGTTGAACTCAAACGAATTACGCAATTCTTCCGGCAGACATATGTCCGTTTCAACATGAATTCCGTCCTTCTTTGCCAACCCAAGCATATAATTCAAAAGGCTGTCTGTCTCAATATTGCCAGATTCTGAAATTGCCCTTGAATTCTGCATATAGTCCGTCATGCTTTCTATGTATTTTAAAACCTCATCGCGCTTATTCTGCATGGTCAGAAGCTGTATCTCTGACAAATGATTCCTGATATCATGGCGCATGCGTCTTACTTTTTGTTCTGATTCAAGAATAATGTCCAACTGGTTTGAATATTCCTTGACATACTGCCTGAGAATTTGGTTCTCATATTTTTCCTGAGCGGATTCAAGAAGCATATTATACAAATACAGCACCAAGAAATTTATACATAAAAGTCCCAATCCTACTGCTATAAAGTCGCCTGATATATAATGCTTCATGTAAGCCATATACAAAAGTATACATATACTGATAATCGGCACAATTATCAGAGCCACGCTCGGCACTATCTGTTGCTCATTCCGGCTCTGCATTATCCTTCTCAGAAGACACATAAACACAAACATAATCATATCGACCATGACGAATGTCAGCATATCCAGTGCATCTCCTGATTTGTATGCCGGAGTCAGCAGACTTGTAGCAAGCATATCACAGCCCATGCACACAATAGTAAGTATTACAATAATAAAAATCACATATTTTCTGTTTCTGGAATACACGCACACGAGCGCACCTATGCCGAGAACATTACATATAAGATTAATCAATGATATATTAAGACAGATAAACAACGCGCTGTTTACCGCATAAAAAACAATACATACTCCTACAACATGTTTCTTATCCGGATTCTCTCCCTGAAAAAACATGTCTGTAAGATGCTTAATCAGATATATTCTGAACATGTTGCACATTAAATATACTGCCGTGTACATTTTTCTTCATCCCCTCTCCAGCATCTTGCTCCGTACTTCTTTCCGAAAATTTTGACTAACAGGGATCTGTGTACCGTCCATCATTAGTATCTGTGTATATTCATATTTTTGTATGTAAGCAATCTGGACGATATAAGACCTATGAACTTGCAAGAAAGATTCGTCCGACAGAATTTCCTGAGCAACCTCTTTTATCTTTCTGTAATATTCATACACATCCACTTTTGTATCTAAGCCACCATTTTTTTGTTTTTTCTCCGTGACAAGTCTGATTTTTCTGCCATCACTTTCAAAATAAAGGATAGATCTAAATGGTATATAATGAGTTTTACCAGCCACTTTACATTGAAACACCTTCTCTTCTTTTACGAGAAACATAACAGCCAAATCAAGACATTCCTCTACCTTAGATTTTACAAGCGGCTTCACAAGAAAATTCATCGGCATTATATCAAACAGGCTCATTGCATATGTTGTATTTGCAGATATAAACACAATCTTCATGCTATAATTATTCAGTCTATGCCGAATATACTGTCCTATATCTACACCGCTGGTCGTAATCAAATCAATATCCAAGAATAATAAATCAATCGCATTTCCATCCTCAAGATAATCCACCAGTGCCTCTCCCGTACTCCATATCTCTGTATCAAGTCTCAAGTCATGCTTCTTCCCATATTCTTTAACGATCCTTTCAATTTCCGAACAGATTGCCGACCCATCATCACAAATTCCTACTCTAAGCACTCCCATCAATCCCCTATAACTAAACAAAATATTTACATTTCAGATTATATCACCCATACCATCCTAAATCAAATGCTTTGCAGTAGAAGGTATTGCTCTTTGTTTCCTTATAAGCCATAATAAAAAGTTAAATGACAATCTAACATACCATAAATTCAGTACTTTCTTCACGTAGATTTCATCGCAATGCCGTCTCGTGTCCTCAGATATGCCAAGGATATAAATGAGTGACTTGTGATAACTGTCTCTGTATCTCGCTCTCGCTAATTTTTCTCTGTAAAATGTCCTGTGATCTACTGATTCAAATACCATGTGTTGTTCATAACCTCGAACCTCCTTTAGGAATTTTGTATAAAATAAAAGGACTCTACCTCTTAGTAAGAGATAGAATCCTTAGAAAACCCAATAAAAAAGGGGAAAACCCAATATTTGGAATTTTCCCCTAATTATCAAAGATAGATTTTACAAACGAAATCCTTAAAACGGTTCGCTTTCGTGTACTCCGGACGATGTGTCATGAAATCATTAACATCAGCTCTGGTAATCAGAAATTCCGTGAAGTACATATAGTTGTAATCTACTTTCCTGCATTGTTAGCGATTGCAGCCTGAGCAGCAGCAAGTCTAGCGATAGGTACACGGAATGGTGAACATGATACATAATCAAGACCGATCTTGTGGCAGAATTCAACGGATGAAGGATCTCCACCGTGCTCACCACAGATACCGATATGAAGCTTTGGATTAACCGGCTTGCCAAGTTTAACAGCCATATCCATGAGCTTACCAACACCAGTCTGGTCAAGCTTAGCAAATGGATCATTCTCAAAGATCTTAGCATCATAGTAAGCATTTAAGAACTTACCTGCATCATCTCTTGAGAAACCAAATGTCATCTGTGTAAGGTCGTTAGTACCGAAGCAGAAGAAGTCAGCTTCCTTAGCGATCTCATCAGCTGTAAGAGCCGCTCTAGGGATCTCGATCATTGTACCAACTTCGTACTTCAGATCTACGCCTGCAGCAGCGATCTCTGCATCAGCAGTCTCAACAACTGTCTTCTTAACATACTTAAGCTCTTTAACTTCACATACAAGTGGAATCATGATTTCTGGCTCAACATTCCAATCTGGATGCTCTTTCTGAACTTCGATAGCTGCACGGATAACAGCCTTTGTCTGCATCTTAGCGATTTCTGGATATGTTACAGCAAGACGACATCCTCTGTGACCCATCATAGGGTTGAACTCATGAAGTGAGTTGCAGAGTGCCTTGATCTCTTCTACTGACTTATTCTTAGCCTTTGCAAGCTTCTCAATATCTGCTTCCTCTGTAGGAACGAACTCATGAAGAGGTGGATCCAGGAATCTGATAGTAACTGGGTTACCTTCAAGTGCTTCGTAAAGAGCCTTGAAATCTCCCTGCTGATATGGAAGGATCTTATTAAGAGCTTCTTCTCTTTCTTCTACTGTATCTGAGCAGATCATCTCACGGAATGCTGCGATTCTTTCTGGATCAAAGAACATATGCTCTGTACGGCAAAGACCGATACCTTCTGCACCAAGCTCACGAGCCTTCTTAGCATCTGCTGGTGTATCAGCATTTGTTCTAACCTTAAGTGTTCTGTACTTATCAGCCCATGCCATAACACGACCGAATGTACCTGCGATTGAAGCATCAACTGTCTTAATAACTCCATCGTAAATGTTACCTGTTGTACCATCGATTGAGATGAAATCTCCCTCATGGAACTCTTTGCCTGCAAGTGTGAACTTCTTGTTCTCTTCATCCATAATGATATCGCCACAACCTGATACACAACAAGTACCCATACCACGAGCAACTACAGCAGCATGTGATGTCATACCACCACGAACTGTTAAGATACCCTGTGCTGACTTCATACCTGTGATATCTTCTGGTGATGTCTCAAGACGTACAAGAACAACCTTCTCGCCCTTAGCTGCCCATGCTTCTGCATCGTCAGCTGTAAATACGATCTTACCACAAGCAGCACCCGGTGAAGCACCAAGGCCCTTGCCCATTGGTGTAGCTGCTTTAAGAGCTGCTGCATCAAACTGTGGGTGAAGAAGTGTATCAAGGTTACGAGGATCGATCATTGCAACTGCTTCTTCCTCTGTCTTATGTCCTTCATCAACAAGGTCACAAGCGATCTGAAGAGCTGCCTGAGCTGTTCTCTTACCATTTCTACACTGAAGCATGTAAAGCTTCTTGTTCTCAACTGTGAACTCCATATCCTGCATATCATGGTAGTGATTCTCAAGAGTCTCACATACCTTAAGGAATTCTGCATATGCTTCTGGGAATTCCTGCTCCATCTGAGCGATTGGCATTGGTGTACGAACACCGGCAACTACGTCTTCGCCCTGTGCATTGATAAGGAACTCACCCATAAGCTTCTTCTCACCTGTTGCAGGGTCACGAGTAAATGCAACACCTGTACCAGATTCATTATTTAAGTTACCGAATACCATAGGCATTACGTTAACTGCTGTACCCCATGAATAAGGGATATCGTTATCTCTTCTGTATACGTTTGCACGTGGGTTGTCCCATGAACGGAATACAGCTTCGATAGCTAACTTTAACTGCTCAACTGGGTCTGAAGGGAAATCTGTTCCTAACTGGTTCTTGTATTCAGCCTTGAACTGCTCTGCAAGAGTCTTAAGATCAGCTGCTGTAAGTTCTACGTCGAACTTAACACCCTTCTCTTCTTTCATCTTATCGATGAGCTGCTCAAAGTACTTCTTACCAACTTCCATAACAACGTCTGAGAACATCTGAATGAAACGTCTGTAAGAATCATATACGAAACGCTCGAATGCTGGATCTGGGTTGTGTGCGATCATTGCAGCAACAACTTCGTCATTTAAACCAAGGTTAAGGATTGTATCCATCATACCCGGCATAGATGCTCTAGCACCTGAACGAACTGATACTAATAATGGATTCTCAAGATCTCCGAACTTCTTGCCGTTGATCTCCTCCATCTTCTTAACACCTTCCATAGCCTGTGCCATGATCTCGTCGTTGATCTTACGACCATCTTCATAGTACTGAGTACAAGCCTCTGTTGTGATTGTGAAACCCTGTGGAACTGGAAGACCAATTGTTGTCATCTCTGCAAGGTTTGCACCCTTACCACCGAGAAGATTACGCATGGTCATGTCGCCTTCGCTAAACATATAAACCCACTTGTTTGCCATTTGTTTATTACCTCCTACGTATCTAATTAAATATATGCTGAAAAAAGCCTGCTTTAGGGCAGAATTTTCCCACCACTCTGACGTGATTATATCATATGACCTAATAATATTAAACCACTTTTTTCAATTTTTTTCTCTTTTTAACCGCATATTCCGGAATCTTTTTCAAAAAGAAAGAGACATCCGCCGGATAATGTTCTTTTCCGACAAATGTCCCTTTTATTTTACAGATTCGATCAACCAGATACTCTATCTGAGATATTGATTCATTTCGTCTGATTAATATTCGAATTTCTTCTCAAAATATGCCTTCAGATCTTCGATCTTTACTCTTTCCTGCTCCATGGTATCTCTGTCACGGACAGTTACAGCACCATCTTCTTCTGAATCAAAATCATAAGTTACACAGAACGGAGTTCCGATCTCATCCTGTCTTCTGTAACGCTTACCGATATTTCCTCTGTCGTCGTATTCACAGTTGTAGTATTTGCATAATTCAGCATATACCTTTTCTGCTTCCTCGCCAAGTTTCTTGCTCAGTGGAAGGACACCGATCTTAACAGGTGCAAGTGCAGGATGGAAATGTAATACAGTTCTTACATCCGGCTTCTCCTCTGTTCCGATATTTTCTTCATCATATGCAGCACAAAGGAATGCAAGTGTTACACGATCAGCACCAAGTGATGGTTCGATAACATATGGAATGTATTTCTCTTTCTTCTCATCATCAAAATAATCCATTGGTTCGCCGGATACAGTCTGATGTTGGGTCAGATCATAATCCGTTCTGTCTGCGATACCCCAAAGCTCGCCCCATCCAAATGGGAATAAGAACTCTATATCTGTTGTTCCCTTGCTGTAGAAGCAAAGCTCTTCCGGTGAATGATCACGAGCACGCATCTCTTCATCCTTGATACCAAGGTCTTTTAGCCAGTTGATACAGAAGCTTCTCCAGTAATCAAACCATTCAAGGTCTGTTCCCGGTTCACAGAAGAATTCCAGCTCCATCTGCTCAAACTCTCTGGTACGGAACGTAAAGTTACCCGGTGTGATCTCGTTACGGAATGACTTACCGATCTGTCCGATACCAAACGGGATCTTCTTTCTGGATGTTCTCTGTACATTCTTGAAGTTTACAAAGATACCCTGTGCTGTCTCAGGTCTTAAATATACTGTGTTCTTTGCATCCTCTGTTACACCCTGGAATGTCTTGAACATCAGGTTAAACTGTCTGATACCTGTAAAATTATGTTTTCCGCATGAAGGACAGCAGATATTCTTTTCTTCGATAAAGCTCTCCATTTCTTCATTTGACCAGCCATCAACGGAACCTTCGATCTCCATGTTATTCTCTGCCATGTAGTCTTCGATCAGTTTGTCTGCACGGAATCTTTCATGGCACTCTTTACAGTCCATCAAAGGATCTGCAAAACCGCCAAGATGTCCGGATGCTACCCATGTCTGTGGGTTCATCAGGATCGCACAGTCAACACCTACATTATATGGATTCTCCTGTATGAACTTTTTCCACCAAGCCTTTTTTACATTGTTCTTTAACTCAACACCAAGGTTACCATAATCCCATGTATTTGCAAGTCCACCATAAATCTCTGAACCCGGATATACAAAACCTCTGTTCTTTGCTAAAGCAACGATCTTGTCTAATGTCTTTTCCATAATGTCCTCCATTTATATTTCATCTTTATATTTGTACGTTATTGTACCTTCTCTCCCTGTTTTTTTCAAGACAGGGATTCAATTATTTCTACAGAATTGAATTTCCGGTCTACATATACCGCCAGAAATTCCTTTGTGATCATCATAAGCTCTTCCAGCACGCTGTCTGAAACCGTGAAATTATACAGATTTCCAAGCGTTGCTCCATTAATATACTGAAGCACATATCTGGCGTCCTCTGATATATGGATACTTTTCTTAGCCTTGCTCCGGCAGTTCTCACACAGAATTCCACCGGATAAGGGATCAAATATCCGTGTCAGCCTGTCGCTTCCACAGATCGGGCAGTGAAAGCTCTGCAGGCCCTGTCCAAAGATATCCATGATCTTCAGTTCATATACACAACGGATCAGTTTCACCGGCAGCAGTCCTTTTTTTAATGCATTCAGGCTGACAAACAGCAGATTCAGATAATCTGCCGACCGGTCACCTTCTCTTGTAAAATATGACATCATCTCACAAAAGTAAGATCCGTAACAGTATTTGTTCATATCAAAGGTCAGTTCATGAAAATATTCCTTTGCATCTACGTTGATAAGTGTATATGCATTTCTTCCCGGATATACAGTAAATGCTCCCATGACGAACAGCTGCGTCTTTGAGATCAACTGGCTGCTTGGTCGTCGGACTCCCTTTGCAAATGCTGTGACCTTCCCCTGCTCTCTGGTCAGTATAACAAGCCGTCTGTCATATTCTCCCTGAAGGCCGGAGGAAAGCACGATTCCGTTTAATACTATCTCATCCTTCATGATTCATCCATCTTATAACCATAATTTCGAAGAAGGGTATCGGTATCCCGCCAATCCTTCTTCACCTTTACCCAAAGCTTCAGATTCACATGTGTATCTAATAGCTGTTCAATGCCATACCTTGCATTGCTGCCGATCTTCTTCAGCATTGCGCCCTGTTTTCCGATAATAATACCCTTATGGGAATCCCGCTCACAGATGATTGTTGCATCTATATCCATAAGCCGTCCGTTCGGACGTTCCTTCATCGAATCAATAACAACCGCGATTCCGTGTGGAATCTCTTTATCCAGAAGTCTTAAAGCCTGCTCCCGGATCAATTCGGATACGATCTGTCGCTCCGGCTGATCGGTGATCGTGTCTTCATCATAGAACTGTGGTCCGTATGGAAGGTATTTGAACAGCGTCTTTATCAGTTCATCTTTGTTCTTTCCCTTTAATGCCGATACCGGAACGATCTCCGCATGACTGCAGGCATCCTTATAGGTCGAGATCGCCTTGAATACTTCTTCTTCACTTACCGCATCGATCTTATTTACCACAATGATGATCGGTGTCTTAACACGTTCTAACTGTTCAATGATATACCGTTCTCCTGCTCCGATAAATGTCGTTGCTTCAACGATCCACATAACGACATCTACTTCATTTAATGTTCCCTCTGCCACCTTTAACATATATTCACCAAGCTTGTTCTTGGCCCTGTTGATTCCAGGTGTATCGAGGAAAACAATCTGTCCTTCATCCGAGGTATACACGGTCTGAATACGGTTTCTTGTTGTCTGCGCCTTACTGCTCGTTATCGCGATCTTCTGTCCGATCAACTGATTCATCAGTGTGGATTTACCTACATTTGGTCTTCCTATGATCGCAACAAATCCTGATTTGTATGTATCGTTCATACTTCTCCTTCCATACTCTGTATGTATTCATGTTCTCCATTCGGCACAGAATCCTGTAACCTGCCGGAGAACTATTTACAAATCTATATACTTATATCTTCTTTCGTTACTTCTGTAAAAACTATAGATCTTTTACTTCTTTAAACTTTGCCCGATTCTGTTCGATCTTATCTTCCCCACCGATCGCACAGATAACCCCGCCATCTGTGATCGCCCGGATCACAGGTGCCAGTGAACGAATCGTTTCTACATTTGCAGTAAGCACCTGATCACGTTCTTTCTGAAGCTGCTCATCTGTAATACCTGCAAAGTAACAGGTCTGGCTAAATGCTCCTTCTGCTGATGGTGTCATTGGAGAATCTAACTTCGCGATCGCACCAATCAAATATTTGGTCATATCTCTGTCGCTTGCATCAAAGCCTGCCACATAGTCTGCTGCCTTCTTATAGATATCATATGTCTCCATCAGGTTCGGATCTCTGTAGGATGTAAAATATCCCATTCCTGATCTGGCAAATGAACACATAGCTCCATATGCCCCACCCTTTACACGGATATTCTCCCAGAGATATCCATAGGAGAAGATCACCTGTAGGACTTCCAGTGCTCCGGTATATTCAAATCCTTTTTCTTTATAATTTCCTGCGAGAGCCGCATACTGTACCTGGCTTGCTGTCTTAAAGGCTTCGTTCTTAACAGTTCTTTTCATCACACGTTTTTCTGCAAAAGCAGGTCTGGTCGACAACTTTCTTGCAAACGCTTCAATATCTGCGCCCAATAATTCCTTGATATCATTGTCACCGGTATAAGAGATTGTTACCGCTCCTTTTCTAAGGATCTCGGCAAGCGTTGTCTGCAGCTTCTCAATGATCGCATCTGCATTCTGCTCAAAATCCTGATCCAACTCCTGTAAGAAATCATAATATCCGATTCCCTCTGTCATATCCTTAAATGCCATCACATCTGAGACATAAGACATCGCGCGTGTTGCAGATGTGATATGCCCTGAGGATATCAGATCAGTCTTAAGTCCGGCCTTTTCTTCCGATATAATCTCTTTCAATCTCTTCTTATCCGAAAGCTTCGATGTGAACAGGATCTCCTCGATCAGCTTCAAACCTTCTCCAAGCTTGTCATACATGGCCTTTGTCTTAACGGAGAAGAATGAAAGATGATCCTTCCCGCCATCCTTATACATGGCTCCTGTAGAAAATCCGATACCACCGGTATGGAAATTGATCTGATTGGACAGTTCACCATATGTGTAATGCTCTGTATCCACATATTTGAAAATGTTAGTGAGCAGCTCTGCATATGGAACAAACTCTGCATCCAGATCATTGATATCAAATATAAACTCCAGATAACCGATTCCGTTAGTAAAGATATCATGACTTATTAATGGCATACCATAAATGCTGTCCTCACGGTTCTTTAACGGATGGATCTCTTTTCTGATATCAGAAATATTAAGCAACGGAACCTTCTCCATATCCTCTGCCGGAGATGGTGTCTCCTGATATAATTTTAATTCCTTTGTATCTGATACAACCTGTTCAAGCTCATTTTTCGTAAGAGAGGCCTTATAGTCTGCAAGCTTCTGCTTCTCTGCTGCATCATTCTCCTTATCAAGCCCCTTCTTCGGCTTCATAACAAAAATCATACCAAAGGTATTCTGAACCAGCTTTTCCCAGATCAGTTCTTCAAAATATCCGGTTTTCAGACTTTCTTTCAATTCATCATATACTTCATTTAACTTAAACATTTCAAGTGCAGATGCATCATCATACAGCCATGTATTAAATGCATCCAGACCCATCATAAGCCCCTTCGGAAATCTGCCGAAGTTTGCTTCCTTATGTTTAAACTCAAAATTATTGATCGCAGCCTCAATCGAAGTCCGATCGATCGCCTTTCCTTCTTCTCCATGCCCGGAAAGATCGGTCAGTGTATCCCTGATCACAGACACAAAATGTTCCTTATCGGACATATTTGCATTTCTTGCTACGATTGTAAAGATTGTCTGCCGGATCCCATCATCAAAGGAAGCAAAGACATCCTCTCCGATCCCTGCATCTACTAATGCTTTCTTCAATGGTGCGCCCGGAGCGTCCATAATTGCGTATTCCAGTATATTCATGGCAACGGACTGCTTCTTATCAAGGCTGCTGCCAACTACCATATTATAGGTTAAAAATGTCTGATTTTCTTCGCTCTCATTTTCTGCGATCGAATAAAAGCAGCTCTCATCCTTCATCTGTTCATAGGCTGTCTGCACAGCGATCGTAGAATCAATCTCTCTATAATCAAAGCTCGAGAGATACTCCTTATCGATATAGTCCAATTCCTTATACATATCAAGATCACCATACAGATAAATATAACTGTTTGACGGATGATAATACTTTCTGTGAAAATCAAGAAAACGTTCCTGACTTAATGTTGGAATCGCTGCAGGATCACCACCGGATTCATTCTTGTATGGTGTGTCAGCAAGAAGAAGTTTTTCAATCTTTGAATACATCTGCTGTTCCGGAGATGAAAATGCACCCTTCATCTCATTAAACACAACACCATTATAGATCAGTTCCCCTTCTACAGTTTCAAGTTCATAATGCCAGCCTTCCTGACGCATGATCTCTGTATGTTCATAAATATTCGGATAGAATACCGCATCCAGATAGACATCCATAAGATTTTCAAAATCCTTTTCGTTACAGCTTGCAATCGGATATACCGTCTTATCAGAATATGTCATTGCATTTAAGAATGTATTTAATGAACCCTTTGCCAGTTCTACAAACGGGTCTTTTACCGGATATTTTCTGGAACCGCATAATACCGAATGTTCCAGAATATGCGGAATACCGGAATCATCATACGGCGGTGTCCGGAATCCGATATTAAACACCTTGTTCTCATCATCATTTGCAATTACAAGCACTCTGGCCTTTGTCTTCTTGTGGCTTAAGATATAACCTGTTCCATTTACTTCAGGGATCTTTTCTTCTGTTATGATGTCATACCCTGTTAATTCTTTTAAGTCTCTCAATCTGATGTCTCCTTTATTCTTCTTTATTCAAATGAAATGTCTCCGGAAGCAGCTCTTCTACCGAATACATCCTATACTTCTGTTTGTTCTTTGCTACAACGATCACGCAGCCTTGTTCGGCAAATTCGGCAATGACCTGTCTACATATCCCACATGGATAAGTATAGTCACATTCTCCGTTCTTTAGTCCGCCAACGATCGCGATCGCAGACAGCTTTCTGCACCCTTCACTGACTGCCTTAAAAACAGCCGTCCGTTCCGCACAGTTTGTTGCCCCATAGGAAGCATTCTCTATGTTGCATCCTGTATAATAACTTCCATTCTCCATCTTTACACAGGCTCCCACCTGAAAATTCGAATATGGCGCATATGCCTTTGTTCTTGCCTGCATCGCAAGCTCAATCATCTCTGAAATCTCGTTTTCATTCATACAAATTTCCTCTTACTTCCTGTTACATGGAACTAACAGTACCACCCATAAATATAGCCTATTTTCCATGTGTTTGCAATGCGATTCTGGCGTATTCTAACTGCAAACTATACAAAACAGATTGACAGTGGTCTTACCTATTATTACACAAGACATTCTCATTCTATCCTCATGTAGCGGTACATAAGGCAGCAAAATACGCTGCCCAAGTACCGACATTCGTAACTGAGACCTTAGCTCGACTTGATCGAGGTTAGTTCGAAGTTACACAGAGTGGATAGGCTTGTTACATAATAGTAAGACCACTGTCAATCTACTATTTAAAATTTCTACTCTCTATTTAAAAATAAATCATTATTTCAAATTCACCGTCTTCTGTTTTTAAACTTCCGTGGTAGCCAAATATCTGCATGATCTCCTGAACGATGCTCAATCCGATTCCGCTTCCGCTTCTGCCGGTTCTTGCTTCGTCTCCCTTTACAAATGGCTTCCATAACTCCTCCGGATCGGTTGCAATCGACTGTTCCATCGGATTGCTAAGGATCAGATGATCTTCCTTTAATACCAGCCGGATCACACTTCCTTTCAGTGAATACTTAATTGCATTTACAAACAGATTCTCTAACATATGGGAAAGCATCAGCGGATCACCTTTTACCGTACAGTTTCCTGACATTCTTACCTCCAGACCTTTTTCATCCAGAAGATTCTGATACCGTTCCTGTAACGGCTCCCATATCTGTTCGATGCTTACAGACTCTGTCTGTAACGCTTCCATTTTACCAAGCTTGATATACTCGCTTAACTGACATAAAAGTTCATTCATGTAAGATGTATTTTCCAAAATAACATCTATGTAATGCCGGCACTCTCCTGTCTGGTTTAACTGTTTCAGATTCTCTGCATACCCGGAAATTGCCATCAATGGACTTTTTACATCATGTGCAAGTGCTGTAATAACCGTTTCTTTTCTCTCTGCATCTTCCATCTGTGAAAATGTCCGTCTACAGGATATAAACGCAGTCAGGATCGTTGCAATTATAATGAGAAATACAACTGCAAGCCCTCCATAAAATAACCAGATGCCTTCTTCCCGCCAGCCAAATGGATCTGCATACATAGCGGATACGATATAGTATATATCATTGTCAAAAACGATATATTGACTTTTAAAATAATAGTTTTCACCCAGATAACCACTTATACTCTCTGTTGTATCTTCCGGATATGTTCCGAGGGTCTCCATCTTATCCAACAAATACCTGCTCGTCTTACTATACTGATTGGCATCATCTACTCTGCCATGAAGACTCCATGCAAATTCCCCTGCATCAGCATTTTGAACCACCTGCCGGAAAGAAGGCATAATCGGTGAATACATCTGTACTTCGGACTGCATCTGCTCCATATCATCCTCTATATCCTGTACCTGTTGTTCTAATTTTTCTGTATCATTTTCGTCTGTATGCTTCGTAGTTTCTGTTTCTTGATTTTCATCTGCAACATTTACATCGTCTTTTTCTTCTATATTGTCTACTGCATCTGAGCTTTCCAAATGCCGCCTGTAAACTGCTGTCAAAAAATATGGTGTATTTTCCTCCGCAAAGATCTCCTGTATTCTATTACGGGCTTCCTCTATATCTGTCATACCTGCAATATCTTCCTGACATTCAGCCAAACTTGCACTGACACTATTTGTTGACACCTGAAAATATTCTTTTAATTCCAGATTGACCTGATTTCTGTAATAACCGATCACCAGCAGATACAACATTATGCTGACTGCTATAATGCCAGATGAAATCCATATCCATTTTCTTCTTACCTTTTGTCTTTTTCTTTTCTGCCGCTCCGACAATATGGCATTTCTTTTTTTATTGTTTTTGTTCTTTTTCATCGTCATCACCCCGTATCTGATATCCATTTCCTATCACTGTTTTAATCTGCTTTCCTGCACTTCCAAGATGTTTTCGGATCTTTCGAATGTGATTATCCACGCAACGATCACTGCCATCATAATCATAGCCCCATACCCCGATCAGCAGTCGTTCCCTTGCCACAGTTTTGTTTTTGTTCTCGAGCAGCATCCGCAACAATGCAAACTCTTTCGGCGCAAGTTCAATTTCCTGAGAATCCACAAGAACCCTGTACTCCGACGGCTTCATATGTATCCTGCCGCAGACCAGTTCTCCGGTTCTGCTGATATCCTTTGATCGTCTGATCAGTGCCTTGCATTTCGCATATAAGGTCACAAGGGAAAATGGTTTGATGATATAATCGTCACAGCCGAGATCATATCCAAGCAGGATATCCCGTTCGGAACTTCTGGCTGTTAAAAACAGGATCGGAACCATGCTCGTCCTGCGCATCTCCCGGCAGATCGCAAAGCCGTCCATTCCCGGAAGCATGATGTCTAACAATACAAGATCCACCCGTTCCGTCTCAAATAAATCCAGCCCGTCCTGTCCGTTCTGTGCCGTCCGTACCACGATCTCATTTTCACTTTCTCTGGTAAAGTAATCTTTCACCACTTCGCAGATCTGTTCATCATCTTCAATCATCAGTATCTGATATGTCATATTTCTTACCTCCTTACGCCTATATTAACAGTGTGATATGACTTTTAAATGTTCTTACATAAAAAGCCCAAATAGAGTTTACTGCTCTATTCAGGCTTTCTTATTTGCTATAGTTTCTCTCTCACAGCTCGTTCCATATTCTGCATGGCACATTCTGTCTGCATGGCTCTCCCTCGTTCCTCTTCGGACAGTCCGTCGGTTATGGAATAACACGCATCAAACAAGCCGCTCTCCATACATTGTTCGATGCCTTCCCCGAAGCAGCCTGCAAATGCAACCACTTTTTTCTGCTGTGCTTTTGCAAGTTTCGCTACGCCCGCCGGTGTTTTTCCCATTAACGTCTGTGCATCCATCCTGCCCTCTCCGGTAATAACCAGATCGACATTTTTTATTCTTTCTTTTAAACGGATCTCATCAAATACTATATCAATTCCCGGTCGTAATCTTGCATGCAGGAACATTAGAAATGCATATCCAAGACCGCCTGCTGCACCTGCTCCCGGTGTCATACGATTTATAGCGTAGTCTGACCGGCAGTTCTCCGGTTTTGTATCTGTGCCCATATTATCCTGCTTACAGCCTGACCAGCTCTGCTGTTCCACCAGATCTGCATAACGCACCATAGATTTCTCCATGTTCTCTACCATCTGAGCGTCCGCTCCTTTTTGCGATGCAAAGATATGACTGCAGCCTTTCTCTCCAACCAGCGGATTTGTAACATCACAGGCAATCTGAAATGAACATGCTGAAAGCTCCGGTAACATATCTTCTATTTGAATCCCGCATACTTTGGAAAGTCCTTCTGCTCCATAGCAAACTTCATTCCCATGTTCATCAAGGAAATGACACCCAAGTGCCTGCAGCATTCCAATCCCGGCATCATTTGTTGCGCTTCCGCCAATCCCTATAATAAAGCTCCGGCATCCATGCAGCATGGCATCCTTTATCATCTCGCCTACTCCATATGTAGTTGTATGCATCGGATTTCTGGCTGACTCCGGTACAAGCGGAAGTCCTGCTGCCTCTGCCATCTCGATCAATGCCACTTTTTCTCCTGCTTCATCATAACTGATATAAGAAGCCTTTACGACCTGTCCAAGCGGTCCTGTTACATTAACAGTATGATGTTTCATGTTCGATTTTCCATAGGCGATCGCATCCATGGTTCCCTCTCCGCCATCTGCAACCGGAACCACTTCGATCTCACAATTCTTATAATTTTTCTCCAGACCTTTTTTAACCGCCATGCCTGCCTGAACAGATGTCATACTTCCCTTAAAAGAATCAACAGCCGCCAGAACCTTAAGTGGTCTTTCTCTCAATTTCAGATCATCCTGCAATATAGTGTCATGTATTTCACATGTTCGATTCATTTGAGAAGTCCTCCCTTGCAAATATCACACCGTTTATTTCCGGTTCAGATTATATCCGACAACTGCACCCACAATACCGCCAACGATATGTGCCATATTCGAGATATTGTCCTGTACTGCGATACCTTCATATACCTGCTGTCCGATAAAGATGATCGCAACCAGAATAAAGGATAACGGAATTTCGCCTGCTCGGAATCCGGTAAAGGACGCCAGCACGATAAATGCAAATACGACACCACTCGCTCCACAAAGTGCTACATTCCAGAAAAAGATGTAATTCACAATACCGGTCGCAAGTGCTGTTACACCGATCACTTCCAACATTTCTTTCGAACCATATTTTTCTTCTAACATCGGTCCAAGCAATAACAGATAGGAGGCATTTCCGATAAAATGACTCCATCCTGCATGCCCGAATACATGTGTAAAGAATCGCAGATATGTGAGTGGATTTGTAAGCGATGAATGATATGTCATAAATAATAACCGGGTACTTCCGCCACCGGTCAGTACCCCAAGCAGTGTTACAACAAAACAAATGAATACAAAGCCCAGCGTCACCGGCGCGTTAAATGTGATCTTTAATTTTCTCATCTGTATATACCTCCCCATATAGAATGAATAGCTTTATTATACCCTATTTATGTATAAATACAAAGAGCCGCTTCGACTCTTTTACCCCAGAACAAAATTGCTTTACAGGATAAATATTTCTATAAAACAAAACTACCGTCCATCCGGCAGTCTGATCATAGCAGTTTCAACTGACGATCAAATCTGTATCCGAATAAACGGTAGTCTTATATATACTTCGCACATTCTATGCATCCGAAAAATCATTGCCTATACTATGGTCAGATGATTTTCCATCACGATATACCGATGAATTTACAGATTATATTCTTTCTTCGTATCAGCAAGTGCCGCATCCATACGCTCGATAACGGCTGCGATCTGTTCCTCTGTAATAACCGCTGTCGGCTCGAAACGGATACACTTGGAGTTTACAAGTGTTCCGGCTGTCATAACACCTCTTGAGAACAAGCCCTTTGCGATGCTGTAACCGATATCAGATGTAACGAACTCAACCGCAAGCATCAGACCTACGCCTCTGACATCATCGATGATCTCAGGATATTTTGCCTTCAGACTTTCAAGTCCTGCCTTTAAGATCTTACCTTTGCTTGCACACTGTCCTGGAATATCATTATCAATCATGTATTTGATCGTTGCGATCGCTGCCGAACAACATACAGGGTTACCACCAAATGTAGGAGAACCAAGTAACCATGGGTTGTCGATCAACTGCTGTACCCACATGGATGGCTTACAGATAATACCTGTGATTGGCATAATACCACCACCAAATGCTTTACCGAATGTCATGATATCCGGTGTTACGCCTTCTGCTTCGCATCTCCACATTGTACCGGTACGACCCATACCTGTCTGGATCTCATCAAAGATCAACGCTACACCATACTCATCACAGATCTGTCTTAACTCTGTCAGATATCCTTCCGGTGGAACGATAACACCAGCCTCGCCCTGAATTGGTTCAACGATCATGGCTGCAACCTTTTCACCAACAGCGATCAGGTTACGGATTGCCTTTCTTGCATCCTCTGCATTACCATATTCTACATGCTGTACCTGCTGTACCATAGGTGTATATGGAACTCTGTATGTATTCTTACCACCCATTGAGATTGCACCCATTGATTTACCATGGAATGCACCAACGGTTGAGATATACCATCTTCCGCCTGTTGCGATTCTGGCAAGCTTCAATGCCATTTCGACTGCCTCTGCACCACCATTTGTAAAGAAACAATACTGAAGATCACCCGGTGTGATATCTGCAACTGCCTTCGCAAGATATCCACGAAGCGGATCCAACAGCTCCTGTGAATGAAGCGCCTGATGATCAAGCTGTGCCTTTACGGTATCAAGGATCTCCGGATTTCTATGACCACATGTATAAATACCGAAACCACCAAGACAGTCAATGAATTCTTCACCATATAAGCCATCACATACGCCGTCATGATCTTTCCACTCAAGCACTGCTGAGTTGGTAGATACTGACTTTCTGTATTTTAACCAGCCCGGGCTTACATAATTATCAAAATAATCTAATGTCTGTTCTGTCATTAATTTCTTTTCATCGTCTGTTAATTCATCTGAATGGATATAACCAATTACCTTTTCCAAATCCTTACTTACCTGTTCATAACTCATATTAAAATCCTCCTTAAAATATATTCATCTTTAAACTGAAAAAAAGGAGCCTGTGACCTGTTCACAAGCTCCTTTGCTTCTATGTCTGTATATTATCGTATCTCATGCTCTTTTTCAATTACTAATTTATACCATTTATCTACCATTTATCTATTATATATAATTAAATATAAGTATATTTAGCTCATATAACTGACTTGTAATTTCATCGTCATACCTCTATCGAAGTATCATTTTCTACCCTATTTCTGTTATTCGCCAAATCATTCGGTATTTGAAACGCATTAAAAAACCGCCCACCTTCATTTTTCAGAAAGTGAACGGTCTGCTTTATCTAGTGTTCATACCAGCCTACAATACCCGGGTTCAGATTGATATTGATCTGCTTAACCTCCTGATATTCCTCGATACCATGAACGCCAAGCTCTCTGCCAATACCGCTCATCTTATAGCCGCCCCAAGGTGCTTCATTGAAGGTTGGGTTGTAGCAGTTGATCCATGTGATACCTGCGCGAAGCTCACTGATCACACGATGTGCTCTGGTTATATCGGAAGTAAATACAGCTCCGGCAAGACCATATACAGTATCATTTGCCATCGCAATCGCTTCTTCCTCTGTCTTAAAGGTCTGGATGCTGACAACGGGACCAAAGATCTCCTCACGGACAATCTTCATATCCGAAGTACAATTATCAAAGATCGTTGGACGTACAAAGTAGCCCTTTGCACATTCTCCTTCTGTATAGCGCTCACCACCTGTTACAAGTGTTGCGCCTTCCTCAATACCGCTCTTTATGTAAGACAGAACTTTCTCCATATCCTTTTCCGTAATGACTGGTCCGATATCCGGATTGTTCACCGGATTGCCGATCGTCATGGCTTCCGCCTTTTTCTTTAATCTGGCAACAAACTCATCATGGATGCTTTCTTCTATGATGATTCTGGATCCTGCGGAACATACCTCGCCCTGATTGAAGAAAATACCGATCATTGCCCACTCTACAGCGCCATCCAGATCTGCATCTGCGAAAATGACATTTGGTGATTTACCACCAAGCTCCAGTCCGATCTTCTTCACATTTGTAGCGGCTGCTTTCATCAGACTCTGACCGACTCTGGTACTTCCAGTAAATGTGATCATATCAACATCGGTATTCTCGCCCATTTCCGTTCCGATCTCAGCATCACCCTGTAACAGATTGACGCAGCCCTTCGGAAGTCCTGCTTCTTCAAAGATCTCGAATAACCGGATTGTTGAAAGCGGAGCCTTTGGACTTGGTTTAAACACGATACTGTTTCCTGCTGCAAGTGCAGGAGCCAGTTTCCAGACAGACATCAGAAACGGATAATTCCATGGAGTGATCTGCGCACAGACACCGACCGGCTCTCTGGTCTCATATGAATGCATCTTACCAAATCCATCATTTACCTCATATACACCACCATGCGGAGTCTTGCAAAGGCCTGCGTAATAACGGAAGCAATGAATACCATCACTGATATCTCCTTCTGCTTCACGAAGAGGCTTACCATTATCCAGAGTATCCAGCATTGCCAGTTCATCGGCATATTTGTCGATCAGATCTGCGATCTTTAGAATCATATCACTTCTGGTCTGGGAATCCATATCACGCCACTCTCTTGTCTGGTAAAATGATTTCTTTGCCGCAGCGATCGCACGTCTGGTATCTTCTACACTGCTTTCATAGACCTGCGCGAGCACTTCTCCGGTCGCCGGATTGATAACGTCAAACGGCTTTTCCATACTTCCTGTTACCCACTCACCATCAATATACATCTTTTTTGGTTCCATATATCTTACTCCTCCTGATCAACTTTTTTGTCTGCCTTTTGCCGTTTTGTATTACTGCTTTAATTTGTTCCACATATCGTTGTAAACAGTCAATGTATCTGTATCAAGATTTCCAACAAATTCACCTTTTTCAAATACCTCAGCCGGTACATTCTTTGCTTCATTGTCCCTGTAATCTTCATTTGCCTCCACTGCAGTTGCATTCGCATTCAGATATGGGTATTCCGCCATAACCTTTGTAGCAACATCCGGATCACACATATAGTTGATGAATTTCATTGCATTATCATAGTTCTTGGCACCCTTTGCGATTGCCCAGTTATCAATGAATTTATATGCGCCCTCTTCAGGGAATACAATCTTGATCGATGGGTTCTCATCCATAGCAAGCGCTACTTCAGCAGACCAGCAGTAACCAATATTACAATCTCCGCTGATCAGAGATGACTTTGGACTGTCACTGTCATATACTGCGATATTATCCTTTAATGTCAGAAGCTTCGTTTCAACCTCGGCAAGCTTTGCTGTATCTGTTTCATTCATGCTGAGTCCCATGCTTCTCTCCGTCATACCGATAACTGCTCTGTAGTCATCCAGTGCTACGATCTGCCCTTTTAATGAAGGATCAAAGAGATCTGCATATCCCTTAATATCTGTTGATACCTTGTCGGTGTTGACTGCGATCGCTGCCACACCACCCTGATAAGGAACGGAGTAGACATTGCCCGGATCATATGTAGGATCCAGATACTGACTACCAATATTTGACAGATTGGTAAGTGCATCCTGATCCAACTTCTCAAGCATTCCCTGAGCGATCATGGATTCTACCATATAGTCACTCGGCTGTACGATATCATAAGTTCCTTCATCCTCTGATTTTACCTTTGCAAGCATATCCTCATTGGATGAGAATGTTGATACATTTACTTTAATTCCATATTCTTTTTCAAAATCCTTAATTACTTCATCCGGTACATACTCTGTCCAGATGAACAGGTTTAACTCTCCGTTTGTACTGTCTGCTTTCTTACCACAGCCTGTGATATTTACTGCTGTCATTGCAAGAACAAGTGATAATGCAATACTTACTGCTCTTTTTCTGTTTTTCTTCATAATTATGTCTCCCTTCTACTCTTGAACCTTGTTCGGTTACTTCTATAAATTGTTTACTGTTTCATTCTATACAGCTACTGTTTTTTCTTCTTAAACAGATTGCCCTGAGTCAGGACAACAAAGATGATCGTGCCTGCTAAGATCAGCGCTGATAATGCATTTACATCAGGTGCTACTCCACTCTTAATACTTGCCATAACCTGTAACGGATAAGTCATCGTATTACCATTTACAAAGTAGCTTATGATAACGTCGTCAATCGATAACGTAAATGCCAGTAATGCACCGGCTGTAATGCCGGGTCTTAAAACCGGAAGTGTGATCTCCCAGAATGTACGGATGCGGTTAGCTCCCAGATCCATACTTGCTTCTTCGATTGAAATATCATAGCCGGATAATCTTGCCCTGACATTGAAGATAACATATGGCACACAGAAGGTGATATGTGCAATGATCAATGTAAGCATACCTCTTGGGATCGAGACCTTTGCGAATACCGTAAGTAAGGATATACCCATTACAATCTCAGGAATAACGACCGGGATATATAAAAGTCCGTCTATGATCCCTTTTCCTTTGAATTTATATTTGTACATTCCGATCGCACCAAGCGTACCTATAATCGTTGAAAGTACAGTTGTGACCAATGCTATGATCATCGTATTGCCAAAGGATGTAAGAAGCGACTGATTTTCAAACAATTTCACATACCAGTCAAATGTAAACCCCTTCCAGGTCAGATATGGTTTTGATGTCGTTGCATTAAAGGAATTCACTACAACAACTGCAATCGGCATAAACAATACAATATAAATCAGAGAACAAAAGATCTTTGAAAGAATACTCTTTGTTCTTACTTTTGCTTTTCTGCTCATCGTTTACACCCCCAGACTATCCATATCGCCGCCTGTCTTCTGGTACAGTTTGACGAGAATCAATGTGACAACAATTAATATGATGGATAAGGCTGCACCAAGAGGCCAGTTATTTCCACTCTTGAACTGGCGCTCGATCAGGTTACCAATAACATCTGCATTTCCACCACCTAAGATATTCGATACAAAGAAATATCCAAGACATGGGATAAATACCATGATACAGCCGGAGAAAATTCCGCTGGCTGTCAGCGGCAGGATCACTTCAAAGAAAGTCCGCCAGCCCTTAGCTCCAAGATCAGAGGAAGCCTCCAGTAAAGTATGATCCAGCTTGCCGATCGCGGTATAAAGCGGAAGTACCATAAATGGGAACAGGCAGTACACCATACCAAATACGGTAGTTCCCTGATTATATAAGAGGTTCAATGGCTCTGATATCAGATGCAGCTTCATAAGCACGGTATTCAACCAGCCGGATGAACCAAGAAATGTCTTCCATCCATAGATACGGATCAGTGAATTCGTCCAGAACGGAATGATAACCAGCATATATAACAGATTCTTTGATCTGCTCTTTGTCCTTGCAATAACATAGGTAAACGGATATGCAAGCACGATACAGATCATGGTTGTAAGTAATGCGATCACAAGTGACTGAACATAGATCTTAATATAAGAACTGTCCGCCAGATGTTTGTAATTATCGAATGTGAACTGAAATGTTACATTGTAATACTGATCAATACTGCAAAAACTCATGACCAGTATATAGATGAGTGGAACCGCTACCAACAGGATCAGCCATAAGGTCACCGGCCCTACCATGATCGTTGCCGGAAGTGTCTTTTCTCTGAATCTCTTTTTATTCATATCAAACACCTCCTTATGCCAGTGTTATATTTTCCATACTCTGATAGAAGCTATTATCCAGACTGTGGATCAATACCGCATCCTCCTGATTCCAGCAGATAAATACTTTGTCACCGGATTTTGGAAGTTCTTCGCCTGCCAGACGTTCCATCTTTACTTCATTTCCATTTGGAAGAACCGCCAGACATTTGACGACTGAGCCAACATAGATATAATCCTTGACCAGTGCCGGTACGCTGAAGCCCTCTACCGGCTCTGCCGAAAAATGAAGCTTTTCCGGTCGAACAGAAACAGTTACAAATTCACCAACTGAAAATCCGGTGTTCTTTTCCTCTGTCTCGGTCACGGAGCCGGAGGTTGTTACATCTCCATTTTCAATTCCTATAACCGCTTTTCCGTTTACGATCGATTTGATCGTTCCGTCAAATACGTTTGTCTCTCCGATGAAGGTTGCTACGAACTTGGTTGCCGGTCTTTCATAGATGTCTGTCGGTGATCCGATCTGATCCATGACACCATCATGCATAATAGCTATCCTGTCGCTCATCGTAAGCGCTTCTTCCTGATCATGTGTAACATAGATAAATGTGATATGTAATTTCTTCTGCAGCCGTTTCAGTTCCAGCTGCATCTGTTTTCTAAGCTTCAGATCCAATGCACCAAGCGGCTCATCCAACAGCAGAACCTTCGGACGATTGATCAACGCTCTTGCAATCGCAACTCGCTGCTTCTGTCCACCGGACAACTGACTTGGATACCGTTTCTCAAATCCGGATAACTGAACCATCTCTAACATCTCCGTTACCCGTTCTTTGATCTCTTTCTTTGGAACCTTTTTCATCTTAAGGCCATATGCTACGTTGTCATATATGGTCTTATGTGGAAATAAAGCGTAACTCTGAAAGACAGTGTTTACATTTCTCTCAAATGGCTCTTTATCTTCAATCGGCTCACCTTCTACCTGAATGGAGCCTGTCGTCGGTTCTTCAAATCCTGCGATCATACGAAGCGTTGTCGTCTTGCCGCATCCGGATGATCCAAGCAATGTCAGGAACTCGCCTTCCTCTACCTGCAGATTCAGATCTTTTACAACATGATTTGTTCCGTATATTTTATTTACGTCTTTGATATCAACTATAACATTTGCCAAATCATATCACCTCTTTTTCAAATTTCTCTATAATGCTTTTTCTCCTCGTTCACCGGTACGGATTCGTATAGCCTCTTCGATATTTCGAATGAAGATCTTACCATCTCCGACATGTCCGGTAGCTACCTTTTCTCTGACATCCAGAATAATCTGTTCTACCTTGGAATCTTCAACTACTACTTCAACTCTTACTTTTGGAAGAAGATTGATCGTAGTTTTAAAGCCTTTAATCTCATTTACGCCCTCAACGGTTCCTTTCTGTGTTCCGCATCCCATAACGGTTGAGATCGTCATACCACCACAATTCTTCTCATCCAATATGCTTTTTAATACTTCCAGCTTTTCCGGTCTGATTATTAATATGATTTCTTTCATTCTTTCTTCCTCCAATCTGCAACATACAACTAATATAACAAAAAAGAGCCGTTCATCTCTGAACAGCTCCTTTGCTTGTTAACGAAAATATACTACTTTCAAATTAATTCTTCAATAGAACAGGATTACCATTTTTCTACTACTTTTATAGTACTAACTACTCTTTTTCTTTAATCAGTTTAAACATCTGAACACGGTTTCGAATTCCCAGTTTCCGGTAAATATTTAAAATATGCTTCTTTAGTGTATTTACCGTTATGGATAAATGGTCACAGATCTCCGTATTCTCCATTCCCTGCAGCAAAAGCTGCAATATGGTCTGCTCCCGCTTCGTCAGATCATAGGTCTTTACTGCCTGTGTCAGCGTCAGTTTCTCCTGACTGGTCATCTGATTGTTTCTGTCCTGTGACAACCGGTATGCCATATGATCCTTAAGCATATCCATCAGGAATACATCTTCATATGTAAAGTCCTCTTTACCAATCGTCCTATATAGTGTCACTACGCCCAGAAAATGTTTGTTCCGTCCAAATATCATTTGTAACGCATAATGCCAGTTATTTGGCTTATATACTCTTTGATAATATTCGGTTTGAACTCTTTTCTCATCAGATATGATATCAGTTTCCCGGTATACCATACTCCTGCCACTGAACATAATACCACGGCTGTAATCCATATTCTCATAAATATCTGACAAGTCTTCATCACAGTTGAGGAATACCGGACGTTCCAGATTTTCTTTCTCATTTGATGATGCCAGATAAAAATCTGCACTGTCAAAATCTATGACGGTCTTGATTTGTTCCAGAAACTGTGTCCGCATGGCATCAAAATCACCGGTTGTGTAGATCTTGTATATGATACTGTTCATGACCAGCCAGTCATTTGTTTCAAGGGTCTTCACCAGTTTCCACCTCCCTTGTATTTCATAAAACAAAAAAAGTACGCAACCGATGTAACACACCCTTGCGTACTTTTTTTTACTATTCTGTTGGTACGAAGTATAGCACAAAAAGATGATTTGTCAAGCAATTATCTTTTTTTGTAAATTATCAGTTATCTTTTTTTGTAAATTATCAGTTCCGGATCTTTGCCCTGAGCTTCATATGTTGAAATCAGAATAAAATCCATATCTGCAAGAACTCCAAAGTATCTGTCTCCACCAAATTCACATTCAAGCTGATTGCCTAAATATGTTTTCCGGTCATCCAGGAATTTCACTTTTTCTCCATTCGGAAGCCTGTGTTCTAAATTCACATATTCTCCAACAAGGGCGTTCAGTCTTTTTACCTCAGGCAGACCTTCTACATGAAGATCATTAATTTCTCTGATCAACTCCTTCTTGAATTGATCAAACTGACCATTGTCACTCAGTTCTTCATATCTTTTCCAGTAATCCAATTTCGGAAGAAGTTCCTTCATATAAACACGCGCCTGATTCTCTGTAACATTTCCATCTACCATATGTTTAACACAGACATCTATCAATTCATCCATATCACTATAGGTATATGTTCCATCCGCATAACACCACTTACAATAGTCCTCATTCAATGAACCATCACTATTATGTCCTATGATTGTGTCATCCTCAAGCGGCATTCCGCAGCACTGGCAGATAAGTTTTCTAGGCTCTCCCAGTAGTGTATTGATCGATACATCAAATTCCTTCGACAAAAGCTTTAATGTATCTGTGTTAGGAATTGTCTCTCCGTTTTCCCACCGTGATACAGCCTGCCTTGTCACCATTATCTTCTCAGCCAGTTCATCCTGTGACATGCCTCTCTTTGTACGAAGTTCTAAAATAATATTTTTTGTTTCCATGACTCGTCCTCCTTTATTCATATCATACAGGAGAATCTGTTTTATAAAAAGCAACCTGCTGTTTCCTGCCTGTCATATGTGCTCCTATCCTGCACATAAGATAAATTTGATTAAATATAATAAATTTCTTTGATTCTATTTCAAAAGCTTTTTTATCTGTGCATTTGTTGCGATCGGATAACTGTCATGCATGTGCCGGATGATCGTATTCCATGACTCTTGCGGATCATCCTTGTAACAGGATGTTACATAATCATACCCATAGATATGTTCCGGAGACGAGTAAACTGCCACATCCCAACCATACTCCAGTCCTTTTTTATTTACACGTTTTCTGAAGTCGCAATTACAAAGGTACATCTGCATCATAAGATTTATGACAGCTCCATCAAATCCCTTTTCGCCGCCTTTTCCATATCCTGCCATTTTCTTCAGTTCGTTGGAATACAGTTCTGCATCCACATGTTCTTCCATAAAATGATCCATGATCTTTTTATTCTTATTCGGAGCTTTTCCATCTTCATACAACGCATCAAAATCATATCCATCCCGCCGGTAATTAGCAAATACCGGAAGCCATTTTCTCGATATAAAACCTGCCTTTTTATTAAAAAACTTGCCATATACGATATCATGTCTTCTGGCGATAACCGCCCGCCACATCCATGGATCTCTGTCAACATTCTCACACCACCAGTACTCCGGCACGGTTCGTTCTTCCAGCGAAAATCCCGGTATATCATTTCTAAAAAGCGGTAGGAAGCCAATCTCATTTATATATTCTATTGCCTCATCTACTGTATGAATACACTCCGGATCATCCCAGTCTACACCATACATGATCCATTTGCCTGAGTCTTTTTCCATGTTTGTCTCCTGTTATATCACTATCCCATTACAGTGATCCACCTCATGCTGAATAATCTGTGCCACAAATCCCTCAAATACCATCTTTCTTTTTACAAAACCAGCATCCTGAAACTCTACCTCTATCTTCTTATACCGCGTTGTTTTTCGTTTTCCCTCTAATGACAGACAACCTTCTTCTGTTTCATAACGTCCGATCTTAGAACAGATCACCGGATTGATCATAATCATATCTACAGGTCCGGCACTTACAATGATCATATTTTTCTTATACCCGATCATATTTGCTGCCATTCCGACACAACGCTCACGATTTGCAGCTAATGTATCCCGAAGATCATTTACCACATTCATATCAAGCTGTGTTGCCGGAACGGATTTCTGTCCCAGAAAAAGAATATCTTTTACTATAGGTTTTACCATTTTCCATCCTCCATAAGTTCTCATTTATCTCTTCTATCTCGTCAAGATTTGTCACTGATTTGCAAATGACATAATATGCCATTAAAGCAACACAGTCATATGTACCACCTGTTCCATTCACTGAATAAACTTCCTGATTTCTTTACTTATCTCATCATATTTGTAGTCGTGGACATAATGCGGACAATCTAATTCAATATAACCTGCATTGTCACAACCTGAAATATAATTTTCGGGAATACTTCTCCACTTTTCTTTTGTAAAACCGGTTCCACCGGAGCCGTCAGAAATAAACAATAACATCGGCACCTGCGGAATTCCGTTTTCTTTTACAATATTTGCATTCTGTTTTACAGCTTTTACTTCATCGATCATCGTTACAGTTGCAGTTTTTTGATAAAATACTGCTCTGTAAATCTCTTTTTCCTTTTCAGACAGTGTTCCGGATTTGATTGCATCGCTCTCCGCAAGGCTCGGTATCCATCTGGTAATTCCAAGAGCAGCACCATACTGCCCTAATTTCATAATAGGAATATTGATGTTCATTTCATCATAATAATCTGGTACTGCCATATCCAAACCAACAATAGCCTCAACTTCTTCCGGATACTTCTGTGCCCAGTATAAAGCCTCAAGTCCTGACATCGAATGGGGACAAAGCACATATGGGCCTTTTATTCCGGCTTTATCAAGTGCCATCCTTGTTTCGCTTAACATCGTATCGATATCCCTGTTTTCGTCTACAACATCACTAAAGCCATAACCGAATTTTTCCACTACAACGATTTTATAATCATTGCTAAGCAGCGAATACAAAGACTTAAAATCCAATATTGGCGAGCAGGTTCCACCTCCAGACATGAACACAAGCATTTTATCACCATCCCCCTCTGTATATACGCTCATCTTGTGCCCGTTGACTTCTACCACTTCACCTAACGGAGTCAATAAATCTTTTTTCTTGAACTGCATACTTTATGGCGAACCAATGATATTATCACGAATAATGCAATAACCGTGATTACAATCAATATTACTCTTAGAATATTTCTTAATATCTTTTTCATACTGTATCTCCCTTAATCAAGTGCCTAATACTTCCTGCCTCTATCCCCAATATGGAATAACCAATTGATATACAAATGCAATCACAATGGACAAACCTATTTCAACAGCATACTCTTTCGGCTTTCTTCTCAAAAGTAATACACCAGCTATCCATGTAAGAACCTCCATAGGCTGATATACATAAAAGCCATATGTAATGATGTTGAGACTAACTGCCTGTGCAAGCAAAACACCAAGGATCAAACTTGATATAAAGATTGCAACGCTTCCCTCCCCTTTCGCATACCAGCATATATACGCCATAAAAAATGAAACAAACGAGATCACTATCCACATCATCATATAAGTTGTCGGCAAGAAACCTAAAACGTAATTGCAATAAAGATAATATCCTGCCAGCATACTTATAAAGAAAAGGAATGTGTTAATGGCTGCTCTTAATGGCGTTTTTGCATATACTGAAATAATCGTTGCAAGTAAAATCCATATAGCCAGTCTTCCAAAATAATTACTAATATTTAGCGGCTGTATTATCTTTGGAAATTCACTTTCTGGTAATGTATCCATCCATTTTTGTAAAACACCAAGTGCAAAACCAAATAAAATTATTCCCAGTGTCACTATTATTTGATATTTAACTGAAGGTTTCTTTTCCGGTTTCCTTACTTTTTCAAGAAATGATTTCATTTTCTCTCCTTCTTAATATATCTCTAAGAATTACAAACTCAACAAACTGGAATTTGACGCTCTATTAATGCTATTAAACCCAATCAATAGCATTCTT
>ENA-OZEM01000100-OZEM01000100.1-human-gut-metagenome-genome-assembly--contig:-NODE-100-length-41383-cov-8.290045_pt1 | contig 41383 bp, 40 predicted proteins | sample MGYA00245069_ERZ653611 | MGnify/ENA primary metagenome ERZ653611 (study PRJEB26926, sample SAMN06165006) | human gut metagenome | biome: ENVO:00009003; feature: ENVO:2100002; material: ENVO:00002003... | reverse complement strand
CGAGATCTGCGCATGTCTCGTGGGCTCGGAGATGTGTATAAGAGACAGTTTCTCTATATTCCTTGTGAAAATCAGGGAATCCCCGAAAAACAGAGTACATTTGTAATGTAAACGTAAAAATGTAAATGTAATGTTAAGATACAGGTAGATTTCCTCCGGCCCTTGTTTTGGCGCGCTCCTATAACGACTCGAATACGAATGGCGGTGTGGCGTATGCGAATGCGAATAACGATGCCTCGAACACGAATTCGAACTACGGTTCGCGTCTCATATTCAGGAAAAGAAAATTATATTACGGCTCTTGGTCGGGACGTGTTCCCTTATCTGATCCGTAGAGGAATGCACCTTGCCTCTTGGCAAAAAAATAAATTGGATTATATTGTGTGGTAGGTTTATTCTCGAAGCACATGGATTTCTGAAAGCGACAATAAAATGAAGCGATACGGTTATTTGATAGAAAAGATTGTGGAAGAAAGCAACCTTCTGGAGGCTTTCTCCATGGTAATGCGGGGCAAGAAGCGCACCCGTACCGTTCGCCTATTCAAAAAGAACCGGGATAAAATTCTGGCCGATCTTGCAGACGAAATCAAGTCAGGCAAGTACGCGCCGGAGGGTTTCCGGGAATTTGAAGTGGTGGAAAACGGTAAGGTTCGTGAAATCCAGTCCCTGCCATTTAAAGACCGTATTGCCCTTCACGCGATAATGGCTGTTCTTTACAGGGAAGTTTTAGGCGGTATGATGATTCGCGACACGTATGCCAGCCTGCCTAAGCGTGGTATTCATGACGGTTTGAACAGGCTTCGAAAAGCATTAAAAGACCGTTCGAATACAGAATACTGCCTAAAACTTGACCTGAAGAAGTTCTACCACTCCATCGACCAGGATGTCCTGATAGAACTGCTTCGCCGTAAAATCAAAGACGAAACACTGATGCAAACCCTTATCCGTATTATCCGAAGTTATGGTCCCGGTCTGGCGATTGGCTATCACTCCAGCCAGTTGCTCGGTAACTTTTACCTTTGCCTGTTGGATCACTACATGAAAGCGGAATTGGGCGTAAAGTATTATTTCCGGTATTGTGATGATATTGTCGTTCTTGGTCCGAATAAAGCGTATCTGCATGACATTTTCGACAAATTACGTTCCCTGGTAGAAAATAAACTTCACCTGACCATCAAACAGAACTGGCAGATATTCCCGGTGGAAGCCCGCGGTATTGACTTCTTAGGCTATGTTACCAGGCACGATTATGTTTTGGTGCGTAAGCATATAAAGCAAAAGGTCGCCCGGAGACTGCATAAAGTTAAAAGCAAAAAACGTAAATACGTTGTTCTTGCATCGTTCTGGGGATGGGCTAAACACTGTAATAGCAAACATCTATTTTTTAAACTAACAAATATGAAGTCATTTAAAGATTTAGGCGTCACTTACAAACCGGCTGACGGAAAGAAACGGTTCGAAGGAAATCTTACCCCTTTGGGTAACCTTCAGAACTGCAAGGTTACAATTGTAGATTTTGAAACCGACATCAAAACAAAACAAGGTGAAGGTCGGTATGTGGTCCAGTATGAACTGGATGGTCAAAAAGGAAAGTTCATAACTGCATCGGAAGAGATGAAAAACATTCTCGACCAGATTAAGGAAATGGGCGAACTGCCTTTTGAAACGGTAATCAAACGGGAAACATTCGGAGGCAATAAGACGAAATATGTATTCTCGTGATGTGTAGATGATCAACCTTTTTCGGGGGAAAGGGTACAAAAAAGCCCCGACCGGTTTAGTAAAGTATAAGACGCCAATCACATACTTACGCATAACAGCGCAACCACCCACGATCGGGGCCGTAAGCCCTTCTTCGAGTGGTTGCGTTTTTTTATGCGCATAAAATATGTGATTGGCATTGCAAATATACTTTAATTATTCGATATTATGACAATATACGAGATACTTTCTTTCAATAAAGAATTGCTTCATCGTCTTTCGGATGTTGGAATCAAAACTGGCGATTATAAATACGTTGACCTTTTTCGTGATTTTACTAAAATGGTTCGAGAAGGGAATAAGACGACTTATGCGGTAGCCGTTCTATCTGATAAATATCGGATTAGCGAACGAAAGGTATATGATGTAATCAGGTATATGTCGAAAGACTGCAAGAACGGTGCAGTGTGATTTTCCCGGCAAATTCTTTCTTATTCGATATTTGGGCGAATTTTGTCAGACAATCAAAAGAGCATGAATATGAAGAAAGAACATTTATCAGCACCACTCCCTTTTGTCGGGCAAAAGAGGATGTTTGCGGCAAAATTCAAAGAAGTACTGAAACAATATCCGGATGATGCCGTGTTTGTCGATTTGTTCGGTGGTTCCGGTCTGTTATCACATATAACCAGACATGAAAAACCGAAGGCGACAGTTATATATAACGACTTTGATAATTACAGGCAGCGGCTGGAAAATATAGGGCGCACCAATACGCTGCTGGCAGAAATACGCGATATGGTAAAAGGATGTCCACGCGACAAACGCATTCCTGAGGCAATAAAACAGGCTATTATCGCACGCCTTTGGTGTGAGGAGAAAAGCGGTTTTGTCGATTATATCACCCTCTCTGCTTCCCTGTTGTTCTCTATGAAATACTGTTTGAGCCTGGAAGAACTGAAAAAGGAAACCTTTTATAACAACGTCAGAAAGACGGATTACCCATCATGTGACGATTATCTGGCAGGTATAGAAACCATTTCCTGCGACTACAAGGTGTTGTTTGAAAAGTACAAGGACATCCCGAACGTGGTGTTCCTGGTAGACCCTCCTTATCTATCGACCGAAACAGGCACTTATAACATGTACTGGAAACTGTCCGATTATCTGGATGTGCTGACAATACTATGCGACAGGCAATACGTTTATTTCACGTCCAACAAATCTTCCATTGTTGAGTTGTGCGACTGGATAGACCGACATAAAACAATAGGAAATCCTTTCAAGGAAGCGCAGCGGCTGGAGTTTAACGCACACATGAACTATAACTCATCCTACACAGACATCATGCTGTATAAGAAAGCTGCTTAACACTATACAAATATAAAGATTTTCAGCAAAATAGGCAACTTTTAAGTTGGGTTTTATTCCTGTTTGAATACTGTTTTAATACTATTTAAAAGATGGAGAAAATGAACAAATATCACGACATTTTAAGCCGGATTCTTGAATGTGGCAAGGTGCAGCGGAACAAAAAAGGCAGTATCACGTATCTGTTGAACGAGCGGTTACATCTTACTCCTTTGGATTTGTTGGAGATATTCGAAGGGCACAATATAGCCCGTAAGAAGCTGAGAAACGAATTGGGGCTGTTTATGCAAGGTGAAAGGGATATCGGAAAATACAGGGAGGCAGGGATTACTTGGTGGGACTATTGCGGGAACATTCTTATAAACAGTTACCCGACCTATTTTGAAAAGCTACCGCCGTTACTTGACAGAATCAACAAGGAGAAGCGCAACAGTAAGAACTATGTACTGTTTCTTGGTGCGACTGATGCGGAAAGTAACCAAGCCCCATGCCTTAGTCTGGTTCAATTTCAGATAGAAGAAGGGGAGCTTGTCGTATCAGCCTACCAGCGAAGTTCTGATGCCAACCTGGGCCTTCCTGCTGATATTTATCATTTGTATTTGATAGCACGCCAGATAGACCTGCCTTTAAAGTCTATAACCTTGAACTTCGGGAACGTGCATATCTATGAAAACAATATTGGAAAGACGCAACAATTATTGGCAGGGGAAGAGAATGTAAAGTTTGATTTGAACGTGTAACCCATCATCAATGTAATAATAAAGGCGATACTATTTCGAGTATCGCCTTTATTATTTTCATCGCTTTTCGTTTTTGCTCCGAAAATCGCTTTTCGTTTTTGATAGGTGTCGCTTTTCGTTTTGCCGGATTTAAAAAGTTTAAGCTTCATAATATTGTATTTATTGTATGCTTGCCGACAATATCTTTATTACACATACTGTACATCTTCTATGTCGTACACTTGAGGCATCTCCCTCTCATTGACTGTGATAAAAGGCGTGTGTCTCAAGTGAATCTGTTGGCAATAAGCTTGTTGTGCTTCCAACATTTGTTCGGCCTGTCTTATAGGTTTGTAGTATGCTATAAACTTACTGTTTTGCTTTTCAAACCATTCGTTCAGTAGGTGCATGGCCTTTTGGAATCCGTGTTCAAGATAGCAGGTTATGATTGCCAGTGCGATGTCTTTGCCTACGGTATCTTGCGGAGCAATTGAGAAAAGAATCCTTATGGATGCATTTTCCGGTTTCATCCATTCTTGATGCTCGTTTGCACAATGTTTGCAATGTGGGTTTATAATAATTTGTATGAGCTTGCCGCCTTGTGCTTCTCTTTGAATTGTCATGTCCTTTTCCGCGTTGGGAACTGCATGCCCCATTTGCAGCAGTGTATCGAAAAGGGTGGGATATGACAGCAAAAGTACTCTTTTGTCTTTCAACTTTGCTACTTCCCGCACCGAGTCCAGCAGTTCTTTCAGCGCATACCATGCGGTGCAGCAAAGTGTGCCTATTAATATAAAAGCAAAGATGGATGATATGTTTAAATGCCAGGCAGCCATATCAGTGGAGAACAGGACAAGAGCCTGTAACCATATTATGATATCGATGGACAGGCAGAACATGCACAGTTTGCGAGCTATTATCACCTGATAACCGACGGACCACAAGGTGAATGCAATGGAAATGCAGGTGGCCCAAGTCCAGATGCTGTAATAGAGGGGGATATGGAATGCCGTAGAAAGGAACAATGTTGAGTAATATAATAAGGCCATTTCTCCCAATGTGATGATTCCATTGATGCTGGCGGCTTTGGAGTGCAATATCTCGTTACAGTCCACGATATTGCCTATTTTGCAGAAACGCTGCAAGAAGTCTTTGTTGTAGGATTCTTTGTAAATGATGAGGATGGACACGGCAAGGCCTATCCATGTCAGTGTGTTGAAAAGTAGGTCTCCTGTTTGCCGGGGGCTGGCCAGCAGATAGATAATACCTGCTAATCCGATGGTCGACAGGCATCTATATTTCTTCGCAAGATACAATATTTGTTTTAATTGATAATACGGTTCGTGATAAGACGCCTGCGTTTCGTCTATTATCAGGACGACTCCTTTCCATGCAGCGATGAACTGTTTTGTCGGGAGGTTTTCTTCTTTCCCCTTGTCGGAAAGTAAGATTGTTTTTTCTTCTTGTATGCTTTTTACAAGGCAATATCTTCCGTTGTGCATCAATGCAAGGAAAGGCGCTTCTATCTTGCTTAAATAAGTGGCCGGCAGTTGATATACTTCGTGTGTGATATGCAGGCTGTCAAGTGCATCACTTATTCCCCTGACGGAGCATCCCATCGGGGTAGCAAGCAGCTTCCTGATGCGTCCATAGCTTACTTTTATCGACAATTCTTTCAAATATCGATGCAGTATGCTCATTGTGTAGTCTATATCCGCCATGTTATTTTATCAGTTGTTCCAAAGCATTCAGCAGCTCCTCTCCCCTTAAGTCTTTTGCAATGATGCGTCTCTCTTTGTCCAACAAGAAGTTCCGTGGGATGGATTTAATCTTTAATGCCCTGACCTGCTTGTCGGGTACATTCCTGTCACTCACTCCTCTCACATGGATGAAGTATCGGGTGCTGTCTTCCTCTATGGCTTTTTCCCATTTGAGTGTATCGGCATCTATTGTCACTGCATATACAGCCAGTTTGTCCTTATATCTTTCTTTTGCCATTTTCAGGAAAGGTGTTTCCTTGCGGCACGGCACACACCAGCTTGCCCAAAAGTCTACCAGTACATATTCTTCTGCAATGGAGTCGGTGTTTATTTTCTTTTTTGAGATATGCGGGAATGCTAGTTGCAGCTTTGCTCCCATGGTTGTGTCTTTCGGCTCTACATAATATCTTTTCTTTATCAGAGCTCTGATTCGTTCAGATGCGGCTTTGCTTTTTGCGGTTGCCGGTTCTGGACTTGTTATGGAGAGGCGTTTTATAAGGCCATTATTAGGAAACTTTTGTTGTGCATATTGAATCACTGACCTGAAAGGCTCCTCTTCCCTTCGTTCTTTGGCATATCCCGGCAGCCATAAAATATATACCCATGCCAATGTAGGATATTGAGTCTTGTGAATCTCTTTTATATAGGCCTCTGTTAGTTTGGCTTTATAATATCGTATGCTGTCTTCGGGCAGGGATTGGTCTCTGCTCTTTTTTCCTGTATATAGGATTTTATTATAGAATGTTAGGAATTCATTGAACATATCATTCCCTTTCATGGGGTGTGGATATCTTCCGTCCATGTTTTCATCAATTTCAATTTCACAGTTTGTGTTAGGCTCTATATCAAAGAATAGATTGACGGGTCCTTTCTCTGCGCATAAGATATATATACTCATCCCCTGGCTGATGTCAAAAGACAGTTTTTTCTTTATATCTCCTTTGCTCACTTTCACAGAGTCTAGAATGGCATATTCATTTGCTCCGATATATCCGCTCGCATATATCCATTGCTCTGTTTGGGACAGTTCAGTAGATAGTTTGATGGTTATATTTACATTCTTGTCTGTGGCGCAGATAAGTAATGGCATCCAGATAAGTATCAGAAATAAAGTGTGTCTCATGGCAGTAATTATTATATTAAGTTTTAATCAGGAGCATTGGTTATAATAGCAATGCTCCTGATTGTTGGTATGGAAGATTGGCTGTATGTTATTACAGCTGCATCTCCATAAAAGCTTTGTGCCTCCTGGCTTTTGGGGTAAACTCTTGGTATAAGAGCGGAAGGTCGGAATTATGAAATAATCTCACTTTCTGCCCAAGTCAGGTAACGAGGGGATTAGTAGCACTTTATAATTGCTGAAGTACCTGCATATGACTTCTGCAGCACTTTCTGTGCTTCATTTGGATCACCTTTCTCGTCTTTAACAATCATTACCTGTTCATCCCCTTCTTCCCAAGTGGCATAACAGTTGTATCCGCCGGTCACAGCATTCATCTGTCCTTTTCCTAGGCGGAAACTTTCAAGGTCTTTAAGTGTTTTCATGATACTAAGTATTAGTATAATTGATTCTTTGCGATATGCTCAGCCCTTATCGCTTGGCTTTTTGTTTGCAAACAATATCTTTATTACACACTCGTTACAGTGTGAATTCTCCTGTGTATTTCATACCTTCTATATTTATCAATAGAGTGTACGTCCCTTTCGCTTTACCCTTTAAATCAAATAGGATGTTGTCAGTGCCGGCATATATCATGGAATAGGCCGGCTCACCCGTCTCTTTATTAATGACGGTCACAGTGGAGGTTGCTGTTTCTCCTAATCGGATATTGATAGTGGTCCCATTTTGATAGGCTGTCGGAGCATCAAAGATGCATACGGGAACAATCTCATTTGCGTCTAGGATTTTTATTTCTTCAATGGTTTGTGCCTTAGCGACAAACCCCATGCAGCAGAAGAGAATGAATAATAAGCTCTTTTTCATATTGTATTGATTTATATGTTTTTCCTGATAGCAAACATACGAATAAAATCAATAGGTTGGTGCTCTGAAACCGTTACATAAAAAGAGAAAAGCGTTACAAGTTGATATGCTGTAATTATAGCTTTCTCGATGAAATGGGGACTTTTTATTTGTTGAAGATGATTCGGAAGGTTTCTTCCGCCATATTTTTCTTTAATCTGCTTTTGCGGGTTCGTAAGGCTCCTGCAGGAGTTTTCATACAGTACACAATGGTCCGGCTCTTGTATTTCAGCGCAGACAGGATACAGAAATAGATATCTTCTTTGGACATGTCCGGGTATATCTGATTGAGACAGGCAATGAAGTCATTGAAGTGTAATTTCAGTTCCTTGTAAAGTGATTCCTGTTCTGACAGTTTTATATAGTTGCCGGGTACAATTGTTTTTTCAACTGTTTCCAAATTCTTTCCCCACTGGGATGCCCGGAATGCCCGGATGCCATTTCGGAGAATATCTTGTTTGAACTTTGTTGCCGTTTCGGGCAATTGGATTTCTTCGCCTACTTTTTCTTTTAGAAAGGTGCTGATGGTCTGTGTTTGGTCCAACGAGTTCAGCTTTTCTTGCTTGAGCTCTTTATCTTTTTTTCTCTTCTTTAAATATTGGCAAACGGCAAAAGCACCTAGCAAAAGCACAATCAGGCAAATTGTAATGACATAATATATATTCCTGTTTTCGGCCTCTATTTCCTTTCTCTGTATGGCTAAAGCATATTGTGTGCTTAGCTCTTCAATCTTTTGATGTTGCTGTATCTTGATGATGGAGTCACGATATATGTTGAAAGAATCATTGTATGCATAGGCTGCCGAATGATTGCCGGCCTTCTTTTCTACTTTATATAAATAGAGGTAGCCGGTAGTTTTGCTGTATAGGTTGCCGGATAGGCAGCTTTTTTTCAAATAGAATCTGGCAGAATCCATCTGATTGCCATAATATAATAATTGTCCTTTCAAACTGATATTAGTGGCAGAACTGTCTTTCCTTATGGCAAAGTCTATGGTGTTGTTGGCTTTCAGCGTGTCTCCTTCGTGTAAATAGACTTTGCTGATGTCATTGAGTATGTTGGCCTCCCAATAATTGTTTTGAAACTTTTGGCTGATGGTCAATGCCTGTTGGTAATAAGAAAGAGCGCTGTCGCTCTTATGTTTTAATAAATGTGTCTGTGCCAATTCCCGACATGGAAAGAATAGGAGCGAAGAATCATCTAAGGCCTTGGTCACTGCATAGCATTCCCGGTACATATCCATGGCTTTATTATATAGATTCTGCTTTTTGTATATCGCTCCTAAGTCAAAATAGATTTGCATCAGTAGTTTGCTCTTGTTGTTCTTCGGCATCTTCTTTAACGCTGTTAGTAACATTTTGATGGCAAGTGTATCTTGTCTGAGGTTCCGCTTTAAGCGCCCTAAGTAAAAATAGCTTTTGGCGGCATTGATGCTGTTCTTCTCTTTTTTGTAATAGTTCACGGCTGTTTGTACCAACGAATCTGTCGGAGGAAGAAGATGAGTCTTATCACAGGCTTGTGTGTAAAGCAAAGCATAATCCGCCCGGGCTTGGCTACGCAAGTTTTCGGGGTGACTGATATTTTGAAGTATATGTAAAGCGCTGTCCGGGTTTTCTTCCATGTAGGCTTCGGCTGTGGATAAGGCTTCTTTTACGGATGGAGGTACATTATATCGGCATCCGTAAAAGGTGAGTATGGATAGTAATATGAGTATTGTTTTTCTCATTTGGTATTTATTAGTGGCAAAGCTACTATTATTTGTTGAATATGTCTGTCTTTCAAGCATTGATATTTATCTCCCGGCAATTGAAAGATGGAAGTTGAATGTTCAAAGGGGGTAGAAGCAGGGAGGAAAGTGGAAGGAAATATAAGGAAATAAGGGATATTTCATTTAAAGGGTAAAATATTTTTCTTTTGATGCAGTATTTTAGTTAAATTGACATTTTATAAGTAAAACGAAAATGTTTTTGTTTGCCGAAAGATAAGAAAAATGAAGAATGAACCACTAACTCTGAGACATCGCATCGGCCTGGAAATAGCCCGGAAGCTGAATAATGATTTGCTGAAAGAACATCCGTTGAAGCAATTGTTTTGGGAATGTACGTTGCGCTGTAACTTGCATTGCCGGCATTGCGGAAGTGACTGCAAGAAGATAGCCGGACACCCTGACATGCCGAAAGAAGACTTTCTGAAAGTGCTTGACAGCGTGGCGGCATCTACAGATCCGCATAAGGTATTTGTCATTATTACAGGCGGCGAACCGTTGATGCGAGAGGATTTGGAGGAGTGTGGGAAGGCTATATATGATAAAGGATTCCCATGGGGGATGGTGACCAACGGACTTTATATGACGCGCGAACGTTTTCGTCGTTTACTGGCATCGGGATTGCATACGGCAACGGTCAGCCTTGACGGATTTGCGGCAGATCATAACTGGATGAGGGGAAATCCACAGAGCTTTGAACGTGCGGTGGAGGCAATAAAGATGATGGCGGAAGAACCCGGATTTGTGTTTGATGTGGTGACTTGTGTCAACAAACATAGCTATATGCGTCTGGAGGAGATGAAGGAATTTTTGCTGAGTTTGGGAGTGAAACGCTGGCGGCTTTTCACTGTGTTTCCTGTCGGCCGTGCGGCAAAAGATCCGGAACTGCAATTGTCGAACAGGGATTTTCGCGGGGTGATGGAGTTTATCAAACGTACGCGCAAGGAGGGAAGGATAAAGACGGCTTATGGCTGTGAAGGTTTCCTCGGAAACTATGAGGGAGATGTGCGCGATCATTTCTTCCATTGTCAGGCAGGGGTATCGGTAGGGTCTGTTTTGGTGGACGGTGCTATTTCTGCTTGTCCCAGCATCCGTGCCGACTATCATCAAGGCAATATTTATAAGGATGACTTTATGGAGGTGTGGAATAACAAATATCAGCCTTATCGTGACCGCGAGTGGATGCGCAAAGGGGAGTGTGCCGACTGTGAGTTTTTCCGTTATTGCAAAGGAAACGGCATGCATCTGCGTGACGGGAAGGGAGATTTGCTGTTTTGCCATTATAAGAGGTTGCAAACATTATAAAACTAGAAAATATGAACACGAAAAAGAAAATCGCGGTGCGTAAGCTGTTATCCGGCGTATTGGTATTGCTGGGCTTTACTGCTTGTGATAGTGATGGTCCCGGTAATGAGTTATGTGAATATGGGACTCCCTCGGCGGATTATCAGGTGAAAGGAAAAGTACTTGACCAAACCGGGAAGCCGATAAAAGGGGTACAGGTGGTGGTAAAGGACTTGGATGCTGTTTTTGTGAAGGGTGAGAAGGACTATGTGTCGGATTATGATACTGTGTATACGGATGTAAAAGGTGAGTTCGAGAGTGACAAGGCGCATACTTTCAGCATAGGCAGTCAGGAAGTGCTTTTCCATGATGTGGATGGAGAGGAGAATGGGGGAGAATTTGAATCTGTTACTCTAGGGGTGGATCAAATGGAAAAGTCCCAAATAAAAAAAGGCGGAAGCTGGTATACGGGAGCTTATGAACTGAAGACTGAGGTGAAACTTTCATCGAAGAAGAAATAATCCAAGAAATAAAACTAAACTATCCATTCTATTCTATTATGAAAGGGCTGTGGCAGACTTAACCTGCCCAGCTCTCCCTGTCTAGATTTCTGTAACTGATGGCTTCTGCCAAATGGATGGACGTTACTTGTTCGCTGTGGTCGAGATCTGCAATGGTTCTTGCCACTTTCAAGATACGGTCGTAGGCACGAGCCGACAGGTTGAGTCGTGTCATGGCATTGCGCAGTAGATTGAGCCCCTGTTCATCGGGTTCGGCATATAGGTGGAGCAACCGGCTTTCCATTTGTGCATTGCAATATACTCCCGGATGATTGGCAAATCTTTTTTCTTGCATTTTTCTAGCACAGATTACTCTTTCACGGATGGAAGCGCTGCTTTCTGCCTGCTGTTTTTCCGATATCTTTTCAAATGGCACGGGAACGATCTCTATCTGTATGTCGATGCGGTCTAACAGCGGTCCTGAGATGCGGTTCAGGTAGCGTTGTACCTGTCCGGGGTTGCAGACGCATGCCTTGGTAGGATGGTTGTAGTATCCACAGGGGCAGGGGTTCATAGAGGCTACCAGCATAAAGCTTGCCGGATAGTCGAGGCTGTATTTGGCGCGCGAGATGGAGATGTGGCGGTCTTCCAAAGGTTGCCTGAGCACTTCGAGCACACTGCGGTTGAATTCCGGTAACTCATCCAAAAAGAGGACACCGTGATGTGCGAGACTGATTTCTCCGGGTTGTGGATTGGTTCCTCCGCCCACCATTGCAACCTGTGAGATGGTGTGATGGGGGCTTCTGAAGGGGCGAGTGGCTATCAGAGATGAGTCTTTTCCCAATTTTCCGGCAACGGAATGTATCTTGGTCGTTTCCAGACTCTCGCCCAGCGAAAGAGGAGGAAGAATGCCCGGCAGTCGTTTGGCCATCATAGACTTTCCGCTTCCGGGTGCGCCAATCATTATCAGGTTGTGCCCTCCTGCGGCAGCTACTTCGAGTGCGCGTTTCACGCTTTCCTGTCCTTTTACGTCTGCAAAGTCGTATGGGAAATTCTCCTGATTCTTATAAAATTCTTCGCGCGTATTGACTATGGTGGGTTTCAGCTCTCGTTCACCGTTGAAGAATTCTATGACTTCTTTTATATTTGCTACTCCATAGACATTCAGGTGGTTAACCACAGCCGCTTCGCGGGCATTCTGCCGGGGAAGGATGAATCCTTCAAAGCCTTGTTCGCGTGCACTGATGGCGATGGATAAAGCTCCTTTGATAGGTTGCAGACTTCCGTCCAGACTTAGTTCGCCTATGATGAGGTAGCGTGATAATTTTTCTTCGGAAACTATTTTTGCGGCAGCCAGTATACCAATGGCCAAAGGCAGGTCGTATGAGGAGCCTTCTTTGCGTATATCGGCCGGAGCCATGTTAATGACGATCTGACTGGTGGGAAACTTGTATCCGTTTACTTGTAAGGCGGATATGATACGTTCATGGCTTTCTTTTACGGCAGAGTCCGGCAGACCGACAAGAAAGAATTTTATACCGCGCGAACTATTGACTTCAATAGTTACAATGGTTGCATCAATTCCTTGTACAGCCGCGCCATAGACTTTTACCAGCATTCTTTTTATTTTTTCTTTTTACGAGCTCTTTCGGCTGCTTTTGCGGCTTTCTCTTTTTCTTTGTCTTGCTCTATGAGTTGTTTTACTTTATCTATTAATGCTTTTCCTCTGATGTCTCTGGCAACCACTCGTTTATTGGGTGCTATCAGGAGGTTGGCGGGCAGGCGGGTAATGCCTTGTTGTTTGACTATGGAGTTGTCCCAGCCTTTAAAGTCACATACTTGTTTCCACCGGGTGGTGTCTTTGTCGCAGGCCTTCAACCATTCTTTCTTGTCCAAGTCCAGTGACAGGCTGACAATGAGGAACTTCTCTTTTTTCAATGCCTTCTGTACGTTGACCAGTGAATCCTGTGCCGCCATGCTCGCTTTGTCCCAGCTTGCCCAAAAATCGAGAAGGATGTACTTGTCTTTCATCTCTTTCCAACCAATGGTCTTTCCGTTTTTATCGGTACAGGATATTGTGTGTAGGCTTTGTCGGTTCAGTTCCTTCTTTTCCTTCAGCTTGGCTTGTAGGTCTATCATGTAAGGCGTGTCCTTGATGCTTCCGCTTAGCCCCTGTATCAGTTCATCTATCCGCGAATAGTCGGGAAGACTGTCCTGCACGTAATATTGTTCTATTAAATAAATATTGGCGAATGAGTGAGGGTTTTCTTTAATGAGACGGTCTACCGTAAACATAAGGCTGTCTGCTTTTGTTTTTTTGATGGCTTGAAGGATATATGCCATTCTTTCGTTGTCTCCTTTTCCTTTGATTTGTATATCTCCGGGAGTGCCGTTCCACGTTACGCTTTCTCCTTTGTTGGCAAACACGGGCAGAACTTCTTTATCGCTAAGTAACAATGAGAAGATGGTGAAAGTATCAGAGTTGATAGTGTAACTGAACTTTCCGTTTTGTGCGATAATCGTATCCAGTTTATAGTTAGGCTCCTGGTAGAAAACGAGTATGGTATCAGAAGACAAGCTGCTGATATTCCCTTTTAAAGTGAAAGTGCTCTTCTTGCTGCAACCGGTCAGCAGGAGTATAAGCGCAAGGAAAAGAAAAGATAATTTTTTCATCTCAAATTATTTTCTGCGAAAATACTCATTTTGGAGGTAACAGGCAGTATAAATGGAAGTTATTTTGCATAAAAAAACCGGGATATCCTTTAAATGGGACATCCCGGCTGTTTATTTAGTTATTTTAAATAGTCTGATTATTTGATAGAATCAGCAAATTTAGCGAATTCGCGGTCGTTTGCAGCTCTCTGAGCCATTGAAGCGTCCTTAGCGATTGCACTCTTAATGCTGCTGCTTACCAATGAAGCATTGTTAGTGCGGGCACCAACGATAGCCATTAAGTAGTCAGTCATTGCATCAGGATTCTTGATAGCAGACAAAGTTGCTTTTGCCTTGTTGTAGTCTTTAGCCAAAATCTGAGCTTGAGCAGCACTGTTAGTCTTAGCATCACCAAATGCATTTACAGCTCTGTCATACTGACCTTGTTTGATGTACAGGTTACCAAGAGCTTCGTTAGCAGCGTTAGCTCCGGTTGCTTTGCCTAAGTAAGATTCGGCAGCAGCTACATTACCTTTAACCAATTCGCAAAGACCAAGGTTTGCGTTTACTTCAGGAGCGTTAGCATTCTTAGAAGCAGCTTGTTTGAAGTAAGATTCTGCTTTAGCAGCGTCACCGGCAGCAAATGCCAATTCACCTAAGTTGTTGTAAGCACGGAAGTCGTTAGGATACAACTGAGTTGTTTTAGTGAAGATAGCTTCTTTGCGAGCATTATCGTTAGTCAAAGTAGCAGCATACAGTAATTCTTCTACGCTCAATACTTTAGCATCTGTGTTGAATGCTTCGTTGATTTCGTCATCGCTGCGACCGATGATGTCATAGTTGGCAGTCAAACGAGCACGACGTAACTGAGGCAGGATTTCGTCAGCCAAAGTTTTGTAAACTGAAGAGATGTTCTTGATTTCAGTTTCTCTTTGTTCGGGATCCTGATACATAGAAAGAACGCGCAAGATCAAGTCTTTGTCCTGCAAGTTTGATTTAGAAACCAATTCTTGGAAACCTTCCCAGTCTTGTGCAGTATATTTAGCATCAAGGTTGGCATCGATTTTGCCTTTCTTCAACTGACGCTGCATATATTTTTCTGTGTTGTTCTCACGGTTTTCAGCCAAGCCGGTGTTCAATTCAACACCACCATCAGGAGAAGCGTATGCAGAGATTTCGATGTTGTTTAATTTGTAGTTCTTAGTGTCAGCATTGATTTCAGCAACTTTCTTGTGGAATTCTTTCATATCGTCTGAATTCAATTCGCTGTTGCGTAAGTTAGCTTGTTGGATTAAGAACATGATGTTGGCAGTCTGAGCGTCTTTGATAATGCGCTGGAAAGCGTCATTAGCGTATGATGCATTTGAGCTGGCAGCAGTAGGCAATTCAGAAGTAGCGATTACACCGTCTGCAATTTTCACAGAAGGAATAGTATATGTCTTTTTGCCTTTTGTGATTTTGAAATCAAGATATAATTCAGAGTTAGCCATTTCAGGAACATAATCGAAAGAAGCTTTCATAGTATAGCTACCACCTACTTTATAAGAGATAGTCTGTCCGTTTCCTTCTACTTTTTCACCTTGGAATACAGCAGGCTGACCTTTAGCTTCGCCACCTTTCCATCTTAATACCGGAGTTACTTCAACAGTAGCTTTTTTCTTCATGTACTTTTCGGGGAACTTACCGTTGATAGTTACAGGCACTTTACCACCGATTGCTTCAAGCACTTCAGGGTTAGTTGTGAAATAGTCAGAAGACAATTCTCCCATCTTGCCGCATGATGACAGGGCAAGGACCAATAAAGCCACAAGGGGCAAATACAACTTTTTAATCATAGTTACTTTAATTATTTAACGTTTGTAATGTAATTTCTGTGCAAAGTCGCGTTTTTGTATGCATCTTTGGGTGCAAAGATAGAAAAAACTCTATTATATGCTAACTTTAAGCGGACCTTTTTTTTCAAAATATCTTAAAAAAGGATATAGCAATGAACACTTTATTTATGTTCCTCTCTGAATTTGATGTTACGGGGATGATGCTCAATGATTTCACTGCGTAGCATATTGCGGTCAATGTGTGTATAAATTTCTGTAGTCCCGATACTTTCGTGTCCCAACATACATTGAATGGCACGTAAATTCGCTCCTCCTTCAAGTAGGTGTGTGGCAAAGGAATGGCGGAAGGTATGGGGACTGATGGTCTTTTTCAGACCGATGCGCTCGGATAATTCTTTAATAATGTGGAAAACCATGATGCGCGAGATGTTTTTTCCAAAGTTGCTGATGAATAGAAAATCCTCGAAGCCGGGTTTAATCTTCATTTGGTTGCGGTCGGGGAAATATAGATTAATTTCTTTTACAGCTCGTGGCGAGATGGGAACCAGGCGTTGTTTGCTCCCTTTCCCTTCCACTTTGATGAAGTTTTCATTTAAGTACAGGTCGGATAATTTCAGGTTGCATAGTTCGGATACGCGAAGCCCGCAACTGTAGAGTGTCTCGAGGATGGCTCGGTTTCGTTGTCCTTCTTTGGTGCTTCTGTCTATACTCTCTATGAGACGGTCTATCTCTTCCACGGTGAGCACTTCGGGCAGTTTGAATCCTATTTGCGGAGACTCAAGCAGCTCGGTCGGGTCGGTCTCGAGATAATCTTCGAGCACGAGAAAGTGATAAAAAGACCGGATGCCCGACAGGATACGTGCTTGTGAACGGGGGTGAATGCCTATGTCGCGTAATCCGGCCGAAAATGTTTCCAAATGCTCTAATGTTACCTCTAATGGATGGAGGTTTTCAAGGGTCAGATAGGCCATTAGTTTGTCCAAATCTGTGAGATAAGCCTCTACCGTATTGGTAGATAGGGATTTCTCCAACTTTAAATATTGCTTGTATTTCGCTAATATCTTGTCCGTTTTCTCGGTTCTTTTCATTTCTTTTTTCTAACTTTGTACCCAAATTCCCTGCAAAGGTATTAAAATTCAGACAAAGCATTAAATATGAAAATACAAATTATTAATGGACCTAATATCAATTTATTAGGCAAACGTGAACCTTCCATTTATGGGGCTGTTTCATTTGAAGACTATTTGGCAGATTTGAAACGTGCTTATCACGATATTGAGATTGAGTATTATCAGTCGAACGTGGAGGGGGAGATGATAAATAAGATTCATGAGGTAGGGTTTGATTATGACGGTATTGTGTTGAATGCCGGAGCATATACCCATACTTCTATCGCTTTGCAGGATGCTATACGGGCTGTGACGGCTCCGGTGATTGAAGTGCATATTTCGAATGTGCATGCCCGCGAGGAGTTTCGCCATAAATCAATGATTTCGTGTGCTTGTGTAGGAGTGATTTGCGGGTTCGGGCTAGTTTCCTATCGGTTGGCGATAGAAGCGTTGTTGATGAAGAAATAATTTTTAGGTACGTATATAAAAGGTGATAAGATTATGATGTTGAAACAGACAAAAATCGTGGCGTCTATCTCAGATGAGCGTTGCGAAGTTGAATTTATTAGAGACCTATTTAAGGCAGGTATGAATGTAGTTCGTATGAACACGGCGCATGCTTCGCGTGAAGGTTTCGAGAAGTTGATTAGAAATGTGCGTGAGGTTTCCAATCGCATTGCTATATTGATGGATACAAAAGGGCCTGAAGTGCGTACAACTGCTATCACAGGCGGTGAACCTATTCCTTATAAGATTGGTGATCGCGTGAAAATTGTCGGTAATCCTAATCAGGAGACAACCCGTGAATGTATTGCCGTATCTTACCCCGGCTTTGTGCATGACCTCCAGGTGGATGGCGATATATTGATTGATGATGGTGATTTGGAATTGCGTGTAGTAGATAAAACCGATGAATATTTGGTTTGTGAGGTGCAGAATGAGGCTACTTTAGGAAACCGTAAAAGTGTAAATGTTCCGGGTGTTCGCATCAATCTTCCTTCGCTGACAGAAAAAGACCGTAACAATATATTGTATGCTATCGAGAAGGATATCGATTATATTGCCCATTCTTTTGTCAGAAACAAGCAGGATGTATTGGATATTCGCCAGATATTGGATACATATGGTAGCGATATCAAGATTATTGCCAAGATTGAGAATCAGGAAGGTGTTGACAACATTGACGAGATTCTGGAAGTGGCGGATGGCGTGATGGTGGCGCGCGGAGATTTGGGTATCGAAGTTCCGCAAGAACGTATTCCGGGCATTCAGCGTATGTTAATCCGTAAGTGTATTTTAGCTAAGAAACCGGTAATCGTGGCTACCCAGATGTTGCATACCATGATTAATAATCCGCGTCCTACCCGTGCGGAGGTTACTGATATTGCCAATGCTATTTATTATCGGACGGATGCTTTGATGCTGAGTGGTGAAACTGCATATGGAAAATATCCGGTGGAAGCGGTAAAGACTATGACCAAAGTGGCAGCTCAGGCAGAGAAAGATAAATTGTCGGAAAATGATATCCGAATTCCTTTGGACGAGTCTTCTAATGATGTGACTGCATTTCTTGCAAAACAGGCGGTAAAGGCAACCAGCAAATTGAAGATTCGTGCTATTATTACCGATAGTTTCAGTGGACGTACAGCGCGTAATATTGCAGCTTTCCGCGGAAAGTATCCGGTATTGGCTATCTGTTATAAAGAAAAGACCATGCGTCATTTGGCTTTGTCATATGGTGTAGAAGCCATTTATATGCCTGAAAAAGCAAACGGACAGGCTTACTATTTTGCTGCTTTGCGCAAATTGCTGGACGATGGTGTGTTGTGTGAGAGCGATATGGTGGCATACCTGAGTAGCGGTAAGCAGGGAACGCAGACTTCATTCCTCGAAATCAATGTGGTGGGAGATGTGCTGAAGTATGCGATGGATTATGTGCTTCCCAACCGTAACCGTTATTTATAATATCGGTAGGCATGAAAGAAACAGATGCTATTGACGAATATATCCTTCAGCATATTGATGAAGAAAGTGATTATCTGAAGGCTCTTTATCGTGATACGCACGTCAAGTTATTGCGTCCCCGCATGGCTTCGGGACATTTGCAGGGGCGTATGCTTAAAATGTTTGTGCGGATGATACGCCCTCGTCAGGTACTCGAAATAGGTACTTACAGTGGTTATTCTGCATTATGTTTGGCCGAAGGTCTCGAAGAAGGAGCCATGCTGCATACCTTTGAGATTAATGACGAACAAGAGGATTTTACTCGTCCGTGGTTGGAGGGCTCGCCTTACGCTGACAAAATAAAATTTTATATCGGTGATGCATTACAGTTGTTGCCGGATATGAACATTACGTTTGATCTGGCGTTTGTAGACGGTGACAAGCGTAAGTATATCGAATATTATGAGCTGGTATTGAAGATGCTTTCGCCGGGTGGTTACATCATAGCGGACAATACGTTGTGGGATGGCCATGTGTTGGAAGAACCGCATCATACCGACCTTCAAACTATCGGTATCAAGAAATTTAATGATTTGGTGGCAACCGACTCAAGGGTAGAGAAAGTGATTCTGCCCTTGCGTGACGGACTGACAATAATAAGAAAGAAATAAAAATAAGTAGTAATATGGAAACGACCAGACAAAATAAGATTTCCCGTCTTATTCAAAAAGAATTGAGCGAGATTTTCCTGCTTCAGACTAAAGCAATGAACGGTGTATTGGTGTCGGTAAGTGCGGTTCGCATCAGTCCGGATATGAGTATAGCGCGTGTTTACCTCAGCGTGTTCCCTTCGGAGAAGAGTCAGGAAATAGTAAAGAACATCAATGATAATATGAAGTCTATTCGCTTTGAACTGGGTACGCGCGTACGTCATCAGTTACGTATCATTCCCGAACTGAAGTTCTTTGTGGATGATTCGCTGGATTATGTCGAACGTATTGATGAACTGTTGAAAAAATAACCAACGGTGAATTTCCCCTTTTATATAGCGAAGCGCTACCTTTTCTCTAAGAAATCGCATAATGCCATTAATGTCATATCAGCTATTTCGGTTTGCGGAGTAGCTTTGGCTACATTGGCAATGGTATGTACATTGTCCGTCTTTAATGGATTTCAGGATGTAGTAGCTACCTTTTTCACTGCCTTTGACCCGGAATTGAAGATTACGGCAACCACCGGAAAGGTTTTTGACGGGCAGGATGAACGTATTCTGGAGTTGAAGAAGTTGCCTGAGGTAGCCGTCTTTTCCGAATCGTTGGAGGAAAATGCGATGGTTCAGTATAAGGGCAGACAGACTATGGCGGTAATAAAAGGGGTAGAGGATAATTTTGACCGTCTGACTCCCATAGACAGTATCTTGTTTGGGCGAGGGGAATTGTTGCTCCATGATGAAGTGGCGGATTATGCCATTCCGGGCATTGAGTTGGTTTCGATACTTGGTACTGGAATTCGTTTTCTGGATCCGTTGGAAATTTATGCTCCCAAGCGGGGAGCAAAGGTCAACATGGCTAACCCGGCAGCCAGCTTCAACTCGGCCAATTTGTTCTCCAGCGGGCTGGTGTTTGCTGTGAATCAGCAAAAATATGATGCTTCATATATTCTGACTTCGTTGCAATTTGCCCGTAAGCTGTTTCAATATGATACGGAGGTGAGTTCTGTTGAACTGAAATTAAAGTCTGATGTCAATATTGGTAGTGTCAAGAAGAAGATACAGGCGATTTTGGGCGATGGTTTTCGGGTACAGGACCGATATGAGCAACAGGTGGATACATTTCGTATTATGGAGATAGAGAAACTCATCTCTTATCTGTTTCTGACTTTTATTCTGATGATTGCGTGTTTTAATGTGATAGGTTCCCTTTCCATGCTTATTATTGATAAGCGGGCAGATGTGGTGACATTGCGTAATTTGGGAGCAAATGATAAACTGATAACGCGGATATTTTTGCTTGAAGGGCGTATGATTTCCTTCTTCGGAGCAATCATCGGGGTCGGATTGGGATTGGTTTTGTGCTTTATCCAACAGGAGTTTGGCTTGATTGCGTTGGGAGGCGGCTCAGGAGCAGCCGGAAACTTTGTGGTGGATGCCTATCCGGTCAGTGTACATGCCTGGGACATTGTGTTGGTGTTCCTTACGGTATTGGTGGTAGGCTTCCTTTCTGTCTGGTATCCTGTGCGTTACCTCAGCCGTCGTTTGTTGTGATTCTCTTTTCTCCTTATTTCCGGTTAAATTAGTTCGTAACTGCTGATTTGGATGGGCATATCCAGATTATGAAGCACCTTTTCCAATAAGATACCTTCCCGATTGTCATATTCGTAGCCGAATGTGGCACGGATGCCTTGCAGAATAAATTGTGTGGCACGATCCAAGGCAATGGGCAGGCTGTCGCCTTGCATTAAAGAACCGGTAATGACGCTTGTAAATGTATCTCCTGTACCCGGATAGTGGGCAGGCAGGTAGGGGCAGGTTACTTTCCAATAGCGGTTGCTCGAACGGTTATAGGCGTATACTGAAGTCTTTCGTGGGTCACCTTGTACCGGAATGCTGGTAATGATGACGGTTTCAGGACCTTTGTCCGAAAGTTCGTGCAGGTAGGCTTTTAGTTCTTCGTCCGAGTTTTCGGCTTTGTAGGGTTTGTCCAGCAGATAGAACAGTTCGGTTAGATTGGGGGTAATGACATCGGCTTGAGTGATAAGGTGGCGCATTTCGATAATCATCTCTTTGTCGAAGTTGGTATATAATTTGCCATTGTCACCCAACACGGGGTCAATAACGACGAGACTGTCCGGTCGGCGGAAGTCATTGATAAATCCCGATACGATTTGGATTTGTCTGGGTGAGCCCAGATAGCCAGTATAAATGGCATCAAACTGTACTTCCAGCTTTTTCCATTCGGCAATAATCTTAGGCATTTCGTCCGTCAGGTCGAGGAAAGAGAAATGAGGAAACTGAGTGTGACTGGATAATACTGCTGTGGGAAGCGGACACACTTGAAAGCCCATGGAGGAGAGAATGGGAATGACGACGGTCAGCGAGACACGCCCTGCACCGGACAAATCGTGTACGGCAGCTATTTTTTTTACTTTATTGGCATACATAATCTTTTCATAAATAGGTAATGATGCTATAACAGACAGGGGGAGCAAAAGGTTATTCCAAAGTAATACTTTCTACTTTTATATTCTCCTGACGTAGAAAGATGGAAGCGGATTCTTCAAACTTACCCGGACTTTCGGTCGTCAGAAAACGGCAGCTGTTGCTCTTGGTGCAACGGGCATCCATCTCCGTGTGTCGGTCTAGATAATCGCGCAAACTGTGTGCCACATACTCTCCTTGCGCTATGATTTGTATATGAGAAGGAGTGAACTGCTTGATTTTATCTATGAGTAACGGGTAATGGGTGCATCCCAGGACAATAGTATCGATTTTCGGGTCTGCTTCCAGCAGGCGGTCGATATATTGTTTCACAAAATAATCTGCACCGGGAGACCGGAATTCATTATTCTCAACCAATGGCACCCACATGGGACATGCCAAACCTGTCACTTTGATATCGGGAAATAGTTTATGTACTTCCAGCGGATAGGATTGGGATTTGATGGTACCGGCGGTGGCAAGTATGCCGATATGCCGTGTATAGGTGATGGTTCCTATGCATTCGGCAGTAGGGCGTATCACTCCGAGTACGCGGCGGGTAGGGTCATTTGATTGGGGTAAGTTCATCTGTTGGATGGTGCGGAGTGCTTTGGCTGACGCAGTGTTACAAGCCAATATAACCAGTGGGCAACCCAATGCAAAGAGTTTGTTTACAGCTTGAAGGGTAAACTCATAGACCACTTCGAATGAGCGCGTGCCATAAGGGGTACGTGCATTATCTCCTAAATAGATATAATCATATTCGGGCATGAATTCCCGGATTTTATCCAGAATAGTCAGTCCGCCATAACCGGAATCAAAAACACCGATAGCACCGGTTGAAAGGGAAGAAGATGGTTGATTCATGACAATGGTCTATAAAAAGGCACGGATTACACGGATTAACACGGTTATAAATAAGTCCGTGAAATCTGTGTAATCCGCGCCGAAGGGGTTATCTGAATTATTTAAGTCCTAATTTACCTTTAACTGCCGGAGTAACGTCTGTAGACAATGACTCGTTTACAAAAGGAATATCAGTTCTGTTCAGGTCAAAGATATAAACATATCCGCCTTCTTGTCCGACTGCTTTGATGGCATCATCTATCTTCTTATAGATAGGTTCCATCATTTCGGCGTATGCTTTCTGCAACTGCTGTTGAGCGTCTGCCTGAAACTGCATACCTTTTTCGTTCAGTTCCTGCAATTCTTTCTGGCGTCTTTCCTGGATATTCTTAGGCAAGTTAGCCTGTTCTTGTTGGTACTCAGTGAATTTCTTAGTCAATTCATCTGAAGCACGTTTCATTTCATCTTCATATTGTTTTTGCTGAGCCTGAATATCAGTCTGAGCCTTGGTGTATTCCGGCATAACAGTGAGAATCTCTGCAAATTTAACATGACCGAATTTCTGTGCAAATACGCTCATTGGAGCGATAAGTAAAAGTAATAAAGCAATTTTCTTCAACATAGTTCTATTTTTTATTAGTTATTGCAAATTTGATTATCGGATGCAAATGTATGAAATTAATTTGAATATCCTAGTTTTGAGAGCACTTCATTGCTGATATCAATACGCGGAGACGCAAAAATAATACTTTGAGCAGATGAACGGTCGACTACCGCATCGTATCCGTTTTGCTGGGCTATCTGCTTCACTGCTTCATATATTTTGTCCTGAATAGGGTTAATCAGCGCTTGTTGCTTTTTAGCCATTTCTCCTTCCGGGCCAAAGTATTTCTTTCTCAGTTCTGCCGCTTCTTTTTCTTTAGCAATAATCGCTTCTTCTTTCTGAGATTTCTGTGCGGCAGACAATGAAGAGGCTGTTTTCTGATAATCCTTATACAGTGCTTCGGCTTCTTTGGCTTTAGCTTCTATTTCGGCCTGATATTGTTGGGAAGCCTGATTCAATTGGTTATTTGCCTGTTCGTATGCAGGGATATTTTTCAGAATATACTCCATATCAATCAAAGCAAACTTTTGCGCGCTGGCTGTGAATGCACAAGCCACAAATAATAGAGATAATAGAATAGCCTTTTTCATAATCACTTTGTTTTATGGGTTATTAAAACTCTTGTCCTAAGATGAAGTGGAACTGGCTGCCACCATATTGGCTGCTACCGTTAATCTTATCGAAACCGTATGCCCAGTCGATACCCATCATACCAATCATCGGTAAGAAGATACGGACACCGACACCGGCTGAACGCTTCAAACTGAACGGGTTGAATTTGCCGACTTCCGTCCAAGCATTACCGCCTTCAACAAATCCTAATGCATAGATACTTGTTGAGTTTTCCAGCATCAACGGATATCTCAACTCGGCACCTAAGCGTACATAAGCATACCCCTCGCTACCATAAGGTGTCAATGCACCGTTTTCATAACCACGCAATGCTATGGTTTCTGAAGCGTAGCTTGTACTGTATCCGGTCATACCGTCACCACCCATATAGAATGTTTCAAACGGAGACTTCTTGTATTTGTTATAGTGACCCAACAGACCGAACTCTGCACGTGTCATGATCACCGGACATTTTGAGGCACCTGTCAATGCTGTATAGGTTTTGGCTTTGAACTTCCATTTATGGTATTCAATCCAGTTAAACATACTTGCAGCTTCATCATAGTCGTCTTTTCCGTAAGTGGAATAATCCTTGTTGCTGAACAATGAATACGGCGGAGTCAGTTGTACTGATGCCGAGAATTCAGAACCGCGACGCGGGAATATCGGGTTATCCGTAGAGTTACGTGCCAAGGTGAATCCCAGACTCAGGTTGTTACAGTTACCTGTAGACATATATTCTCCATTGTTCAGCTTGATGTACAAGTAGCTCCAGTCTTTCAAGATGAAACGCTGGTAGGACAATTCTGCTGTCAATGTGAAATAGTCATCCGGCCATCTTAAACGTTTACCCCAACCGATAGAAGCTCCATACATTTGGATGGACTTATCCGGGTCATAAAATGACTCATAGTTATTACCATAGCTTCCTCCATAATAATTATTCATACCATACAGGTAATTATAGTAATTATCCATGTAAGCGGAGTTATAATAGTTGCTACTGATATCTGTCTGGATAGAGTAGAACGCTGAAACTGAGAATGAATTAGGACGTTTACCTCCAAACCACGGATCGAAGAACGATACACTGTATGACTGATAGTAGCTACCATTGGTTTGTCCACTGATGGTTAATGTCTGTCCGTCACCTTGAGGCAGGAATCCACGGTAATTGTCACTCTTATTGAACAAGTTGGCCATAGAGAAGTTCGTGAACTTCAAACTTAATTTACCGATAACACCGGTTTGTCCCCATCCGGCAGAGAATTCTACCTGGTCATTGGCTTTCGATTCCAAGTTCCAGTTGATATCAACCGTTCCGTTAGTCATATCCGGTTGAACATCCGGCTGAATATTTTCAGGGTTGAAGTGTCCCATTTGGGCAATTTCACGATAAGAACGTTCCAAAGCTTCTTTGCTGAACAAATCACCCGGGCGTGTTCTTAATTCACGGCGCACTACGTTTTCGTACAAACGGTCGTTACCATTGATACGCACCTTGTTGATACTTGCTTGCGGACCTTCCTGAATACGCATTTCGAGGTCGATAGAGTCCCCGTCAATATTCACTTCTACCGGGTCAAGGTTATAAAACACATAACCGCGGTTGTAGTAGTTGTTACCAATAGCATCTTCATCTCCACTCAAACGTTCATTCATAAGTTTTTGGTTGTATACATCTCCTCTCTTCATGCGGAATTGTTCATCCAACATATCAGCCGGGAAGACGGTATTACCTACCCATGTAACATTTCGCAGATAATATTTGTCACCTTCTTCGATGCGCATATATACATCTACGGTACGGTCATCATAAGGAGTCACGCTGTCTACTACGATTTGGGCATCACGATAACCCAACTCGTTATACTTATCAATAATAAGTTGTTTGTCTTCTTCGTATTTCTCTTCAATGAATTTCTTTGAACGGAAAATATTAACGAGCTTATTCTTTTCGTTTGTCTTCTTCATTACTCGCTTCAACTTTTTGTCGGTCAGAACAGTATTTCCGTCAATGGTGATTTGGTGTACTTTTACTTTTTCTTTCTTGTCAATCATCACATCTACATCCACCTGTTCTTTGTTGTCGGCAAGATCACGTTCGATAATTGTCACTTCGGCATTCTTGAATCCTTTCTCGTCAAAGTGTTTTTTGATAAGGATTTTAGCACGGTCAATCAGGTTAGGGGTAATCTGGCTACCTTTTACCAAACCCAATTTGGCTTCAAGGTCTTCTCTTTCGCTCTTCTTCACACCGTGGTAGCGGATATCGGCAATACGCGGACGTTGTGTTAAAAGTATCTTCAGATAAATTTTATTGTCTACAATCTTTTCAGCCAATATTTGTACGTCAGAGAATAAGCCATGTCTCCAATAACGCTTTACTGCTGAAGTGATGTCGTCACCCGGGACGGTAATTACTTGTCCTACCGACAGTCCTGAAAGTCCTATCAGTACATAGTCTTCATAGTTCTTTACCCCTTCGACTTTGATTCCGCCAATTTCATATTTCTTGGGAGTTCCAGAGTAAAGTATCACCGGATTGTTGTTTTCTTGAATATTTGCTTCTTGAGCATAGCTACTGACTGAGAAACAAAACAGGCATGTAAGCGTTAATAGTATGAGTGAAATACGATATAGCATTTTATATAACTTTATATTTGTTCACTGGTTTTGCCGAAACGGCGTTCTCTCTGTTGATAATCATAAATGGCTTTGCAAAACTCTTCTTCGCGGAAATCCGGCCAAAAAGTATCGCAAAAGTATAATTCGGAATAAGCGCATTGCCATAGCAGGTAATTGCTGAGACGAATTTCACCTCCGGTACGGATCAATAAGTCCGGGTCGGGCATGAAGTGGGTGCTCAGGTTTGCACTTATTACTTTGTCGTCAATGTTTTCAATAGCCAGTTTGCCGTCTTGCACTTTTGTGGCTATTTGTTTCACGGCTTCGGTCAGCTCCCATTTGGAAGAATAGCTCAAAGCCAGAATCAAGCACATTCCGGTATTTATGGAAGTTCGCTCGATGCATTGGTTTAGTCGCTCCAAAACCTCTGCCGGTAGTTTCTGGGTGTCACCGATGATGCGGAAGCTGATATTGTTCTTCATAAAGATTTCCTCTTCGATAGAGTCCATGAGAAGGCTCATCAGCGCAGCTACTTCATCGACGGGGCGATTCCAGTTTTCAGTAGAGAAGGTGTATAGCGTCAGGTATTTGACTCCCAAGCGTGCCGCTTCTTCGGCAATGATGTGCACAGTTTCGGCACCGGCTTGGTGGCCGAAGCTTCGTATTTGTCCACGTTGCTTAGCCCATCTTCCGTTACCATCCATGATGATGGCTACGTGGGCCGGTACACGGCTCTTGTCTATTTGCTCTCTATATAGCATGTCGTGTTCTGGTTTTATATACTTTTCTTAAAGCCTAATTTATTGATTCTGCCTCGCCATACCTGGCCGGATTTACTCCACATTATCCATAAATAGTTATTCTTGTCAATAACATAAGAATAATTGCCATCGGCTTGCTTGTATAAATTGCTAAATTCTTCAGGGAAGAATACATATCTTTTCACTTGTTGCCAAGTGATGCCATTGTTTACCGATTCATAAAATGCACTGAAAGGTGCAAGGTTGGAACCGTTTTTCTTACCGGGTCCGCCAAATGCATATAATTGATTATTATAATGTATCATGGCTATATTTTCCAATTTGGGACAGAAGTCCAAATTGTCTTTTTCCGGTGGATAGTTACCCCATGTGTTTTCTGTGCTTAACTGGGCCCATACCACTGAAGTCGTATCGGTAGCAATCGGATTTTCTCCCAAAACCAACATGCGGTCTATCGAACTATTGGTATTCAGAGGATAGGAAACAAATGACAAGCTGGTCTCAGGAAAACCGTAAGGAACACTTTCCTGTTCTGTCCATTCTGTTCCGTTATGGCTTTCAACGAATACATTATCAGTATTGATTGCTATCAGTTTGTTGTTCTCTTCCGGATTATTTTGGGAATAAATATTTGATACCAGCATCTTCAATTTGGGCGCTGATTCTATTTTGCTCCAATCCGTACCGTTTTCCGACTGGTACAATTGATTTTCTGCAATAATGTATAAATGATCTCCCCATGTCATGGCAGTGGAATAGTCGGCTTTCTCCAATGACAACGGTTGCAAGGCACTCCAACTATGTCCGTCGGTAATGCTTGTTGTTGTCACGGCAACCTTTCCCTCGTCCTGACGGGCAAATACATAAATCTTATCATTGAAATAAACGGCTTTTTGTGCCTGGATGGCACTACCGTTGAAGTCGCTGCTTAAATTAGACCATACCAATGAATCTGGCTCCTGTTTATGGACATTGATTTCGGCTGTATAGACCGCACCATATTCCATGCTTTGCGCCATTACCTTAAACTTGACAGGATTTTCAAAATTTAAGGAGTCTGTGGATGTCCATAGAGAATCCTTATCGGCTACAATAAGAATATAAGGTGTGTCTGCAGTGATTTCCACTACTACCTTGCTGACATTCGTACCCACCGGAAGCGAGTCCGCATTATAGATACGTCTTTCTACCTGGTCAATGATAAAGGGATAATCAGAACCTTTCACGGTAGCTGTCAGTGTCGTGTCTTTCCCGTTAACTTTGGCGGTGTATTTAGTCTCTATGTTATCTTTAATCGAAAAAGCAGTAATACTGGATTCCGAGCTTAAAGTCACTTCGTTGTCGTCATCGTTCAAACATGATGTAATCATAAAAGCGGCCATAAGCAGCCCTGTGATAACTGTCAAAAACTTTATTTTCATTTGCAAATGAGTCTTTTTGTTACAAGTCGCAAAAGTAGGAAGATTTTTTTCTATATAGAAGTTTTGGAACAAGTTTTATATTAATTTATAGATAAACCTCCGCTTTTTATCTGCTAATCAGACGTATTTTGTCTATGAGCCTGTGGGTAGCAGGCATGAAGAAAATCTCTTCCAAAGTATCTTTCGCTCTCTTTAAAATATTTTTTTTGAATAGTGGGAGCTGCAACTCCCTCTTTTAGAAAGATGGGGGATTGCTCTATATAAGCTTCGTCCCATAAATCCGAGTCGATGAAGGATTGAAGCAGCATACTTCCTCCTTCAACCAGTAGGGACTGGAGCTTTTTTTCGTATAGAAACTCCATTATTTGTGGCAGGATGTCGCACCCGAAGTTCAGGCGTACGAATCCGGCATCGGAGTGGAGAGGCTCTTTTTGTGTGAATATGTAAGTCGGAGCTTCTTCATTGAACAATGAGAGATGGGAGGGAAGGGTTAAATCCTTGTCTATTACCAGACGGACGGGATTCTTGCCATACCAGTTGCGGGTAGTCAGGGAAGGATTGTCCAGCAGGGCTGTCCGGCGTCCTACCAAAATAGCATCATGTTCGGCTCTTTTTTTATGTACGACCATGCCGGTGAGGGGGCTTGACAAAACTATCGGCTTTCCTTCTGTACGGTTGATGTCGATAAAACCATCTGCAGACTCTGCCCATTTCAGGGTGATATAAGGACGTCTTTGCGTATTGAAAATAATAAAATGCTTGATGAGCCGGCGGCATTCTTCTTCTAAAACTCCGACTGTCACTTCTATTCCGGCTTGGCGCAATTTATCGATACCTCGTCCGGCAACTAAAGAGAAGGGGTCCATACATCCTACAACGACTTTGGGAATGCCTTTCTCTATAATAAGGTCGGCGCAAGGCGGTGTTTTCCCGTAATGAGAGCAAGGCTCGAGGCTCACATAAAGGGTTGATTCCTTTAAAAGACTTTCGTCTTTTACCGAACGGATGGCGTTTACTTCAGCATGGGATTCTCCGCACCGGATGTGGTAACCTTCACCTATAATAGTATCTTTGCGCACAATTACAGCTCCGACCATGGGGTTGGGGGCGGTAGTGCACAAACCATTGCGTGCCAGTTGTAGGCATCTGGATATATATTTTTCGTCTTTTGTCATAACCATACGGTTTAAATTTCTACTTTTGCATATAATTAAACAATCAATGAATCCTATTACATATTATATAAAGCAAGCTCTGGCAGATTATTATCCCGACTCCGAGGCTGCGTCTTTGGCAAAATTGTTGTTGACGCAAGTATTCGGATTCACTGTGATTGAACTGTATGGGGGCAAAGATAGAAGTTTTTCGGAATATGAGCAGAAACAATTGGATGATATTCTGATTCGTTTGCAAAAACACGAACCGGTTCAATATATTATCGGTATGGAAATGTTTTACGGGCTTTCATTCGAGGTTGATGAAAATGTGCTGATACCTCGTCCCGAAACAGAAGAATTGGTTGAGTGGATTCTGAAAGATAATAAGGAGGGCGGGCTTCGGGTGCTTGATATTGGCACAGGAAGCGGATGTATACCGATTACTCTCGCTAAGTTTTTGCTACATGCCGATATTGCTTCATGGGATATTTCTGATGGAGCTCTGGAGGTTGCGCGGCGTAATTGCAGACGAAACGATGTAAAGGTGAGGCTGGAACGAAAGGATGTCTTGCAAACCTCTTCTTCGGAAGAGCAGTTTGATATCATTGTCAGTAATCCACCTTATATTACAGAAAAAGAAAAGGCTGCTATGGAGGCCAATGTTTTAGAGTGGGAGCCTTCTGTCGCCTTGTTTGTCCCCGATGAACAGCCATTGTTATTTTATACAAAAATAGCTGAACTGGGACTTGAAATGTTGGTGTCGGGAGGCAGGCTTTATTTTGAAATCAATCGGGATTATGGTGCTGCTACGGTAGGTATGCTTGAAAGGTTGGGGTATCACCATGTAGAATTAAGAAAAGATTTATCCGGCAATGACCGGATGATAAAAGCAATAAGATGAAGAAAGAATGTAGCGAAAACGAAGTTCGCAATAAGGCGGAAGCCTATTGCTCGTCTGTGGAACGGTGCGTGTCCGAAGTAGAGGCAAAGCTTGAACAATGGGGGGCGGATAATGGCATAAAAGAAAGAGTGATTGAACACTTGATAAAAGAAAAATATATCGACCAACAGCGCTATTGTGCAGCTTTTGTGCGCGATAAGTATCGGTTTAATCAATGGGGACGGATGAAAATAGTGCAGGCTTTACGCTTGAAGAAAATTCCGGCAAATGTGATAAGTCTAGGTTTGGAAGCAATTGATGAAAGCGAATATTTATCCATTCTTTCGGGGCTTATCGAGCAGAAAAAGAGAAGCGTCAAAGCAAATACGGACTATGAGCGCAATGGCAAGTTGATTCGTTTTGCTATTGGCCGGGGCTTTGAAATGGAAGAGATACTTCGTTGTGTGAAACAGGTTGATGCCGATGTGGAGTATTTGGGCTGATTTATGGGACTTGTTTTTCCCCGAATGTTGTATCATTTGCGATGAACGTTTGATGAAGCATGAACACTTTTTGTGTTTCCGCTGTTTGGCGACTTTGCCGCATACGAATCTGCACTTACAAAGAAATAATGAGGTGGAACGTAACTTTTGGGGGAAGTTCCCGGTGGAACGTGCTGCTTCTTTTTTATATTATGCCAAAGGAAGTGTTGTCAGGCAGTTGTTGTATGAACTAAAATATTATGGAAATAAAGAGATAGGAGGGTTCTTGGGGAGATATATGGCGGCTGAGCTATTGCCTTCCGGTTTCTTTGAAGGCATAGATTATATTCTTCCGGTTCCACTTCACCGTAAGAAGGAGCGCTTGCGCGGTTATAATCAAAGTGAATGGCTCGCCAAAGGAGTAGGAAGCGTGACTTCCATCCCGGTACTTTCGGATGTAATGGAAAGGTGTAAGTATACAGAAACTCAAACGCATAAGGGGCTTTATGAACGGTGGGAAAATGTTTGTGACATTTTTGTTTGTAACACTCCGGCGATATTGCAGGGCAAGCATGTTTTACTGATAGACGACGTGCTTACTACCGGTGCTACCATCGTGTCTTGTTCCGATGCGCTGAAAGATGTTGCCGATATTCGTATCAGTGTACTTACCCTTGCATTGGCCGGTCAGGGGTAATTTATTGCATCGGTTGGCTATTGGAGCAAAGAAATGAAATCAGCCAATTAAAACCGCTACATCTCCTCCTTTTATTTTTTTGAAAAATACCTTGTTCCTTTTTTCTTTATCTCGATGTATTTCTATATTTTTGCAACATATTTATCAGATGTAGTTAAGTTATGAAGACTTTAGAAAAATTATTCGCAGAGAAATTACTGAAGATTAAGGCTATAAAATTGCAGCCGGCTAATCCTTTTACTTGGGCCTCCGGTTGGAAGTCGCCTTTCTATTGTGATAACCGCAAGACTCTTTCGTATCCTTCTCTTCGTAATTTTGTAAAACTTGAGATTAGCCGTATCGTGCTGGAGAAATTCGGCCAAGTAGATGCTATTGCCGGTGTTGCTACAGGGGCTATCCCTCAAGGAGCTTTGGTAGCAGATGAACTGAACCTTCCGTTTGTGTATGTTCGTTCTACCCCCAAAGACCATGGTTTGGAGAACCTGATTGAAGGTGAACTTCGTCCGGGTATGAAAGTCGTAGTTATCGAGGATCTTATTTCTACCGGTGGCAGCAGCCTGAAGGCTGTTGAGGCTATCCGTCGTGACGGTTGTGAAGTAATAGGTATGGTTGCAGCATTTACTTACGGATTCCCCGTTGCTATTGAAGCATTTAAGGAAGCAAAAGTAAATTTGGTGACTTTGACAAATTATGAAGCCGTTTTGGAAGCTGCATTGAAGACAGGATATATCAATGAAGAAGATGTTCCGGTTTTGGATGCATGGAGAAAAGACCCGGCTCATTGGGATGCAGGAAAGTAATTCATTATTTAAGATTAAAATATATTTAGAAGAGAACTGTTCGAAGAATTATTTCTTCGGACCGTTCTCTTTTTGTTTATAAATGTCGAGATATGGCTCAGTATGAAAGTAATGTGAAGCATGTTCCGTATAGTCAGGAGCGTGTATATGATAAGTTGTCCGATTTGAATAATTTGGCAGCGATACGTGAGAGAATGGATGAAATGCGTGAAAAAATTGGCGATAAGATTCAGGATATGACATTTGACCGTGATTCGCTGACACTTACCGTACAAGGAATGAATGTCACTTTGCGCATTATAGAACGTGAACCTTGCAAATGTATCAAGTTTGAAGGAGACAAATCTCCGATTCCTTTAAATCTGTGGATACAGATTTTACCGGTAAATGAAAATGAGGCTAAAATGAAAGTGACCATCCGCGCCGAAGTGAATATGTTTATGAAAGCAATGGTAGCGAAACCTTTGCAGGAAGGGGTGGAGAAGTTGGCTGATATGTTATCAATGATACCTTATTAATATAGAAAGAATATGGCTCAGAAACTATGGGAAAAGAGTGTCCGGGTAAATGATGAGATTGACCGTTTTACCGTAGGACGTGACCGTGAGATGGACCTTTATTTGGCAAAACATGATGTCTTGGGTTCTATGGCCCATATCACGATGCTGGAGAGTATCGGTTTGTTGACTGCCGGGGAGTTGCAGGCTCTGCTGGCCGAGATGAAGAATATTTATGTTTCTGCCGAAAAGGGTGAATTTGTTATAGAAGATGGCATAGAAGATGTACATTCGCAAGTGGAGCTGATGCTGACTCGCAAGTTGGGTGATGTGGGTAAGAAGATTCATAGCGGACGTTCGCGCAACGACCAGGTGCTGGTAGACTTGAAACTGTTCACTCGTACCCAACTCAAAGAGGTGGCCGAAGCGGTGGAACAATTGTTTCATGTACTGATTTCCCAAAGTAATAGATATAAAGATGTCTTGATGCCGGGATATACCCATTTGCAGATAGCAATGCCTTCTTCATTCGGTTTGTGGTTTGGAGCCTATGCCGAAAGTTTGGTGGATGATATGATGCTTTTGCAGGCAGCCTTTAAGATGTGCAACCGCAATCCGTTAGGCTCGGCAGCCGGATATGGTTCCTCTTTTCCTTTAAACAGAGAAATGACTACCCGTTTGCTGGGATTTGATTCGATGAATTATAATGTGGTCTATGCACAGATGGGGCGTGGCAAGATGGAGCGCAATGTGGCTTTTGCTCTTGCTTCTATTGCCGGAACAGTTTCCAAACTGGCTTTTGATGCCTGTATGTTTAGTAGTCAGAATTTCGGTTTTGTGAAGCTGCCCGATGAATGTACGACCGGTTCCAGTATCATGCCGCACAAAAAGAACCCGGATGTGTTTGAACTGACGCGTGCCAAATGTAATAAGATTCAAGCACTTCCGCAACAGATTATGATGATTATGAATAATCTCCCTTCCGGCTATTTCCGTGATTTGCAGATTATCAAAGAAGTGTTCCTGCCCGCGTTCCAAGAGTTGAAGGACTGTTTGCAGATGACTACTTATATTATGGATAAGATAAAGGTGAACGAACATATCTTGGATGATGACCGTTACTTGTACATCTTTAGTGTGGAAGAGGTGAATCGTTTGGCTGCCGAAGGAATGCCGTTCCGCGATGCTTATAAGAAAGTGGGACTGGATATCGAAGCCGGTAAGTTCACCCACAACAAGCAAGTGCATCACACTCACGAAGGAAGCATCGGCAATCTATGTAACGACAAGATTATCCTGTTGATGGAAAAGGTGGTCGACGGATTTAACTTCTCTGCCATGGAACAGGCAGAAAAATCTCTGTTGGACAGATAAATAATAAAGACATGGAGTATCAACCTTCAGTGGAACGCTATGACAGAATGCAGTATAAGAACTGTGGAAATAGTGGTCTGCTTTTGCCACGCATCTCGTTGGGATTGTGGCATAATTTTGGCAGTGTAGACGATTTCGGGATAGCTTCCGATATGATAAAGTATGCTTTTGACAATGGAGTTACTCATTTCGATTTGGCAAATAACTATGGTCCGGTTCCCGGTAGTGCGGAAACAAATTTTGGTAAGATTCTGAAAGAGAACTTTCGGGGCTATCGTGATGAGATGATAATCTCCTCTAAGGCAGGACATGAAATGTGGGCGGGACCTTACGGCGGCAACAGCTCACGCAAAAATCTGATGGCAAGTATAGAACAGAGTCTCCGTCGCACGGGTTTGGAATATTTTGATATCTTTTATAGTCACCGTTATGATGGGGTTACTCCGGTGGAAGAAACCGTTCAGGCATTGATTGATATGGTAAAGCAAGGAAAAACGCTGTATATCGGAATCTCAAAATATCCGCCTGAAAAGGCGAGGGTGGCTTATGAAATGATGAAGGCTGCCGGCACTCCTTGTTTGATAAGCCAGTATCGTTATAGTATGTTCGATCGGGCTGTCGAGGCAGAGTCTTTGGCATTGGCAGCACAATATGGATCCGGTTTCATTGCTTTCTCTCCGTTGGCGCAAGGGTTGTTGACAGACAAATATTTGCATGGTATTCCTGAAAATTCTCGTGCCGCTCGTGCCACCGGCTTCTTGAAAGCCGACCAAGTAACGGCTGATAAAGTGAGGAAAGCTGCCCGCCTGAATGAAATTGCTGTCCGTCGCGGGCAGACTTTGGCGGAAATGGCATTGGCATGGGTACTGAGAGATGAGCGTATGACTTCGGTTATTGTTGGTGCAAGTTCGGTCAAACAATTGAATGATAACCTTCATGCTTTGGAGAATTTGGCATTTTTAAATGACGAATTAGCAGAGATAGAAGGAATATTACGTTCTTAAATAAAAAAACGGGTGCAAAATTTGGTAGATATTATAAAACTCCTTATCTTTGCACCCGTCAAACAAAACGCGGAAATAGCTCAGTTGGTAGAGCATAACCTTGCCAAGGTTAGGGTCGCGAGTTCGAGTCTCGTTTTCCGCTCTCTCTCGTCGAGGATGCTCGAATGGTGGAATCGGTAGACACGAGGGACTTAAAATCCCTTGGCCATTGCGGCTGTGCGGGTTCAAGTCCCGCTTCGAGTACAAGAGTAATCCTTTAATCGCCTGCAAATCAAAAAGTTGTAGGCGATTTTCTTTTTATTGCTGAAACTTTTTTCTTTGCTGAATAATAGCGGCTCAGCCGATTTTCCCGGTTGGCAAGCTTTCTTTTAGGCGTATAGCATAGCCGGCCTGAACATGAAGAATATGGCAAAATCAATGGCATATTGCCACATCTTTGTACAGATGATAAACAGATACAATGTACAGACAATATAAATTTTTAGATGCAGTTCATGATGATGCTGACCATCATCTCTTTTTCTTCCGTCCGTGATTCGGCAATCATAATGGTAAGTGCCACAAGGGTATGGTCGGCAATACGTTTGCTGCCATCTTCATGATAGAGAATACCGTTCTTGTCAAGGAAATAGAGAAATACAGTAGCTGCAATACGCTTGTTTCCGTCACTGAAGCTATGATTTTTGGTGACGAAATAAAGAAGATTGGCTGCTTTTTCTTCAAGGGTAGGGTAAACATCCTTACCGCCGAAACTTTGGTAGATATTGCCGATGCTGCCTTTGAAGGAATCGTCTTTTTCATGTCCGAACAGGTCGGAATCTGCGCCAAAGCGCATTTGGTCTATCAGACCACGGCATTCTTCGTAATTTAGAACGTATGTTGCTTTACTTCCCTGCGGTCGTTTCATACATTGATGGTCGTAATCATCGAGCAGGGTAAGAGCGGTGTTGTAATTTTCAATCACACTAAGCACCTGTTTGGCATCAAGCTCGTTTTGGGTACGTTTCATGATGCGTATCACCTCTCCAAGCTGTTGCAGACGTTGGTCGTTGATGGCGTAGCCTTTGATGATATATTCCGTCAAGATAGAATTTGCCCATTTACGGAAAGCCACGCCTCTTTTAGATTTAACCCTGTAACCTACGGAAATAATCACATCGAGATTGTAATATTCTGTTTGTTTGGTTTGCGTTTTACCTTCCATAGCACCGTGCCGGGTGGTGGTCGCAAATTTTGCGACTACCACTTGCCCTTCCAGTTCTTCACGCATGGCATTGTTGATATGCTTACCAATGGTCTTTACATCCCTGTCGAACAGAACGGACATTTGTTGTCGGTTAAGCCATACTGTTTTTTCTTCGGTTGATACCGGAACTTCCAATATGGTTTCTGCATCTTTGAAAATAGCTATCTTGTTTTCCATATCATTTTTCTATTACATTCAGTTGTTTATATGCCGCACACATGAATATAAAGCGGTCTTTCAATATCAAGGATGAGTTGTGTTTTACTGCGCTACTACCTTCCTTGTGATGTCCGGAAACATACATATTGACTTGTACTTTAGTCAGCATATCCAAGTGAGTCTTACGACAAAGTTTGCTGCTTCCCATTGTGTAAAGGGCGTTATAAATATTATCGAAACTATCTTTATCAAAAACTTTCACTTCTCTATCTATTTGGTCAAGTAACTTTCTGATTTTTACATTATAGCCACTCTTACCGGTCACGTATTTTAGAATAGGGAAGTTAAACTGCCACTTTTTAATAATATCTAAAGCATATCGCATGATAGGTATTTCCACTTCGTCTTTATGCTCATTACTTTTCAATGTTTTCTGAGGCAGATAGCGTAAGTAAGGAATCCCCTCGGCACTGACAAAACTTTATCCATATTCAGTGACTTAAAATCATCAATATGGCTTCCGAAAGTGCATTGCAGAAGAAATGCTTCCTTGGCTTCCTGTAATAAATAGACAGGTGCATCGTAACTCTCTTTCATTACAACTTTTCTCCGGTTCTTATCTAGTTTTCTGAAAGCCGACACATCTATTTCATCACGGTCTTCCAATTCTGTATAGAATGCCTGCAATATTCTAAGTTTGATGGCAACAGTATTCTGTGCACGTTCTTTGGATGGAATACAACGCTCCTTGATTTCGCTATATAAAGCTGGGTATTTCTCAACATATTTATATTCTTCAAATAAGAAAAGCCGTAGTTTCATTAAGTCATCTGCCGAAAAACTCTTTGGAAGTACATTTAACTGGTTACGGATGGTCAAATATCGTTTCAACTCATTATATAATCCATTGTATTGAAGCATCCTCTTTTCTGCAAAAGTACCGTCTCTATATCCCTCCTTGATGAATCGGGTATATCTTTCCAATAGAGTTTCTTCTTTGGTTACGGCAATATAATTTTGGGGATGAAGATGCCTGCAGATTGTTTCTTCAAACAATGTAGCTGTAATGAGGCTTTTATCCATTTTAGCACAAAGTTCAATATAGGCGGTTTCAATGGCTGACATTTCTCGGTCTATCTTTTCTTTCAGTTCGTGATTGTAGATAGATACTTTAGGACGAAGTTCTCCAGCGTCTTCAAGCTTTGCTAAGTCTTTAATATCAGCCTTGGTTTCACTCTTGTGATATAAGTCCACCTCACGACCGTCTTTCAGGCGGAATCGCAATTTAATCATTCCCTCTGATTTGGTAGTCCTTCTGAATAGTGTTAATCCTTTCATTGATATTACCGTTCTTATCGTGGTGTAAATATACGGTTTTTGCACCACTGAATAACAATTCTGCATCATTTGTTTGCAATGCCTTGCAATAAATTATAATAATGTAATTATTTGAGCCTTTATATTATTTTTGTCTAGCATGCCACCACCCTATACACATTCCCCTTGGCGGTATGTACCCGCTCGCCCAGCTGTGGCAGGATGCGGCTCAGGCTGTAGGCGGTCATACCCCTCATGACCGAAGGATGGGCAGACTTCATCCGCTCGAATAATTGGGTGGCGGAAAGGGTCAGCACTTCCTGCGGATGGTCCTCTTGGGTGGCAAAGCGGAAACAGAGGCGGAACACCTCTTCTTCGGGTATATGTTTGTAGAACAGGGCGTTGTGCTGCTGGATAGCCTGCTCTTCTTCCTTGTTGAACCAGCTGCGTTCACCGGACAGTAGTTCCGCTTTGAGCTGGGCGTACAGTTGCTCATACTCTACGGGAGTGGTGCAGTCTATGGCGTGTTCCAAGCTGACACAGAGGAAGCGGCGCGAGCCGGTGCGGTCCACCAGCAGGTCTTCCCGGTTGCTGGTGCCGATGAACGAGGCGATGCGGGGCAGTGCCGACGCACTGCGTTTGTAGGCCTTGCGGATGTTCAGTGCGGAGGCTTGCATCAGGTTCTTCAGCAGGGGCATTTTGGATGCACTGAGTTTGTCGAATTCATCCAGATTGATCAGCCCGCAGGCAGCGAGTTTGGCTTCGGCGGATGCCGGGGAGCCGAGGTCGTAACTTTCTGTGTAATAGGCTTTCAGCGCATCGGGCATCAGCAGGCGGCAGAACGTACTTTTCCCCAGTCCTTGTCGGCTGCTCACCAGCAGGGGAGCTACGCTGTTGGCGCGGTTGATACTGTTAGCGCGGTTGGCGTTGTTGGTATCCGGATGGAACTGCATCCATTGGGCGGAGAGCCCCAGCATCCAGCGGTGGAAACCGTTCACCCATACCGGATTGTCGGACACCCGGCGGGCGAGTGTGGATACCCGGTCCTTTCCGTCCCATTCGGGGAGCTGCTCAAAGTAAGCGGTAAAGGGATGGTATTCGCTGATGCGGCGCGAGCGCACAAAGCGTTGGATATCCCTGTCCCAGCAGTCTATGCCTGTTTCGATGGCCTCCATGCTGAGCGTGTTCATCCATCGTTCGTCCACTTTGGTGTAACGCAGATGGGCATCGGGGAGGTTGTTTTCTATGTTTGTTATGTTTGCCACGTCTGCTACTTCGGTTTCCTCGGTCAACACATTGAAGCGAAAGCGGTAACGGGAGGTGAGGAAAGCGGTCACTTCCTGCATCAGGGAACATGATTTCGCTTTCTTGACTGCCTCTTTCGAGGATACCGGCGCGGCTTCCTTTTCAATGTTTTTCGAGAATACCGGCCCTGCTTTCTTTCGAATGCCTTCCGAAGATACCACTCCGACTTCCTTTTCAACATCTTTCGAGTGTATAGGATTTATAACCTTTCGAGCACTTCCCGATTGTGCGGCTTCCTTCTCCGTTTTTTCAATTAAGGTTGTCGGGTGCTTGGAAGCTTCGTTTTTGCTTTCCGGCAAATTGCCCTTGCCGTTTTCAGCCGGAAGAACCTGTGACTTGCTCACTTCCTTCACTCCGTCTTCATCGGACACAATGTAATGGTAAGTGCCCGCCAGCGCATTCCCGTCGGTACGCGAAGTCCAGTCCAGCACCAGAGCCACCCGGCCTTCGCGGATATCCACTGCCAGATGCACACCGGGGATGGTCCGACAAAGCGGCATCAGTCCGTTGAGGGCGGATACGAAGTCACGGCGCGGCGTTCCGTCGGAAGGAACAGGGGCTGACAGGAATTTGCTTCCGAAGAAGACTGTTTTGAGGGTGGCGAATACATTCATGAGGCACTTTTTTTAGATTTGACGAACTACAAATATACAACATGAAAAAGCGTTTGTCAAGAGAGAAGACAAATTAATCAGACCCGGGTACAGGATATGACGGAGCCTGACACTATGACATATATACGTGCAGGCTCATGCGTACGTACGTGTAGCTCGATACGTATATACGTGTGACCTGATGCGTATATACGTGTAGACTTATGCTACCGTATGTGTATTCCGATGCGTACGTACATTAAAAAATATGCAGCTCGCACTGAATGTTGCAAAAAGACCTTGATGTTTTCCAAAAAGACCTTGATGTTTTTTTAAAACCTCAAAGTCTTTTATTGAAACACTACCATCTTTTTTAAAAACCTCAAAGTCTTTTTTTAAGCCCGGTATGTTTTTCATGTAAGGGCAGGTTGCATCACCCCTTATTAAGTCGGTTATTCCCTTTTTTCCGTTCATCCTTACATTTTAATTGTAATATACAGGTAATCAATTTATTAATCCTGAAAGTGCTCCCCTCATCCTCCCTTCAGCTGTGCTTTCCAACTCCCTTCACAATCTGCCTTCAGTATTTGTCTTGCCAGAAGATGTTTTACAGATGAAAGGAGGCTGAAAGGGCGATTACGGGATGTTCATTCACTATCGGAACCCCCATCAACAGGACGTTTCAACAGTTAATGAAAGGAGAAAAGAAGAAACAGATTTCTATCTCAAAGGCCGGCTCACGTAATATGAGCAGATCTACGGCAGTTATGAATTTCATGCCGAAAATTGCATTTTCTCCTCTGTGGATAGAAAAATAGATTTATCTTTGTAATATAAACGCTAAGATATAAATGAAAGACCGATGAAAGAAGCAACCATAACCCCCTTTGCGAAGCCGCTTTATGTAATGACCAAGCCCGTGGGCGCAGTATGCAATCTGGCTTGCGACTATTGTTATTACCTGGAAAAAGCAAAGTTATATGAAGAACAGCCTCGCCATGTGATGAGTGACGAACTGTTGGAGAAATTCATAAAAGAATATATTGAATCGCAAACCATGCCTCAAGTGTTGTTCACTTGGCATGGAGGTGAAACCCTGATGCGCCCCTGTCTCTTATACACATCTCCGAGCCCACGAGAC
>ENA-OZEM01000092-OZEM01000092.1-human-gut-metagenome-genome-assembly--contig:-NODE-92-length-43803-cov-82.874851_pt1 | contig 43803 bp, 42 predicted proteins | sample MGYA00245069_ERZ653611 | MGnify/ENA primary metagenome ERZ653611 (study PRJEB26926, sample SAMN06165006) | human gut metagenome | biome: ENVO:00009003; feature: ENVO:2100002; material: ENVO:00002003... | reverse complement strand
AGGCAGTGAATCAGGAAATCCAGAATATTTTTTTGAGTGTTGAACTTTTAAATGAGGCAAGATGAAAGTATTTCTTTTTTATCGTACAGACAATTGGAACTCCCGTGAGAGCAAGGACTTGGTTTACATCGGGACAAACAGGGAGGCTAGTATCAAGAAGCTGATGAAGTTGGAGAGTGAGCCTATTACTGAGGAGCAAGCCGAGGACATCAGACGAATGAACCAAAGTCAGTGCAACAATGTGGGGTATGAGTGGGAAGTGGAGGTTTGGACTCTGAACCATTTGAGTGAGTAACTTTTAAAACGATTTTTGATGGCTAGATTGATAGATGAGGGCATGATAGCCCAGTTGAGTAAGAAGCAAGGATATTTCTTGAAGTACTTTCCTGCAAGAATCCGTAATGTGGGTGAGGATGCCAAGGAAGACAGAAAGCTTATCTATGCGTTTAAGGATGCAAGGGATGATGCTTACAAGTTGGTGGCGCAGATGGTGGATGGCTATTTGAAACGTGAGTATGGCGAGCAGGTGAAGGACATGGTTTTCCTATGTGTGCCAGCTAGCCGTCAGGAGGTGAACAAGAGCCGCTACAAGGAGTTCTGCAAGGAGGTGAGCCGATTGAGTGGTATCAAGAATGGTTATTCCCATCTTATCTTGATGGAAGACCGCTTGGCAGTTCATGAGCGCAGAAGAGGAAGAGAGAAGGAGATTTCAAGGGTGAGCATCATGGATTTTGACAAGCCTTTTTTCAAAGGTAAGCAAGTGCTCATCTTTGATGACATCATCACCACCGGTGGCTCTTATGCCATCTTTGCCGAGGAGGTGGAGAAACATGGCGCTCATGTGGTGGGAGGTTTGTTTTTAGCTAGAACACATTATATATATAAGAAGGTATGAATCAGATTTTCAAAAAGCAGAGCGTTGTCTTCACCGGACATCGCTCTGTTCCAAAGGACAAGGAGCAGGAAGTGAGACAGCAGGTGAGAGGAAAGATAAGGTTGCTTTTCTCGTTAGGTTTCAGAAAGTTTGTTTCGGGCATGGCGTTAGGTTTTGACATGTTGGCAGCCGAGGAGGTTATCAAGCTGAAGGAGGAACTGAAGGGGGTAAAGTTGGTTGCGGTTATTCCTTACAGAGGTCAGAGTGGAAGGTGGGCTCCCCATCAGCGTGAACGGTATCAGCGTATCTTGAATGAGGTGGATGAAGAAATTGTGCTCAGTGAGGGGTATTACAATGGTTGTCTGCTCAAGCGAAATGACTATATGTTAGCCCATGCAAGTGGCATCATCGCCTATTATGATGGCAAGCCTAAGGGAGGAACTTTCTACACCTGCAGAAAAGCCAGGCTGAAAGGCTTGGACATCATCAATCTTTATCGGTGAATTTTGAGGGTTTCTCGCCAAAAGGCGAGGAACTTTTTTTGTTTTTGGGGGTATATGAGGGAGTTTCGGGAGTTGTTATGCTAAGATGATACTCCCATTGTGTGCTAAATTAGCCCTGTAATTTTAACATATAAGATGTTTGTAGTTAACATTTGAAAAGGCGCTTCTATCATATCTAGAACATGTCATAAAGTCTTTATATACGGCGTTTTTGGAATCTTATATCTACTTTTTGGAGCTTCAAAACTTGCATAAAAAGGTTTTGTATAAATGTTAAATATATAGTTATATAGCGAAAACAACTACTTTTTAAGTTTTCTTTTTTACTTTTGCACCCAGATTCAGGTAACATATCAATAATCGTATTAGAATAAAATGAAGGTAAAAAAGTTAATTGTATTCGGTATGACCATGATGGTCATATTGGTTTCCTGTGAGCGACATCCTTCCTTCTCTTCGTCTGAGGAGGCATTACAGGGATGCAAGCAGCAGCTGGAGCTTTTGAAACAGAAGCAGGATGCGTCCATTGAGGACCTTTCTTCTCTTACCTCCACTTGGCTGGAGGTACGGGATTCTGCCTACAGTAGTTTTGGCAGGGACTCTTCTCTCAACCTCAAGAGTCCGATGGCTGTGGCATATTTCATGGTGTCGGATTCCATACGGGCGGAAATCACCCGTTTGGCGTTTGTCAAGCCTCGCTCGCTTCGTGAGGTGATGTATTTCAAGCTGAACACTGCCATGCAGCGGAAGGTGTTGGAGAAGAATGCCATCTTCAAGGATGCGGTGAAGTATTATGAGAAACTTGATACTTATCCGCTCTATCCATCATTGAATACGACGCTTGCAGCCTATGGCAAACTGCTTTCCTCTGCCACGTCGTTCAAGCAGGGTGACGAGCTGATGAACTTCATAGCCTTGGAGGATAAATGCTTCAGGAGTTTGATGAAGTATCTTGCTCAGGTGGATACCGGGACTTTGCAGAAGCTCACCATGGGCACCACCCGGGTGTTTGATGGACTCTACTCATCGGTGGGGGCACAAGCGGATGATGTCAACGACAGGACCATGTTATATCTAAGCATGCGATTCAACCGGCGCATCATTCAGAATGCCTTGGCATGTAAGGAGGATATTTTGTCCAGAAGACGCCTTGGTAACACCCAGCAGGCCAACTACCGATGGATGCTCATCCAGCCTTTCATGGCCATTGACGACTATTCTGCTGCCGTGTTGACTGAGGAGCAAAGAGAGCAGCTTCTTGCCCTCTCAGATGACTTGCCCGGCTTGCTTGAAAGGTTGGATGCCAGGAAACATTTTCGAGACAAGGAAAATAACTTGACAGAGGTGTTGTCGGAGTATTTCCTTAAATCATATCTATCATCAATATTATAATTGCAAACAAATGATTAAGACATTAAGCGACTACAATCTTTTAGAGAACGAGGAATGGAAGGACTCCATCAATACGCTCTTCCTGGAGTTGCGCAGCAAGCTCCCAGAATTCTTTAAGGAGGTTCCTCTACCTACGATTCCTCATGAGGATTACGTGGAAGTTGTCATACCTGCTTCCAAACAGGTAATGATGGAGGATTTGGTAGAGTGGTTGGAGAAGAAACTTGGGCTTCACATCCTCTATGCCAGCAAGCAGAACTATGGCAAGCTGTTAAAGGCGGCAGCTTATTCCACACCGGTGGATGGCAGTATGTTTATCATTCACATGGGGAGTGAGCAGTATGGGGTCATTGATTCGTTGACGGTTCACTTTTACGACAGTGATGAAACCATGCTTTTGGGCATCCAGCATGTGCTCAGGGATGTTACCAGGGTGCCGGCAGAAGTTCTGGAGTATCAAAAGATGGATGAGATTCTCTCGTTCTTTTTCTAATTTAGCATATCTGTAAAAGATGGTGATGATTGTTTTGAAATGGCTCCTGGCTATGCTGCTTACATCGGTTCCCTTTGTATTCCACTATTGCATCAAGCCTAAGGCTGCCAGCTCTGATAAGTGGCGCAACCTCTATAGTTTCCTGTCTGCCCGAATGCCTTGGCTGAAAAGGAAGGCGCTTGCCGTCAAGGCATGGATCTCCTATGTATATCACAAGATGTATAGAAGTGACAATGGAAGAAAATTCTTTACATTGGTTCTTGTCATTTGTATGCTGGTGTTCCAGGTGGTGGACTTTCATGCAGCCAAGGAAGCCTGTTCGTTTCAGGTGGAATGTGCAGCCAAAGGGAAGGCTTTGAGCCTTACACCTTATTATCTAGGATTGCCTGGCATTGATGGTGAGGTTGAACTGGTTCCCAAGTCGTTCATGGTGAACATCCTTTATCCGTTTCAGACCTCTCTCTGGGTTTACATGGTAGCTTTGATGATGACGTTGCTGCTGTTTTCCTATAGGCTTGCCGACAGGGTGTTGGTTGGAGTTCATGGGAGCAGGTGCTTGCAAATTCTCCTTGCCTCTCTTGCTATTGTGGTGGCAGTGGTTGATTGTGGACGTGCCTTCCTGATGGGTGAGTTGATCTTTATCCTACTCATGGCCGGTATGGTTTATCCGTTCAAGCAGCTTCCGCCTGTTCCCGGTATGAAAAGCAGGTGGCGCAGCTTGGGTTCCTGGCCACGGGGAAGGAATGCAGCCTAGGAGCTTTTGAAAGAGCATCACAATCTTCATCTGTCTCTCAGGTAGATTATATAGTTGAATGGTTATATCTAAAAGAATATTCAAATGGTAAAAGAAAATAGTAGCAGTAGCGAATCGCTTCCGAAGGAGGAGAGATTCGTCATCAACATGTCGTCAGAGCTAATTGCTTATCTCTGTAACGACTATTCGTATCGCAATCCCAACAGATTCTCTCGCTTGAAGGCTTTGCAGGATTTGCTTATCCGTTTCCAAAAGGCTAAGCTCGCTTCCAAGGACATGGATGTCAACATCGCGCAGCTGGTGAAGGCATGGGGATGGAGTCGCCCGGCGGTGCTGGCCTTTGTTGACCAGCTTCAAAAGTATGAGATTCTGGAGGTGTGCAACATGGTAACCAGTAAGGTGGTGCATTTGAAGCCCAGCATCTTTAGCTCCGGGCTTTCTCCAACTCCTGGTGGATAGCCTCTCTTCAGTCCTCTTTCCTGGAAGATGGGCACGATGGATAAATATCGTTTTCGGCTTCGGTCAGGTGCCCTGTCATATCAGGAAAACTGCTTCTGTCGAAGGCTCGTTTTCCAGGGGCGCTTGCGCCGGAAACCGCACTTTTTTACATCAGGGGGGAGCCTAATCCCCGGTTTCATGGCTAACGCTTTGAAACACGGAGGCTTACCTGCCAATTTCTTGGCGACTTCGTGCGGCAAGCCGAGGTAAGCGATTAGGCTTAGGGAAAGTCCCTAAGAACCCTTTAGTCCCTGCTGACAAACAATGGAAGTTATGGCAAAACAAGTACTCGACATTAGAGCCGGAAAAGGCATGACAACCTCTCAGAGCAATGAGTTTCTTCGCAATGCTAATGGTGGCGAGAGGTTGAAGCGTTGGAGCGGCAACTATGATTCTACTCGCGAGCACCTGAATTTTGAGATTAAGAAAGGTGGGGTGATTTGTGAGGTGGACAAGAAAACATCTGTCCCCAAAAGAATCAAGATGCTGCTTGAGGAACGAAAGATTTGGGACCCGAACAGGGGTAGGGATCCGCCGTTTTTCCGTACGGTGGCCAATATCATTTTAGGGGGTTCCAGGGATCAGATGCATCGTCTGGCCTTTGGTGACCAGATGGTGAACCTCAAAAAAGGGGCTGATAACTCTAATATTGTCCGGCATCCGGAGATAGAAGAATGGGCTAAGGACATGTATAAATTTGTATGTGAAAGGTTTGGTGAACAGAATATCGCATCCTTTATCGTGCATCTGGATGAAACCAATCCTCATGTGCATTGTACAATGCTTCCCATTACAGAGAACAATAAGTTTTCCTGGAAGTCCTATTTCGGTGAGTTGAAGACGGATGGTCTGAGAATTTACAGCAGTCTTCACAATGACATCGCTAAGATTAATCAGAAATATGGTCTAGAGCGTGGTGATAGAATTTCTGAAACAGGAGCCCGGCATCGTTCCACGGAGGAATACCACGCTGAGCTTCGGGAAAAATTAATGAGTGAGAATGAGCAGCTATCTCAAACCATCGAGGGGCAGCAGGCTGTCATCAGGGAGCAGCGCGCTACTTTGAGTGGCTTGGAGAAAGACATCAAACATGCCACTGCCAGGTTCAAGGCCCTTCAGACCATGATTGCCAATTTGGAGTCTAAGAAGAATCGGTTGTTGGAGGAGGTTGAGCAACTCAAGCGAGACCGTGATTCCGGAAAGATTAGTGCCGAAGAGGCAAAGATCAGGCTTGATAGGATTCAGAAGGAACTGGAAGAGGTGGATGAGAAAATTGCTGACAAGACTCAAAAACTTCATACTGCAGAGTTACAGCTTGCCCAGTTGCAAACCAAGATCCTCTCGGCTGAGAGAAAGTTTGAAGAGGTACAGAAGAAGCTCCAGAAGGAAGTGCCTTTGCTCAGCAAGGCCACCGTCAAGGAAATGCAGCAAATGGGGTATATGATGATGGCCACAGATGCCAAGCACCGGGTAGCCAAATATCATGAGTTCCTTTCTTCGCTTCCTTTTGAACAGAGGCAAGTGGCAAGGCAGACAGGAGACATTCTCTTTGATGGTTCCATAGCAGAGACTATCATGGATAATGCCGTACAGGTGACTTCCATTGCCGCTGCTCTATATCTGGGCTATCTGGATGCTGCCACTAAGATTTCACAATCCGGTGGTGGCGGTGGCGGACCAGGCACAGGATGGGGAAAGCGTGATGATGAAGATGACCTGGCATTCCGCCAGCGTTGCTTCTTCATGGCCCTTCACATGATGAGACCTTCTCTGAAGGTTCAAAGAAAACGATAGGAGTGGATATACCGTCTGCTCTTTCTCTTTAATTGATTGTTAGATAGTTGATCGGTTTTTGTTTGTAATTTGCATCTTTCATGCCGATGAATTATCTAAGCTTTACCCACCAGAAGTAAGACATGAAGTAGGCTAGATGATGAAAGCCTTTTGTCGTCTAGCCTGCCTTCTTTGCTTTATATTCATATTATCAGTGGTTTACATGTAATGAGGTAAACGGTTTCGTAGTTCTGATAATTTTACAATTCTTGCTTTTCTATCCTTTTTAATATCTAAGGCATGTTTGAGGTTTAGTAGTCAGTAAAGTATAAATCAATGTTTAGCATACCTGCTTTATCCATGCAACGAGGGTGCGTCACAGACTTATGACACACCCTCGTTGGGTTATATCTATTGTTTTCATCTGTAGTTTTGAGCATACATCCTCGTTTTTATAATTTTGTCGCATCTTAATCCCACCAGGCTTTTTATCGTGCAAAGGTATGGCAGTCTTGTCAGATACCAAACGCCACGTTGTTATCGGTGAAGAAACTCTTCCGGCAGCCTTCCGCAATCAGAGATTGTGGTATTCCGGAAAAGTTTCTTGACCGATTGTTTGGCTTTCTGCCACTTTTGACTGCCATGCTTCTTTGCACGAAAAAGGGCTTGGTGTGAAGGTTATGCCGGAATGCTAAAAAAAACTCGGATTTCTCTCAAAACTCCAGAGATTGAAAAAAGGCTGGTTGCTTCAGGAAATCCAGAATATTATTAGTTAAACTTTAATGAATTGGCAATTATGGAACAAAGTAATGTATTTGATTTTGACGGCTTTCAGATAGAAAGAGAGTCTTATCTTGGAGGCGATTGCTACGGAGTGGTTACTTCATGCAAGAAGGATGGAGCAGGGATTCCTTATCATTTGGAGGTGGAGTTTGATATTTCCAAGGCTAGGTTTAGCTTTTCCAAGTGTTACGCTCATGAGGTGGTCCCTTGTGATGAACTTTCAGCTGTTGGTAAGCTTAAGATAATGGTGTATCTTTTGGAGAAGGTGGCTTGTGCTTATGTAACAGAGAAAGCTGTTGTGCAGAAGATGTCACCGCAGAAACTGAAAAAGTTGTATCATGGGGATGATGTGGTGATGGGTGAAATTCTTGACTCAGAGAAAGCCGATGGCTTGACCATAGAGGAATCGTTCTATCTGTATATTCTTGCTCAGAATTGGGCGAATGGGGATGAATTCTCCTGGAATTGCGGCGGTTTAGAAGAAAGCGTTTCTCTTGTGGAGGGGGCAAGGATGATGAAGTTGTGATAGACAATTATGGCAGAAAGGGGTAGGGGAGTTTGGGCTCTCCTCTTCTTTTTTTATAGTGTGGGGTGTATATGTAGTGTGTCATGCTTACCTTATATGCAAATGCTATCTTCTGTTTCTGCCAAGGCATGTTGTCTTGTGCATACAGTTGCTGCTGATTGCTCTTTGTGGAGCACTGATGTGAATGGTGCCAATGGTGGAATTTCGGCTTTCCTATCAAATTTTAAAGTGGTTGGAATATAGAGCTTTAGAAATGAACCATTATGAACCATTTTTCTGAATCTCGATGTAAATGATGCAAGAAAATTGTAACTGTCTGATAATCGGAATGGTAGAGAAATGCACTTCATACGCCTCTCAACTTAAAAGCAGAATATCTTAGTGAAAATCAATATTTTAACATTTGTAATTTGTGTGTTTACATTTTTTTTAGTATTTTTGCAACGTATTTCTGTGTTTCTCATAGAGAGATGCAGGAGAGAATGAAGAGTTAAAAACTTATAATATGGCTTTCGCCGTAAGCAGAATGTTTATGAAACACAATTTGCTAAACACTAGCCTGTTCGCATCATGTATGTGTAAGGTTGAAAGACATAAAAGTATTGAAGATTAGTGGAAGTTAGTCTATTGGTTTTTCAATGCTGTGATACATTTCACAACCCCAATAACTCGGGAAGAGGCATCTTTTCAGGGGAAGCCGAAATATGTTTTGCAACCAAATCTGGTTGGATGTTTAGTTACACTTTTTAACTCTTTCCTTGTGTTTACAATTCAATTTCAAAATCCTGTATGTGGTTTATAGTCAAGACTGATGTTTTTTCAGAGCAGCAATCCATAGATTTTCTGCGTGAAAAATACAATCATATCATCACCGACTTCTATTTTCCTTTAGGAAGAAAAACCTACAAGAACGAAAATGGAGAAGTGAAGGTACGCTTTGTGCCGGTCTTGCAGGGAATGTTCTTCATCAGAGTGCAGAATGAAAGGCGTTTGAAGAAGGTTCTCTCCCCATATGGCTACTTTATGTACAAGGGTTTTGAAATGGAACCGCATACTTCCGAACTGGTAGAACGCACCTTCTTTACCAAGGCGCATATTCTAACTGCTGACAGCAAGCAGATGTCATTGGATGAAATAGTAAGACAGTCAAAAATCCCTGATGAGGATATGGAGACTTTTGTCTATTTCAATGACAGAATAGGCGATGACATCAATGGATTGAGTATCGTCGAAAAGCGTTACAGCGACTTGGTCAAGGAGAATGACACCATCCGCATCCTCTCCGGGCCTCTGGCTGGTCGGGTTGGCGTTATCAAGCAAATCAAGCATAAGGGTAAGAAAGATCGTCATCTTTTGGTGCGCTTTGGAAACAACTACTGTCTCAGTATTTCCAATATCCGCCAATATGCCTTGCAGATAGAGCATGAGGCACCTTCTGAATCCGTGGGTGCATGGCGGGCTATTGACCAGATGATCGGTTATCTGCAGATGAAGGAACCTTCGAAAAATGCGGGGGATCTATTACGCAAGCTCTTCATGAATTATCAGAAGAAATTGACCATATATCACAACCGTCAAACTTCTGATATCGCCTACAGTAAGATGATGGCAAACAGGAAGGATGTCCAGCAACAGGAGGTGCTTGAAAATTTAGATGAATCGATGTGGAAGAACTTCCGCATCCTGGGCAACTACCTCCCTTGTGATAATGCAACCCTCGAACAGGGATTGAAGGAACTGATTCCAGATGTCGTTCTCCGTCCGTTTCTCACGCCTGCTTCAGGTGTTGATATTGCTGAAGGACAGGGTTACCATGTATTACAGCATAATGGAATTACGGAATTCATCTTTCCATGCAACCTTCGGGAATTCTTCAGGGGCAAGGAATATGAGGCAGACAAATATGCACCGGTCTTCGATGAGGACTATGAGTATGATGCTCATTTCGCACTTTTGAAGACTGTAGAAGGCAAGGTAAAGGCTATCTGTTCATGGGGGGGGTTCTATGACAATTATGCTTCTCAAAGTAAAGATGAAAGGGCTCTGTTCCTTTCAGACCTGGAAGCAAAGAAATATTCCCGATTGCTCTACCTGCTTACACAAAGCGACTATCGGTTTGAAAAGATCGATGGAATCGGGGGCTTTTCGCTAGAGACAGGTATTGAATACCCTGATGATATGGAGGAGTTGGGGAGAAGAGCTCATGAGTTCTTCACTCTTCATTCATCTCTCTTCACTTCCCTCACCGCAGCAGCCGTAGAAGTATGGCAGGGAGCGCGTCTTCTGATTTGGCGTAAGTATCTCCAGCGCTACGTCTTGCTCCATAAGGTGCCTGTCATCGACCAGCCTTCTGTCATCACTGTTGATTCCAAGCAGGAAGATGCATTTGCAAAGACTGACGGCAAATCGGATATGACAAAGATAGCCGCAGTTTTGAATGATGCGAAGGAAATCATAGAGAACCATCTGGCAAAGGAAGAAATTGCGTATGCCATATTACGGTTCCTTTCCACCTCATTGGTATTCTCTTCCCATTTTGCAGAAGATGAACTATATAATTATATCACAGACTCATTTCATCCGGACAACACGCTTTCTGAGTTGTTTAATGAAATTGTAGGGAAAATCACTCAGATGGATCACTGTTCTTCAATAGTCAGCCATCTTCACAAAGGAATGGTAGAGTTGCAGGAACAAGATTCGTGGATATATTTCAAGTTCCCATCCTATCTCAAGCAGATTCAGGCGATAGATAAGATGGTAAAAAATAAAGAAGGAATTAAAAATTAATATTATGCTGAAACTGAAACAGGTAATTATTAGAAAAATTGAATCCAAATTCAAAGATTCTAAGTATGTGACAGATATTGTGAAAATCAATGATGAGACTGGTTGTGGTGGTTTTCATGGCTATACTGACATCAACGACCCCGCTCTTGATGAATTTCGGGATTGGATCAATTTCCATATTAGGATGATGGAGAGCATGAACGCCAGTAAGATGACCCTGACTGTTGGTGAGAATGTTGAACTCTGAATTCAAAATACTGATAGGTGTAACTACTAGTAATATTGTAGAGACGCTGTATTGGTGATATATTTATGGCAAAGTTAATACCACTTGGCAATAATCGTGGCAATGAAAATCGCCCATCCGACGAGGAACTCAACCAGATGTTCGGCGCTTTTATGGATGCTTTCTTCGGTGGACTCTCAGATGAAGACATTGATGAAGAATCTGACGACGACATTATACCCTTCGATGAATTCGACGATTCCGATTACTGGGATGACCTTTATGAAGGTCCAACACCCTTCGCTTATTCCGTAAGCTCATCGAATAAGAAAAAGCGAAAGAAACCTCGCAAGAAATCGACAGACCGCCAAGTTCCAAACTACGCTTATAAGCCGAAGGGAGAGGATCCGGAAGGCTATTTCGTAAAGAAGATACACTCCGTCATCAGGTGGAGAGTGACAAGCACCAATGATGTCAACTATGACCTGCGAGTCTTTGAGGGTTGGCTGGCTCAGGCACAAAAGTACGTGGCAAAGAAAGATTTCTACTATGCCGTATGCATCTCTGGAGCCTTATTGTCAGATGTCCTCACCTTCCATTTACTTTGGAATCATGATTATTCCAAGCAGATGGCGAGGGTTCGCAAATTGGAACGGGCTGTATCCGAAGTCCATTACCAGTGCTTGTCTTATTCGAAAGACAAGGATTTCAATTGGATAGACCTTTGTCTCGACCTTTTGCAAAAGAAAAAAGAAAGCTATCCCTTCAATTCCAAGGGCGAGGCGGGCTTCGATATTGAAGACTATATCGAAAAAGTCATAGCCTTGTTGCCAGACGAGAAGGCAAAGCAATACAGAGATGCCCATCCTACAGACAAACAACTGTTGGAGAAGCCCATCCCAGTCAGCTTGCCTGATAAGATAGAGATGCCGCAGGGACTCGAGAATGAAGATAAAGCACCATACATAACCGATTTTATAGATGAAATCCCCAATGCTCAATATTCATCATTGATTGTGAGCCTTCTTGATATAGTGAAGACTCATGAGAAGAAGTTGAAGAGTTTTGGAATAGTCAAAGCCGAAGAGTTGAGGAAGATGAAAGCCGAGTATGAGAACTTTGTCTTGGCTTATCATCGTGGTGGAATTGATGGATTCCGAAAATATTCCAACTATACTCTGACACGTCCCTTTTGGAGTATCGTTTACAACTATCATTTTTCTATTACTAATACGGCATCCAAGAATAAGTTTCTTCAACAAGTCGTAGAGCCATACTTGGATTTGGTTTGGCGACAATGGGACAGTCCGAAGTTGCAATCAAAGTTCGATGAAGTTAAGGAAAAGGCAGCCAAGGCACAAGCCTTGAAGCAAGAACGGGAAGAGTCGCTTGCCGCTATGCTGTCTTATTTGGAAGGACTAACCTCCGACCAATATCTAGCCTTTCACGAGCAAGCCTTGCGGATATTGAATCGAGACAAGAAGAAGCTCTCAGAAAGCAGCGGCATCCTGAAGGTTGACATAGAACACAGATATCAGCCCTTGCTGAAGCTTTTGAAGGAAACGCGAGATATTGAAGATAGCTTAGATGCTAAGATTCGTCAAGGCATCGATTCAATCTTCCTCTCCATCTATCAAGTTCTATGGGATTATATGCTCTATCCCTACGACTTGGATTATATAATAGAGAACAAGAAAGTGGTGAAGAAGGTGCTGGATGAGATTTGGAAGCTGAAACAATGATATACGTTGATTTTAGAAAATAACATATTATGACAGATAAAGAAGTTTTAGAGCGAATCCTCTCGATGCTCCCAGAAGAGTTTCAAGACGTTTACGATGATACGATACCAGAGGCAAAGGAGATACGCAAGAAGATGGGGAAGAAGGTTTCTTCCGTAAAGTCCTATTCCTGCGCTATGCCGATGTTTGCAGACATTCGTAAGCTCAATTACAAAGGTCAAGCCCAAGTCTGCAAGACCTTTCACCAATACTTGACGAAGCATCCCAATGTGGTATCCTTCTTTCTCGACCGTTTCGAGGAAACTTATTCCCGAATCAATATGAAAGACCTTGAAGAATCCATAGAATGGATAGGCTATGCCGTTAATGATATGGACAACACCATTTCGGAGATTGATTACAACGACCCCATAACTTTCTTCGATATAGAGAAGGTGTTGGGAAAGGTAAGTAAGCATCCAACCCCTATTTTGGCGGTTTGGACAATAAGTGCTACCTTTGCGCCATGTTAAACATTAAATGTTATAAGTATGGCAATAAGTAGTAAAGATCTTGAGAGCCTGTGGCAACGCTATAAAGCGGAGGCGGTACCATCAGGCATTTCGGTAAATCAATTTTTCGAATCCAATGGAGTTCCTTATCATGTATTTGAAAAGTGGTACAAGAAGAAGTTCCAGGCTCCAAATGTTGTGGAGTGTGTTGTTGCAGGTGCGCCAGATTCAACCAGTGCAGTTCCAACACCATCCAAGCAGGGTAATCCTTCAGCCGGTTTATCTCCAGCTCCGACCGAGGATGCCGTTGTCATCAAGTATGTCAATCTTGGGCTTAGCAATGGTATGAAGATAGAGCATCATAATTTGAGCTATTCTGGTCTTCAAAGTTTTATCTCTAAACTTCAAGCCTTATGTTTAGCTTAAATGGTGCCGTAAAATATAAGTATATTCCCAACTATCAGGATATGCGTGGAGGTTATGACAAGCTTTGTGGAGTGATACGCTCTTTGGGCGAAGATCTAGAGGATGGCACCGCTTACGTGTTTACTTCCAAGGATCAAAAGATAGTAAAGATCATCAGACATGAACATAATGAGTGTCAGATGTATTATCAGAAGTTTGACAAGAACATGAGTTTTGTCCGTCTAGAGTTTGAAGGTGTCCTTCCAATTTATGTGTTGGAGTGGAAGTATCTAGTGGCTATGCTTTCATGCCCTGTTGTAAAAAGCATAGGTCCAATAGAGCTAAAATGCTATGAGGAAGCAGCTTGATGGCGAAAATGATAGTTAATTTCTGAAAAAGTGTATTCGTTTTTTTTTTGTAAAATAGAGTTAAGTAAATGATATTCAGAGTGTTGCGGAAAGCTTTAAGGTTGGCTTGTTAAGCCCTGTTTTCGATGTTTTGCGATACTGCAAACATGTCTGACATAGGGTGGTATTACGACTAACGTTAAGTCTCTAAAACAGCGTAAAATACTGAATGTTAGATTGTTAAATAAGTTTTATGCGTTTTGTGGAGTCTCATAATATGATTATCTTTGCATCTGCAAACGTTTCATATTATGGCAGATATACATATAGACATAGAGCGCATGATAATGCATTCCAATTACTTGCTGGAGGTAGACAATTCTTCGGCAAGTAATGGATTATCGGATATGGAACGTAAGCAATATCTAGATCAGATAAAGGAATTGGTTCAGACTGTCCAGACACTTCTGGATGCCAATATTGCCTTGGGTAATAAGCAGAAGGAACTACAGGCAGAGGCAGATCGTAAGATTGCCGGTTTGCAGGATCAGGTTGACAAGCTTACTGGAGAACTGCAAGCCCGTAGGCGTAAGATGCATGGCAAGAACAATGAGAAGCAAACTGGTGACAAGTCGGTAAATACAGGCAAGACCAAGGATGAGGAAGAGGGGGAATACATCGAGAATGGATGTGAGCAACCTTCCGATTCTGATGATTCAGACGAAGTTACCGACACAGAGGCGACCAATCCCAAAAAGGATTTGAGCCAACGCCCGGACCACTACAAGACTATGAAGGCTGAAGTTCTTGTGGTTCATGATTGTGACAAGGACAAGCTTAAGGCTATGGGTTTGGAGTTCATTCGCTATACCAGACCTGTCGACCAGTTTGACCGAATCAGTATGACACGTCAGGACCGCTACCTTTATGCTTGGGTACGTGACAAGGACGGCAACGAGTTCGCTTTCTTCGTGCCAAAAGATGAAGGGGTAGAGCAGCGTGCTTGCACTTTTGTCGATGAGTCAAAGTATGACATGCCAAGCATGGTTCCTCATACCAGCAGTACGAGTGGCATGCTTTCAGACTTGATTGTCAATCGCTTTCAGTATGCGATAACGAGTGGACGTGAGATGTATCGCATGGTTAATGAGAAGATGCGTATGTCTAAGTCTACTATTTTCAACTGGTTGCGACATGGGGCAGAGTTCTTGGAGAATTGTCAGGAGACCATCAAACAATGGCTATTGAAACCTGGCTCAACGATTTATTGTGATGAGTCCTGGGTTGACACCAAGGTGACGGATGCCAATGGTGAGGTGCATTATAAGAAACGATATATGTGGGTCATTGTCAACTTGACCACCAAGGTCTGCTATTATCTGTATGGCAGTCGTAAGAAAGAGGTTATCAAGGAGTTTCTTGGTGACTTCAAGGGCACGTTGATGACCGATGCCTATGCTGCATACCTTTACTTCAATAAGTTGAAGGACTGTACTCATGTATGTTGCTGGTCGCACGTTAGAAGACTGTTTGTCTCGGCGAGTCGTGACTACAAGGATACCTTGGCACAGGCATTCATAGACTTGATCGGTATATTATATAAGGTCGAAGTTGAAAATCAAGTGTTGGGTCGCACAGAAAAAGAGATAGTCAAGCATCGAGGTGAGGAATCCCTACCAGTTTTACACGACCTCTATCAGCAAGCGACGGCACTGTTGAAACAGTTTGGGAAAAACGAGATTAAGCTCTCTGCTAAGTTGCAACAAGCCTTGACATATATGATAGGGTGTCCAGTTCTGTGTTCCAGTTTTTAGTATCAAAAACAATGTAATAACCATCTAAGTCATTGATAATCATTCACTAAATAAACTATAATCTTGTGCGAATCTACATCAGACTTTTTGACAGTTAAATTTGTCTTATATTTTGTGCTTAATTTACTGATTTACAGTGTGCTAAGTTGCTAAAACATAATCAAAAACGAGAACATGGAACTGGACACCCTACATATATGACCAAGCATTGGGAAGAGCTGATGGCATATACGAAGATAGGCAGCGTCTTGATAGACAACAACTGTTGTGAACGCGCAGTCCGCCCATTCACAAATCTCCGAAAGAACTTCGGTGGATTTAGCAGTGAGCAGGGTGCCAGAGTTACAGCGACCTTCCTTACTTTCGTTGAAACCTGCAAGCTAATGGCAATGGCTCCACTGGATTTCTTCAGGGGATTCTTTGACATGATTGTAGCTGGAAGAAGGGATTATGCCTTGATGACAGAGGCACTTTTAGTTAAACCTGTTTAAAAATCAGAAAAGTCCAATTTCTTAAAATACCCTGTATCCCCAGTAAACACTGGGGATGGAGTTGTATTGTCATAGGGGTTGGATGCTTACAAGCAGTTCATTGATGTGATGGGAGTCGGCCGTTCCCTCATACAATTAACAGTAGATAGATTGAAGCCAATCTGTCCTGTTGAGAACATGTGGGTAGTGACAAACGAGAAATACATTAGCATTGTCAAGGAGCAAATTCCTGACATGCCAGTAGATAACATATTAGCAGAGCCGGAGGCTCGCAATACCGCTCCATGTATTGCTTATGCCTGTTGGAAGATCCAGAAGAAACATCCTGATGCCAACATCGTGGTGACACCATCCGATGCCCTGGTCATCAATACCTCGGAGTATCAGCGAGTGCTTAGCAAGGCATTGAGCTATACATCCGATAAGAACGCCATCGTTACTATCGGTATCAAGCCAAGCCGCCCGGAAACAGGCTATGGCTATATCGCCGCAGCAGAGCCAACATCCGTAGATGAAATCTACAAGGTTGAGGCTTTCAAGGAAAAGCCAAACCTGGAGACAGCCGAGCAATACCTTGCTGCCGGCAATTACTATTGGAATGCCGGAATCTTCGTATGGAACATTGATACCATCAGCAAGGCAATCCGAACCTTCCAGCCTCAGCTTGCCAGCATCATGGACGAGATGGCACCTTCTTTCTATACTGAACAGGAGAAAGAGGTGGTCGGCAAACTCTTCCCAACCTGCGAGAAGATTAGTATTGACTATGCCGTGATGGAGAAGTCGAAGGAAATCTATACCCTGCCAGCCGAGTTTGGTTGGAGCGACTTAGGCAGCTGGGGCAGCCTCCGCACTTTGCTTCCACAAGATGAGGCTGGCAATGCCAAGGTAGGCAAGGATATCCGCTTGTATGAATGCAAGAACTGCGTGGTTCATGCAGCCGATGAAATCAAGGTGGTAGTTCAGGGTATGGATGGCTATATCGTAGCCGAGAAGAATGGACAACTGCTTGTTTGCTCATTGAAAGAGGAACAGAGGATTAAGGATTTTGGAAAATAAAAACTGATATGCAATGACAAAACGAAAGGTTCTAATGCTAAAGATAAGCCAAAAGTTGCTATAGTATAAAGTTGCCTATTTAAAAATAAGACTTATGCAAAATCGATTATTAGATGTTCATACTATTCAAACCAAAGTACGTTTCAACGACATCAGCATTCTGCGAGTATCCGCAATGCTAATGGTTGTGTTCTATCATTGCCTGTGTCCCTATTCAATATGGGATGGAACTGATTTTTATATAGGCTTCCATGTTCCAATTTGGGATGTGGTGGATGGAATGCTGGCACAGATTCACTTGCCGATTTTCTTCTTGATAAGTGGATATCTATATGGATATAAACGAATTCGGGGGGGGTACAGCAATAATGTGAAATTTGTGAAGGATAAGACTTTGAGAGTACTTGCTCCCTATGCTATAGTAGGATTGTTCCTTTGCTTATTACAAGACAGAGATATTTCACAAATGCTGAACGGCATCAGTCATCTGTGGTTCTTGATGACCATATTTGAATGTTATGTCTTAGGCAAGTTGGTAGATATGGTATTGAGGATGCAAGAACGAAAGGTTCAGTTAGTCATGGGGGGATTGGTGCTATTTATAGTTCTGATACCTTATAGAATTCCTAGAATGCAATTTCTTTGCTTATCCAACATCATCAAATACTTCCCCTTTTACATGTTAGGTATGTTGGCAAGCAAAATGAATTTTGGGAAGTATACGAAGTATAAGGCAAAAACACTAGTATTGATAATAATACTATTACTGTTTTTTGCGCTGCAACAAGTATATATCAAGAAAACTCCGATAACTATGTTGTTAGGAGTCTCCATCGTATCCTTTATATTCATTTATGCTAGATGTCTGAATATACCTAAGCTTCCATCATGGGTGAAAAGTTTGGACAAGTGCAGTATGGGTATCTATATAGTACATCATATAGTGATACAGGAGATGAATCCTTGCTTCCCTTTTCATGAATGGGCAGTGAATCATTATTATGTATATCCTATCTTGCAATTCTTTATCGTCACTGGCGTAAGTTGGTCTTTTGTGGCAGTATGTCAAAATTTTAAATATTCAAAGTATATATTAGGATAAAATTAAATGAGTGAATCGAATAATAAACGAATAGCGAAGAATACGCTTCTTCTTTATGTCCGTATGCTTTTCATGATGGTCATCGGCTTATATACAAGTCGTGTCATCTTGGATAAGTTGGGAGAGGTGGATTTTGGTATTTATAACGTTGTAGGTGGCTTTGTCACCATGTTCACCATTATCAGTGGCGCAATGACAACGGCTACCCAACGTTTCCTTTCCTTTGAGATAGGAAAGGGCGAGAAAGGAAATGTTAAGAGTATATTCAGCACGATGATATACATTCACTTGTTTCTTGCTTTGGTCATTTTGGTGGTAGGAGAGGTCGTAGGTGTTTGGTTCTTGAATACGTACATGAACTTCCCATCGGATAGATATGGTGCAGCCAACTGGGTATTCCAGTTGTCTTTGCTGGTATTTATGCTGGACGTCATCAATGTTCCATATAATGGAGCGTTGATAGCTTATGAGAAGATGTCGGCATTTGCCTATTTCAGTATTTTTGATGCCATCTTCAAGTTGGCGATATGTTACGTGATAACATTGACTCCATTTGATAAACTGATAGTTTATGCAGTTTTAATGGCGATTATTCAAATTGTTCTCCTTGCCATGTACTTCTTGTATTGCAGGGGTAAGTTTAAGGAATGTCGATTTACAGGTAAGTTTAATAGGGAATATGGAAAAAATGTTGGTTCGTTTGTCGGTTGGAATTTGATAGGTTCTCTTGCTGGTGTTGCAAAGGAACAAGGTGTGAACGTCGTGTTGAACTTGTTCTTTGGACCAGCAGTAAATGCCGCTCGTGGAGTTGCGTATCAAGTACTTAGCAAACTTAATGGCTTTGTTGGAAATTTCCAAATGGCAATGAATCCTCAGATTATCAAAAATTATGCTTCTGGAGAGATAGAAAGTATGTATAATTTGGTGTTTCGAGGTTCGAAGTTATCGTATTTGTTGTTGCTTACTTTGTCACTTCCGGTAGTGATAGAAGCACCATTGATTTTAAGCGTTTGGTTGAAAGAAGTTCCTGAATATACGGTGATATTTCTACAAATAGCGATATTCACTTCTTTGCTGAATGCATTGTCTAATCCATTGATTGTCTCAATGCATGCTTCTGGAAAGGTTCGTGATTATCAAATCGTGGTTGGCTGCTTGTCACTTCTTACATTGCCGATTGTATATGTAGCCTTTAAGATGGGAGCCGAACCTTATATGGCGATGATAATAGCATTTGTCTTAGAACTAGCTTGTCATTTCGCAAGACTTTATATGTTGGTAAGAAGTATAGATTTTCCAATGTGGAGATTTGTGAAGGATGTGACGTTAAGAGTATTTACCATAACAATAGTAGCTATGGTGTTGCCGATATTGGCATATCGGAGCATAGATATAACTATTCTGCGATTTATAAGTGTTTGCTTGTTATCAATGGTTTCTACAATAGGCTTCGGATACTATTTGGGTTTCAATAACGAAGATAGACAAACGATTAAGGTTAAGGTAACATCCATAATAAACAAGAAAATCTTAAAGAAAAAAATTGATGAAAAATATAAGTGAAGTCCATGACTGCTATGGCTGTGGCGTATGCGCCACAGCATGCGGTAGAAAGATTATAGAGATAGGTCTGAATAAGGATGGCTTTTATGAGCCGCATATCACAGACGAGAGTAGATGCATTGAGTGTGGCATTTGTACAGAAGTCTGCGCTTATCTTCATGATGACCTCTCGCTCAAAGAACCAGAGATACATTCCTATGCAGCTTGGAGCAAAGACCATTTGGTGAGAAGAAAGTGCTCATCGGGTGGTGCTGGCTTCGAGATAGGTAAGTGTCTTTTGGGACAAGGTTATAAGGTATGTGGTGTTCGATATGATGCCGAGAAAAATAGAGCAGAGCATTATATCGCTACCACGGTAGAAGAATTGATTCCAAGTGCAGGAAGTAAATACATCCAAAGTTATACTGTAGATGGCTTTAAGGTCATTAATCGCAAGGAGAAATACTTGGTTACAGGTACACCATGTCAGATAGATTCCTTCCGTAGATATATCAAGAAGTTCCGTTGCGAGGATAATTTTGTTTTGCTTGATTTCTTCTGTCATGGTGTTCCATCTATGTTAGTATGGCAGAAATATACCAAGTGGGCAGAGAAGCAAGTGGGAAGAATCACTTATGCGTCATGGCGTAACAAATGGACTGGATGGCATGATTCCTGGGCAATGGGGATTGATGGAGAGGAGCATGGCGAGAAGATAAATTGGCATGATTCTTACGATATGTTAATAAGGGGAAAAAAAAGTTATATAGAAAGCCGCTTGTCTCAGGGTGATATGTTCTATGCTCTTTTCTTGGGCGATTGTTGCTTGGGTAAGCAGTGCTATGAGCATTGTAAGTACAAGTACGACAAGTCTTCGGCAGATATTCGTATCTGTGACCTTTGGGGTAATACGTATAAAGACAATGAAGATGGTGTAAGTGGTGTGGTTGCTTTTACATCTAAAGGTAATGATATTTTGAAATCTATTGATTGTGTGCTAGTAGAACATCCGTTTGATATTGTAGCTGAAGGACAAATGAAAACTTGTCCAAAGAAAATTAAGGTTTGTGATAGATTGCTCGAATCTTTGAGAAATGAAAGACAATCGATAGAAACTGTATGTAATATCATGTATTCTTATAAAAATCGACAGAAACAAGTGGATAGAATTAAGCATCCAATACGAACATTTAAACGAATTATAAAGAAAGTACTAAGATGAAAATAAAGACTGTAACGTGTCAGCATGTGTATAACTATGGAGCTACATTGCAAGCTTATGCCTTGCAAAAATTTCTAGAATCAGATGGCAATGATGTCGATATTATTGATTATAGATTACCTCTGCATATTCGTTATGAACTTTTTACTCCCTTTCCTGAAGGAAGAGTGTATAATCTGATTTGTAAGTTCCCTTTTCTGCGTTATTTGATTACGCCTATAAAAAATAGAAAAATGCTTAAGACATGGGGACGAAAGAAAGCATTTGATAGATTTGATAAAACTTATCTACATTTGACTAAAGAGACGTATCGTTCTTATGAATCTTTAAGAGACTGTAACATCGATGCTGATGTCTTGATTGCAGGTAGTGATCAGATATGGAATCCTGAATATGAAAATGGTACAGATTTAGGCTATTATTTAGATTTTGGGCAGAGTGATTTAAAGCGTATTTCATATGCTGCTAGTTTTGGAGTATCAGAAATCTCAGAAAAGCAAGCAGCTTTTGTGAAAAAAGAACTAGCTAAATTCTCAAGCATTTCAGTTAGAGAATGTGATGGTGTTCGTATTTTACAAAATATCGGAATACCAGCTGTTCAATGTGTTGATCCTGTATTCTTGTTGAGTAGTCAAGAATGGATTAAACTTTTGCAATTAAAGGTGAAAAAGCATAAATACGTATTGGTTTATGATTTTAATCATGACAATGCTAAAATGGAAAGTTTTGTTTTAACCTTGGCTAAATCAAAAGGTTTGAAGATTATTGCTATCAATGATGCTGACAATACGCCATATGCGGATGTACAAATAAATAATGCTGGTCCCAAAGAGTTCCTTGAATATCTTTTAAATGCAGAGTATGTTGTTGGTACATCTTTTCATGCAACTGCTTTCTCTTTGATTTTCAATAAGAACTTTGCAACGTTTCCACTAAAGGGTCTCTCTAATTCTTCTAGAATGCTTAGCCTTTTACAAAAGTTAGATTTGAGAGATAGATTTGATGTTGATGATGTATCGGTAATGGATAAGTTGATAAATTGGGAGAAAAAAAATGAGATTCTTTTCGAAGATTCTCAGCGTTCAAAAGATTATTTAATAAACGCTATTAATAATTAATTCATGATGGAAATAGTTTGTAGTGCAGATAATAATTATGTTATGCCAACTGGCATAATGCTGACCTCTCTATTTGAGAACAATAAAGATGAGGTAATTAGGGTTCATTTGTTGGATGGTGGATTGACTTCTGAAAGTAAAAAAAATCTTGATGACATTGCCAAAAAATATAAAAAAAAACAGATCGTATATTACAAAATGGATGAAAGTCTGTTCCGAGATTTTCCAATAGGTAATGCCAATCAAGCTGTTCATATACAGTCTATGGCTACATATTATAGATTGTATATGACAAAGATTTTACCAGAGGATGTGGAAAAGGTCATTTATTTGGATGGTGATTTGCTAGTGTTGGATTCTTTGAGAAGTTTATGGAATTGGGATGTTGAAGAATGCGCTTTGGCTGCTGTTCCTGATCCATTCAATAATATGACTACTCATTATAATACTTTGCGTTATCCGATGGAACTTGGCTATTTTAATGCTGGCGTTCTTCTAATAAATTTAAAGTATTGGCGAGCAAATCATGTTATCGAAGATTTTTTGGATTTGATCAAAAAGCATCCTGATAGATTGGTATCTCATGACCAAGATGTCTTGAATTATGTCTTTAGAAATAAGAAGAAAGTCTTGCCTCTAAAATATAATATGATGCCTGCGTATCTTTACAAGAAAGAATACTGTCCTTTGGTATGGAATTTTGAAGATGACTTGTTTGAGGGACAAAAGCATCCTGTAATTGTTCATTTTACTTTTGTCCCAAAACCATGGTGCAAGGATTGTGATAACCCTTATAAAAAGGTGTTTGAGAGATATAAAAAAATGACAATCTGGGCAAATTTGAAAGAGTTGACAGGAAAGACTTTGAAGGAAAGAATCGTGGAACAGTGCAAATGTTTATTCATCCGAATTGGTATTTTGACATATAGACCTACGGGAAAAGAGTTGTATGAGCATGTAGAATTATAACTCCATATTGTGATAATATTATTTTTACTATAATTGATAATGATTGATTGTAAACATAGATGAAGATTAAGTTTAAATTATGATACCAAAAGTAATTCATTATTGTTGGTTTGGGGGTAATCCTCTGCCAAAGAGTGCACAGAAGTGTATAGCGTCATGGAGAAAGTATCTCCCTGATTATGAGATAAAGGAGTGGAATGAGAGTAACTTTGATGTGAATATCATTCCTTATACAGCAGAGGCATACAAGTCTAAGAAGTATGCCTTTGTGAGTGATTATGCACGGTTCTGGATTCTATATAAATATGGTGGTCTTTATTTTGATACCGATGTTGAGGTAATCAAGAATATGGATGATATCATTGCTAAAGGTCCTTTTATGGGATGTGAGAATGAGGCTAAGGCTGGTGCGACGCCTGCGCAGCTAGGCGTCGCACCAGGCCTAGGGCTTGGGGTAAACCCAGGCCTAGGGCTGTATGGGGAAATCCTAGACATTTATAAGGATAAGCATTACATACTTCCTGATGGAACGTATAGCCGAGAGACAGTTGTTACGATAACAACCGATTTACTTTGCAAGTATGGCTTAAGAAACATAAGCGATATTCAAGAGATAGCAGGTGTGTTGATATATCCAAAGGAGTACTTTTGCCCAAAGGATTATGCTACAGGAAACTTGAATATTACACTTAATTCAGTATCTATTCATCATTATGACGCAAGTTGGTTAACATGGTATGAAAATATTGAAAAAGCAATATTTGTATTCTTAGGTTTGAGATACCGAGCATTGATTAAAAGACGTTTAGTTACTCCTTTTAGTAGATTATTACAGAAATATTAATGCATTATGGACTTATTTTTATATATAATATTATTTTTATTTATAATTGCTTCTGTCCAATATACAACGAAAGGTTGTGTAAACAATTTATCAAATTGCAAACTGGAATTAGTAACAGGTCAATGGTCTTTTATTCTATATATTGCTTTGGGAATATATGTTGTAATTCGAGCAATAGTTTACGATACGGGAGCGGACTATTTGGCTTATTATAATCATTTTGTAACGAGGTCTCATCATCTTATAGATGTGTGGGGAGAAGGGAGAGAAATAGGATATAGGTATTTGATAGATTTTCTTTCTTCCTATTTTTCTTATCCTTATGTCTTTTTTGGGTTTTGCGCATTTGTGGGAATGGGGTCTTTACTCTGTATTTCTCTTAAATTCGGAAAGGCGGCTCCTTACATAGTTTTGGGGTGGGTATTATATCTGTTTAATTTATCAATGAACTTGTATAGGCAGTATATAGCAATGTCTCTGATTTTCTGTGCTTTGTACATTCTACTTAGTCAGAAAGTTAAAAAAAAGAAAATACTAGGTGCTTCTATTTGCATAATATTAGCGTATTTCTTCCATCATTCATCATTAGTAGGGGGAATATGTGTGTTTTCTATTTTCTTTTTAAGAAATCATATTGTTAATAAATGGATTTTAATTGGTGCTTTGATGTTGACGACAGTAGCATCTATGACTGTGTTGTCGCATATCATTTCTGCTATAGGGGCTTATTCTGATGCATATATGGCTATGAATGAACGTGGATATACGGCTGCAGAAATGCTTCAAAGCCAGTACGATGTAGGTAAAATGACATATGTAAATATGTTGTGCAGTGTAGTGCTTATATGGTATGGAGATAGAGTATTAAATAAAAATGCAATATTGCGTTATTTTTATTTAGTTATGGCGATTTGTTTTATTATAACTCCATTAACGAACCAAGAGATTTTGATGCGTATGAGATTATATCTTACGAATTTCGCAGTTATTGGATATGGTCTTACCCTTTATTTTAATAAAAAGTTATATAGTGTTTCTTCTAACATATTATTAGTTGTTGTAGTATTATATCAAATCTTTTATATGTTTTTATATCAAAACAGTTTATTGCTGGAGGCATATCCATTACAATTTAATTATTAACTATGATATTGTCAATTATAATTCCCATATACAATGTTGAACAATTTATTGCTCAGTGTATAGAGAGTATTTACTCACAGCATTTTCCCTTTGAAAGATTTGAGGTGATTGCTGTTAATGATGGTACTCCCGATCATTCTATGGATATAGTAAAACGTTTTGCAGCCAAATATAGCAATTTAAAAATCATAAATCAAGAAAACAAAGGGCTAAGTGTTGCAAGAAACACTGGCATGCAATATGCAAAAGGTGACTATGTCTGGTTTGTTGATAGTGATGATTGGCTGTCTAGTAAAAGCCTATCAATTGTGTGGCAAAATATTCTGCATTATCCGCAGGTAGATGTGTTTGCGACTGTCTTAATGATGCAATATGAGAAAAATGGTAGGGCTGAGATAGAATATAAGCCAAACCTGAATGTTAGAAGTGGACGTGATTATATGTTTCGCAATAACAATGCCAACAGGGGTGCTTGTCAACGATATATCTTCAAGAAAACTTTCCTGGAAAAGTATGACTTGAAGTTTATGCCTGGAGTCTATCATGAAGATGGGGAATTCTCCAATCGTATGCTGTACTTAGCAGATGAGCTGATGATTATCCCTCAACCTGTTTATAACTACCGTATTAGAACAAGTGGTAGCATTATGTCTTCAAGGAAAATGAAGATGAATGATGACTTGGTGAAAATCTTCTTTGTGTTAAGAGAATTTGCAGAGAAGTATGTGAAGGTCAATGAGGATTATTGGCCTTATCGTGGGAAAATTTATGAATGCTTGACAGCTTCAGTTCTATTTTCACGCAATGAAATCTTTACCAGTGATTTTGATTCCTTTTATCAGGTTAATAAACATTTAATCAAGAAGGAGGCAAGAACGCTTCTCTTGCATTTTTCTCATTTTTCTTTTAAGGAAAATATAACTTTATTGCAATTTGCATTGTTTCCCAAAGTTCTGACTCAGTTGCGACAAGGGATTAAGAGATTTTTAATAAAACTAAATATTTATAGTTAGCTTATGGGAGAATTCGCATATTGTGTTAGAAGAGTGGAAGCTCAATTGAAGAGGGTTTCAAATTTATATTTTACCTATTTTAATCGTTTAAAGTTAGATTTACTAGGTGTTAAAAAAGGTAAGTATTGCATCGTACATGGGGCTGTTCGACTTTCACTAGGTAAAAATGCAGATGTTAGCATTGGCGATAATTTTTGTTTCCTTAGTGGTAGAACTTTGAATCCGTTGTCTCGTAATCTTCGAGGTAGTATTTGTGTGAATGATAATGCTCAACTTATTATAGGCAATCATGTAAGTGTTAGCAGTGTCGTTCTTTGGAGTCATCTGAGTATCACGATAGGTAATCATGTAGATATAGGTGCCAATACTATAATTATGGATAGTGATGCTCATTCACTTGATTATCAAAAGCGAAGAAATATCGTTGATGATTTGAGTAATAAAAATGATTCACCTATCGTAATAGGAGATGATGTGCTTATTGGGGCTAATTGTATAATTCTTAAGGGTGTTACCATTGGCAATAGAAGTGTTGTGGGTGCAGGTGCTGTAGTTACAAAAAGTATTCCTGACGACTGTATTGCTGCTGGTAATCCTGCTAAAATTATAAAGGATATGAGAAAGAATAAAACTGGGGTTAATATAAATCTGGGGGGGGTAATTAGAACAAGTTTCTATTTCCATCTTTCAGCTCTTAAAAAAGTTGCGTAAGGAGGATGGAAAATGGCTAAAAAGTTTAATGTTATCATTCCTGCTGCATATAAGGATTTTGAGTTTTTACAGAAGACAATAAAGTATGTATCAATGAATATCAAACCTCAAAAGATATTTCTGATAATAGATACTAGACTCGTTAAGTTTCTTCCCAAGAAGGTAAAGTTCAATGCTTTAGTAGAGGTCTTGGATGAGAATGGACTTCTAGAGAATTTATCATTTGATTGCGTCAAAAATAATCTCGTAAATCATGGGTTGCCTGCCAAGCGTACAGGATGGTTTTTGCAGCAATTTATCAAATTGGGGTTTGCTCTATCAGAATATTGTGATACCGATTATTACCTGAGCTGGGATGCTGATACACTGCCCTTGCGCAATATTGAATTCTTTACTTCGGATGGTAAGCCAATCTTCACAAAAAAGAAGGAGCACAATCAAGCATATTTTGATACATTAAGTAAGATATTAGAATTGGGAAAATATGCGTATTTTTCATATATTGCAGAGCATATGATGTTTAATAAAAACGTTATGAAGGAAATGCTTGGTGATATTGAAGAATCACCAATTGATGGTGATTCTTGGTATGAGAAGATCATCAATGCAACAAATCCAGAGGATGTCAATTCTTTTTCTGAATTTGAAACATATGGCAACTATTGTCTCAATCATTATCCGGAAATGTATTCTACTCAAGTTCTTAATACTTTTAGAAAAGCTGGGTACATAGCTGGGCGTTTCATTAGTGATAGAAAATTGAATTATATGAGCTTTGATTTGGATACCGCTTCGTTTGAATTGGGTGATTATCCTTGTGGTATTGAAAAGTATTTTTGCTTTGTTTATCATAAATATTTGAAAGTTAAAGAACAGTTAATTAAGAAAAGATTAAAAATATGAGAATATTAGTTTTTACTGGAGGACTGGGCAACCAAATGTTTGAGTATGCCTTTTACCTACATTTGAAATCTTGTTTCCCAAATGAGAGATTCTATGGGCATTATGGAAAGAAGCTAACTGAGCATTATGGCTTGGAATTGGACAGGTGGTTTGATGTGGAATTGCCATCTGAAAAGTTTTGGACATTGCCTGTAGTTGGTTTGTTTTACTTCTATAAACAGATGGTGCCACACTCTAAATGGCTAGACTTGAATCAAAGAGAATGGAAACATCAAGATGCAAAGGTCTTGTTCCCTTTCAAATTTAATAAGCGTTATTTTCCTAAAGGAAATGATTGGTTGAAATGGAAGGTAGATGAAAGTAAACTGTCTGAGAAAAATAAGAAAGTTCTAGAACAGATAAGAAATAATCATACTTGTTTTGTGCATGTAAGACGTGGTGACTATTTGGCTTCAAACTATAAGTCAATATTCGAAGGCTGTTGTACGCTGGAATACTACAAGAAGGCTCTTAAGTTTTTGCAAGATAAGTATCCTGATATCAAGTTTATATGCTTCTCTGATGATTTGCAATGGATGAAACAAAACTTACCTTTGGGAGACAATGCAACCTTTGTAGATTGGAATACAGGAAAAAATTCTCCTCTAGATATGTATTTAATGTCGCAATGTGATAATGCCATTATTGCTAATAGTTCTTTTAGCTATTGGGGGGCATTCCTTGGTAAGAAGAAAAAGACTGTTGTGTATCCACAAAGATGGTGGAATAGTGATGATGGAAATCCTGATTTGTTTTGGGCTGACTGGCAAGCATTTTAATAAGAAATTATTTTAATCATATGAACATCCTTTTTTTAACTAAGTCTTTTGGAATAGGTGGCGTTGAAGTTGTAACGATGACGTTGGCTAAGACTTTTGCTAAGCATGGTCATCAAGTAGGCATCTTCTCTTTCTATCGAGCTGATGATATTCTAGAAAAGCAATTGCCAAAGGATATACCTTTATATATAGCTCATGGCTATAAGAACAGCCGGGAGAATATTTCTATGCTGCGTCAACTCCTTGTTGATAAAAAGATAGAGGTGGTCATAAACCAATGGGGTTTGCCTTTTCTTCCTATTCGAGTAATCAATCAAGCTCGTAAAGGGTTAAAGGTGAAGGTTATTACGGTATACCACAATCAGGTTGATACTAATGGAAAACTGAAAGCGTGTGATCAAGCTATTGAGCGTTGCCAGAATCCACTTTTACGTTCAGTATTAGAGGTAAAAAGGTTTTTGGTTAAGTCTATAACAAGTTATTCCATGCGCTATGTATATAAACATAGTGATGTGTATGAAGTCTTGTCTCCAAGTTTTATTGAATTATTCAAGAAATTTACCGGGATTAAGAATCCAACAAAGCTCGTGGCTCAAACAAATCCAATCACAATTGATGGAAGTGTTCAATCTGAGAAGATCACGAACGTAGATAAGAAGGAAAAGGAAATTATCTATGTGGGGCGTTTAGACTTTGTACAGAAACGAGTATATAGAGTGATAGATACTTGGAACAATCTGGAAGAACGTTTTCCTGATTGGCGATTGACCATTGTGGGAGATGGCGAAGATAGAGAAAACTTGGAAAATCATGTGAGATATTTAGGTTTGAAACGCGTTTCTTTTGAGGGATTCCAAAATCCTTTGAATTATTACAAGCGTGCTTCTATGTTACTTCTTACTTCTGATTTTGAAGGTTTTGGCTTGGTTATAATTGAAGGTATGTCTTTTGGTGTTGTACCATTCGTTTATGGCAGTTATCCTGCTGTATATGATATTATTGACGATAATATAAATGGTTTCATTTTACCAATGACAGAAAAAGGTTATGATGCAGCACAGATGGCTGGGAAAATGGCTGATGTAATGAAATGCCCCAAAAAATGGTTGCAATTATCTAAAAATGCCATCTCGAAGAGTAACTTGTTTTCATTAGAGAATGTCTATTCTCAATGGAAAAACAACCTCGATAAAATGAATGTGGGGGGGCAATTCTAGAAAAAAAAGCTCCCTCTTATACATTTAAAATTAAGGAAATAATCTACGTGGGACGCTTGGATTTCGTGCAGAAACGAGTATATCGTGTGATAGATACATGGAACTATCTGGAAGAACGTTTCCCTGATTGGCGATTGACCATTGTTGGAGATGGTGAAGATAGAGAAAACTTGGAGAATCATGTGAGATGTTTAGGTTTGAAACGTGTTTCTTTTGAGGGCTTTCAAAAGCCAATTGATTATTACAAACGTGCCTCTATTCTCCTTCTTACTTCTGATTTTGAGGGCTTCCCTTTGGTTCTTGCTGAATGTATGAGCTTCGGTGTCATTCCTGCTGTTTACAATAGCTATTCTGCGATTGGCGATATTATAGAAAGTGATAAGGATGGTGTTGTGATACCTTATCACAAAAATGGGTATCAAGCTGAAGAAGCTGCTGGAATGGTTGCCCAAATAATGGGGAATGAAGTGAAACGTGAGCAAATGGCTTTAGCTGCTGTAGAGAAAAGCAAGGATTATTCGGTGGAAAGAATATATGAAGAGTGGATGAAAATCTTAGGGATAAAATAAGTAAAATAATGTTTAATAATACTCAAATCATAATTATGGCTGGCGGCGTAGGTAGCCGCTTCTGGCCGATGTCAACACCCGACTACCCAAAACAATTCATTGATGTGATGGGTGTCGGCCGTTCCCTCATTCAATTGACAGTAGATAGATTGAAACCAGTCTGTCCTGTCGAGAACATGTGGGTAGTGACCAATGAGAAATATATCAGCATTGTCAGGGAACGTATATCACCATTACAGCGTAAGGTTTTAACACATTAAGTATTTACCTTTGCATCCGAATTCTTAAAAATCAGAATTATGGAAACAAAGGAATACTTCGAAAAGGTGATGCAGGACTTTAACCAGAACCGTAGAGGTCGAAACCTGCGTAAGTATTGTAGTGATGAAGGAATCGACTACAAGTGGTTGTCTGAATACAAGAAACAGTACTCTTCTAGCAAGGGTAAGGTAGAGAAGGAAGAAGAACCTTCATTGATACCTCTTCAGGTTATTGATGAACGCTTCTCAGAACAGCCTGTTGTACAGCCAGAGGCAAAGTGGTGCGTAAAGCAACTGGTGATAGCAAGTCCTACTGGAGATGAGTTGGAGATAAAATGTTCAAACTTGGCGGTTGTTGTAGAACTGCTGCGTAAAATGAGTATGTAGTATGCTCAATTTTACGTCACGCACCAATTTCTATATCTGCAGCATCCCAACAGATATGAGAAAAGGAAGAGAAGGATTGGCAACAATAGTCCGTGAGTATTTTCATCGCGACCCAACGGCCTATGGAGAAGCCTTCATCTTCTATAACAAGAAATATGATACGGTGAAGATCCTTCACTATGACTTGAATGGCTATGTGATTTATCAGAAATGGTTTGATGATGGCAAGATGCTGAAACCAAAGTTTATGGAAATAAAGAGTTGCCATCTTATAACTCGTGAACAAGTGACTTTGCTTGTATCAAATGCCGTTCAATCTAAAATGTATATTTATGATGAATAAAACAGAAGATCCTGACTTTGTTGCCTCTTGGCAGAAAGTTGAGGAGGCTCTAAAGCGTCTTGATGAAAATCAGGTGGAACGTTTGTTCTCAAAGAAACATGCGTCCTTGGCTGATTTTCACCAAGCTCTAATAAAAGAGTTGGAACTAAAGGCTACTGCCTTGGAATCTGCTGTGGCTTCTTTGAAGGACGAGAGTAAGGCAATAATGCAGGAAACCTTAAAAATCAAGTCAGAAACAAAGAAACTTCGTGAGGAAAGAGAACGGATGAATGAAGAATTGTTGCAGAAAAAGCGTGAGCTAGACCAGTTGAAAACTCGCAGGAAATGAGAGAGTTAGCAGATGAAAAATAGTTCAAAAAATAAACGTTCTTTAACTCGTAAAATGCTGATTTCTAGAGATTTTTTTGTATCTTTGCATACATGAAACAGCAAGAGAATATGATATTAAACAAGCTCAATCAGTACAAAAATCTGTACCTTCAGGCGAGCAATGAAAATGCTCACTTGAAACATGCTGTGTCTAAGCATGAGGATGAGTTAGAGGCCAATCGCAAGACGATTGATTCTATGGATAGTCGTATTCTCGAGTTGGAGGAGAATCAAAAAGAATGGGATAAGGAAAAAGCACAACTTCAAAGTCAACGAGACTGTTATAAAAAGGAACGCGATGAAGAGCGTGAGTCTCATTCTCAGACTAAAAAGGAACTGGCAAAAGCCAAGGAGAAAATAACGAAACTCCAAGAGTCCAAGGATGCCAAGGAACTTAGCGAACAAGCCAATGTGGACTTGCGCAGCGTGGTTCTGGTGCTCCAACGCCGTCTCTTCAAGACAAACAGCGATGCTAGTTCCTATATGAAAGGCGAGGTTGAGTTCGATGAACGTCGAATGAACGACATGGAATTCACTGATGTCGTTGACGAAGCTAACAAGTTGGCCAGTGGAATTATTGAGGAAGTTGACCAAACCCCAGTTGACACAGGTAAAGAGCCCAAGTTGCCAAAGTCCGACAAAAGGAAAGAAAAGAAAGACAAAGAGGACAAGCCTAAGCGTAGAAGAAACGTCTTCTCCATCAAGGTGCTTGACTCTATGGGTATTGATACGAGCAACTTGCCTGCAGGCTTCAAGCGAATCCATCGCAAAGACAAGATTACTGGCGAGGACGTTTGGATTGTGAGAATGTACGATTGCTATGCTCCCTTGGCAGGTTGTATCGAGTATGAAATCGGCAGGTTCAATGTTCCTGGACATGATCCGATGTGCAGCAAGCATCCAGACCATATTGTAGGTAAGAATCCATTGCTTCCAAGCTTTGCCCGATTCTACCTTGACATGAAGATACATTATAATGTAAGTGAGAATCGCATCTTGGAGATGCTGAGAGACATGGAGGCATTTATGCCACAGTCCTCGCTCAACAAGTGGATGCACGAGATAATGAAGTGCTTGCGTGAGCGATTGCAAGACCTGATGCTGGAAGTGATAAAGTCATCGATATATACCAACAATGACGAGACTCGTATTTTGGTTCGCAACTTGTTGGAAGACAAGCCTGACAAGTACAAAGTGGAGTATATCCATGCCGCCCTCTCCTTGGAGAAGAAGCTGGTTGTCATGCTCTACGGTGAAGGCAGTCGTAGCCATACAATCCCTGAGGAACAAATCTTCGAGCACTCGAACATCAAGTATTTTACGGCAGACAGAGCCAAGCTTTATGATACAGTAGTCAAGAGCATCGAGGAAAAGTATGGTGTGAAGATTACTCGCACGGCTTGCTGGTTCCATGCCCGTCATTACTTCGTGGACGCCTTCATAGCAGACCATCGAGTGAGACCAATCATCAAGCTTATGAACTACCTCTTCTATATAGAGCGAGTTGCAGATGAAAAAGGCAAGACAGGTGAGGCTCGACTAAAGTTCCGCTTGAAGTACAGTCGCTTCGTCGTTCAGTCCATCATGAAGGCATTGCAGAGAATGAAGGACGAGAAGGACGTGAAGAAGTATGGCAAGATGGTGATGCGAGCAGTCAACTACGTGCTTGATGATAAAGAGGCATTTCAAGTCTTTCTCACTAATGGTGATGTAGAAATCCACAACATAGCCATTGAGCGATGCTTCCGGCATATCGCCATGGGACGTCGCAATTGGGGCAAGGCAGGTAGTCATGAGGCTGCGGAGAACTTAGCTTTTATGTATTCTTTATATGAAAGCTGCAAAATGAACAATTTAAACTTTGGAAGGTATATTGAAGACATCCTTACCCGCATGAAAGATGGGGATAAGGACTATAAGTCTATGCTTCCATGTTACTATGTAGAGAAATCCGATGAGGTGAAGGAGTGCGCTTAGGCAATCCTTCACCCTAAAAACGATAATAAAATAACTTTTTTCGAAAACAGATACGTGTAACTACTTGTAAAATAGTGGGGACGCTGTAATGGTGATATACTCAGGGAACAAATCCCTGACATGCCTGTAGATAACATATTATCAGAGCCGGAGGCTCGCAATACCGCTCCATGTATTGCTTATGCCTGCTGGAAGATTCAGAAGAAGCATCCTGATGCCAACATCGTGGTGACACCATCCGATGCCCTGGTAATCAATACTTCGGAGTATCAGCGAGTGCTCAGCAAGGCATTGAGCTATACTTCCGATAAGAACGCCATCGTTACCATCGGTATTAAGCCAAGCCGCCCGGAAACTGGCTATGGCTATATCGCAGCAGCAGAGCCAACATCCGTAGATGAAATCTACAAGGTAGAGGCTTTCAAGGAAAAGCCAAACCTGGAGACTGCAGAGCAATACCTTGCTGCCGGCAATTACTATTGGAATGCCGGGATCTTCGTATGGAACATTGATACCATCAGTAAGGCAATCCGAACCTTTGAGCCAAACCTTGCCAGCATCATGGATGAGATGGCACCTTCTTTCTATACCGAACAGGAGAAAGAGGTAGTTGGCAAACTCTTCCCAACCTGCGAGAAGATCAGCATCGACTATGCTGTGATGGAGAAGTCGAAGGAAATCTATACCTTGCCAGCCGAGTTCGGCTGGAGCGACTTAGGCAGCTGGGGCAGCCTCCGTACTTTGCTTCCGCAAGATGAGGATGGCAATGCCAAGGTAGGTAAGGACATCCGCTTGTATGAATGCAAGAACTGCGTGGTTCATGCAGCCGATGAAAGCAAGGTAGTAGTTCAAGGGTTGGATGGCTATATCGTAGCCGAGAAGCACGGACAACTACTTGTTTGCTCTTTGAAGGAAGAACAGAGGATTAAGGAGTTTGGGAAATAACGAATAGGATGTTGAATAATAGAAGGTTGGTTGTTGTGGATTTCCTTCGAGGATTTTCCATATTTACTATAGTTTTAATGCATCTTGTACAGAGTTATCCTTTACCTGACTTCTTGCAAAAGGCAACTTCACTAGGTGGAGCTGGTGTTCATGTGTTTATATTGTGTAGTGGATTTGGTTTGTATTTGTCTTCACTATATAAAACATTGACTTATGGACAATTTTTGAAAAGAAGATTTTCTAAGGTTTATATACCTTATCTTATTGTAGTAATAGTAAGCGCCTTGTACTTTGGGTTGGTATGTGACCAAGATGTACTTAACCCTTTGTTGGGTTCTGTCTTTCTATACAAAATGTTTGTTCCTTCTTTGGAATATGCATTTGGCGGTCAGATGTGGTTCGTTTCAACAATTATCCAATTTTATCTATTTTGGCCATTAATAGTAAGGCTGTTTAGAGTGGATATGGGGGGGCGAATCTCATTACTCGTTAGTATTATATGGGCAACGATTACAACTTATTTAGGAATAAACGATGAGAGAATTTGGAATAGCTTCTTCTTGCAATATCTTTGGGAATTTGTTTTAGGTATGTGGTTGGCAAAGATATTCTTTGAACATCCAAAGAAAATCAAAGTGCCTATGTTTGGTATTTTATTGGTTGCAATGATTGTTGGGTTAGGGTTGACTGGTGTAGCTGGTTTCGTTGGTGGATACTGGAAATCATACAACGATATTCCTTCTTTGGTTGGCTATATGTCTATGGCTCTCATTGTTTATAAATTGAGTATCAATTGGGTTAATCGTTTCTTTCAATATACCAACAAGGTATCGTATGAGTGGTATCTTATCCATATACTGATATTTAGTATTTACTTCAAATTTGCAAGAGGCATATTGCCTTTCTATGCAGATTGGGTAGTGCTGATGCTTCTATCGTATGTCGTGGCTATAGGGTATCATAAGGTTTGGAAGAAAATATAGATGGCTATATCGTAGCCTAGAAGAACGGACAACTGTTTGTCTGCTCAATGAAAAAGGAAATGAGGATTAAGGAATTTTTGGGGGGATAAAAAGCCAGGAACTAAATACTGTAAAATGTATAGACCCTCTCAAACATTACTTGACCATGAGTTCTTGAAACTTTAATGGAGAATATTATAGATAAAAATGGGTGGTGGTCATAGCGATGGGGAAAACACCTCTTCCCATTCCGAACAGAGAAGTGAAGACTATCTGCGCCGATGGTACTACATAATATGTGTGGGAGAGTAGGTCGCCGCCAAGTATTAGATTTCTAAAAATAACATTAATTTTTAAAAATTATGGAACAAATTAATTTTTAGTTCAGCCTCTTACGTTGGAAGAAGAGGCTGGCACATTTCTTTGAGCATATTCTGATTCTTATAACGTTTATAAGTGTAGGATTGGCAACTCATGAAGTATGTTCTTCTTTTAATGCTATAAAGCATTAGCAAGCTGAACTGTTTTTAGAAGAGGTCTATTTTGACTTAGATACTTTAAGGAAATATGAATAGCAAATAAAGAAAGTGATTTAATCTTGTCTTCCAGTGGGTTATGGAGGGAGCCCATCCCAATTCCCTCCTTTTTATAATGTAGTTAATATGAAAGTAGCACTTATCCAATTATCTGATATCCACTTTTCTAGTAATAGAGATTTAATATGCCTTCGACAAGAAGCATTCTGTCGCTCATGTAAATATCTTATCAATGAATGCTCAAAAGTTATTTTTGTGATAAGTGGTGATATTGCTAATTATGGAACTGAAGAACAATATGATTTGGCATATCATTGGTTGAAAAACTGTGAAACTTTTTGGAGAGAAGAATCAAGGATTATTCAGTCTTTTGATTATGTCATTGTTCCTGGAAATCATGATTGCGTGTTTGCTAAAAGTGATCCTATAAGGGATTTAGTAACAAAAGAAATTCTCAAAAAGGATGTAACTTCTGAAGAAAAATATGTTGGTCAATGCCTGAAAGTCCAGCAGCCATTTTGGAATTTTTATAAGAAAATTTCAGGTAGCGAACAGACTCCTGCGGTTTCATGGCAAGTGGAAATACGTATAAAGCTAGGATTTAATCTGTGTTTTCATTGTTATAATACGGCATTTCTTTCACAATTACATGAAGAGCCTGGCAAATTGTTAATTCCAGAGAATTATTTCATAGAAGCAAAAGATGGGGATAGTCAAATTGTTATTTCGGTTTTTCATCATAATACAGGATGGTTATCTTCTTCAACTAATAACAATAATAAAAAAATGTTTGAGGAACATTTGTATAAGACTTCAAGCATTGTTATGTGTGGGCATGAACATCATCAAAAAAATATTGCAGTTTCTGATTTGGATGGTTACAACGAATTGATATACCTAGAAAGTCCAGCTTTACAAGAAGGTAAAAAGTCAGAATATGATTTACTTGTTCTAGACACCGATACGGAAATTATAACAAATCATCATTTTTGTTTTGAAAAGGATTATTATGAAGAATCAGTATCAGATTCTGTAACCTTACCCAAAAGACAAGTTGGAATTGGCTTACAGCCTAAGTGGATTACGCAGTTATCACAAATATCAATTCCGCTAAAGCATGCTAGAAAAAAGGATTTAATATTGCAGGATATATTTGTTTATCCAGATTTGGAGCCTCTTGATGGGTTCGAAAATCGCTATGAGCAGTATATTGATGGTGAGCAAATTTTATCTAACATGGAAACCTCTAAAGTCTTAATTCTAGAAGGTGATAATCAGTCTGGTAAAACTTCACTTCTAAATATGCTTTATCTTGGTTTTTATAGGAAAGGAATATATCCTATATTATTACAAGGTAAGGATTTAAAACGTTCTGATATAACATCGTTGCTAAGACGAGAATATAAGAATCAATATTTGTCTAAAGAGTATTCCTTTGAAAAGTATTTCCAACTTGATAAAGAAAAGAGAGTTTTATTGATAGATAATTTTGATAGTTCAGAATTAAACAATGTCGGAAAATCTAAATTACTGGACAATGCATTAAATAACTTTGATAAGATTATAGCAATTAATGGACAGCAACTTAATATAAAAAGTTTGTTGATTCATACCTCCAACGAAAAGGATGTCAAGCGCTATCGAATAGTATCATTGGGATATGAGAAGAGAAATATGCTTATCGATAAGTGGGTAAGATTAGGATTGGATGAGTTAACTTTAGATCAACCTGCAGTATTCGACCAGGTTAAACTGACATTTGACCAGCTAAATGGACTGTTGGGACAGCAGTTAATTCCTTCCTATCCTGTATTCATCTTGTCATTGTTACAAGGCTTGAATGCCTCTATAGAATTTGATATATCAAAAACTTCTTATGGGTACTGCTATAGTTCCTTGATAATGGCTTCTTTGATAAAAACAGGAACTGATAAAAATAAGGTAAGTGGAGTACTGAAATATTTAGCAGATTTTGCGTACTTTTTCTATAAATCTTCTCCCAATGCTAAATGTTTTTCCAAGAAGTCATTTACAGAATTTTGGTCTAAGTATGATAGGGAATATAATCCTCCATTTGCAGCAACGGAATTACTGCGTAGGCTTTTGGATGCAGATTTGTTAAGAGAATTAGATAGTGAAAGCTACTCTTTTTCTTATAAATACATATTCTATTTCTTAGTGGCAAAGAAAATCTCGGAACTCGTGAATTTAGGAGATGATAATGGAATAGTAAAATATCTATGTGAAAATTTGCACAAGGAAAGGGAGGCTAATATTCTCATATTTCTAGTATATCATAATGGCGTGGATAAGCAAATGGATGAATTGAAATTTGCTAGTTGGTTACCATTTGAAGATTATGTGCCTATAACTTTAAATAAAAAGGATCCTTTGTTCATAGACCTGAATAGTATCGTGGATGATATTAAGGCTAAGGTGTTGCGCAATGATGTTGATCCTCAGGAAGAACGCCAAAAACAATTAGAATCCAAGGACAAAATTGACAGAAGTGATACCAAAACTGGTTTGCCTACGGAAAAGGACTTTGAGCAAAATAAGGATTTAAGAGATATCAATAATACATTAAAGATAATTAAGATAATGGGGCAGATCGTTAAAAATCAGAAAGAGACTATGAAAAAAGATGATTTGAATCAACTTATTGAAGTCTCATATAATGTATGCTTTCGCTCTATAGCTTTTTTCAATAAAATGGTTGATGATTGTAAGGAAGATATTGTTTCTTATTTTACTGAGCAGAATAAAGAGAAAGAAATAATGGATTCAAAAAATATCCAGGATAGAATTTGGAAATTCTTGCATATGATGCTATATCATCAATGTTTGAGGGCATTTGGAAGTCTATCCCTTGCCATAGGTACATCTGGTATGGAAAGCATTTATGATGATATTGCAAATAAAATAGGAACACCTGCAGCAAAAATAATATCTTTTACCATTAAAACGATTTATGGTAAGATGAAACTTGCAGATTTGCAGGATATAGTTTTGGAGTATAAAGATAATCCTGTAGTCCTTGAAATTATCAAAGCTCGTGTTATTTATTACGTTTACAATAATTATGTCGATTTGGGGACTAGGCAAAAAATAGGACAGCTTTGTAATTTAAGGTTGGTAGATGATTCGGGTATAAATCGTAAAAAACTTATTAATAGAAAATAATGCTATGGAATTTATTAAAGTATTAAATATAGATATTCTGAACATAACTCGTCAAGAACTCTTGGAGAACCTGAAGGAGGGTGTTCTTGTGACTCCTAATCTTGACCATCTAATCAAGCTTCAGAAGGACAAGGAGTTTTATGATGTGTATCAGAAGTCTGAATGGGTGGTGTGTGACAGTAAGATCCTCTACCTGTTCGGTAAGTTGTTGAAGACTCCCATCAAGGAAGCGATTCCGGGTTCCAGCTTCTTCACCTCTTATTATATGTATCATAAGGATGATGCTGACTGCAAGATCTTCTTGCTTGGTGCCAAGGAGGGTATTGCTGCCAAGGCTATGGAACGTATCAATGAGAAGGTGGGGCACAAGATGGTGGTTGGTGCTCATTCTCCTTCCTTTGGCTTCGAGAAGCATGAGGATGAATGTGAAGAGCTGGTTCGCATCGTGAACGAGAGTGGTGCTAATGTGCTGCTCGTTGGTGTGGGTGCGCCTAAGCAGGAGAAGTGGATTATGAAGTATCGTGATAAGATGCCTGGAGTAAAGGTATTCATGGCTCTGGGTGCTACCATTGACTTCGAGGCAGGAACATTGAAACGTGCGCCTAAGATTTGGCAGAAGATTGGTATGGAGTGGCTGTATCGTTGTATGAAGGAGCCAAAGCGCCTCTTCAAGCGTTATTTCGTGGATGATATGCAGTTCTTCTATTACTTCGGTAAGCAGCTCTTGGGAATATACAAGGATCCTTTCCGAAAAAAGTAGGATTACTTTCTTCGGAAGAACTTACATAGTAAGGCTATCGGAAGCAGGATGATAGCTGCTATGTAGGATAATATGATGCGTATGGCTTGCTTCATACGTGCAAAAGTACAACTTTATGTTGAAACAACAAAAGATTTTCTTTGATTTCTTGCGATTCTGTATTGGTTCTGCCAAGGAAATACCTGGTTCTTTGAAGGAGGTGGATTGGAAGGAGCTGTATGCTATTGCCAAGAAGCAATGCCTGGTGGGTGTTCTCTTTGATGGTATCAAGAAACTACCTGCGGAACATGTAGGGATGAAGAAGGAGTTGCTACTCCAATGGATGGCGGAAAGCCAGATGTTGGAGAAAGCGAATGTGAGGCTGAATGATGCCGCCATTCAGGTTTCTGAGTGGTTCCGAAAGAAGGGATTCAGAACCTGCATCCTGAAAGGACAGGGGAATGCATTGTTGTATCCCAATCCTTATTCTCGGACTCCTGGTGATATTGATATCTGGGTGGAAGGGGGAGATAAACGAGTTATCTCCTTTGTACGCTCTATCTCGCCTCATGAAAAGGCGTGCTATCACCACATCGAGTTCCCATCGTATAAGGGTGTGGAGGTGGAAGTGCATTATCGACCTAGCTTTCTGTTGTGCTTCTGGAATAACAGAAAACTTCAGAAATATTATGAGAGGGTGAAGGAGGAGCAGTTCTCGCATCGGGTGATGTTGGGGGAGCAAGAGGAGATTGCGATTCCGACGGTTGAATTCAATCTCATCTTCCAGTTGACTCATATCTTCTCGCATCTGATGAATGAGGGGATTGGGTTAAGACAGCTTCTGGATTACTACTATGTATTGATTAGTGATGATTTATCATTGATTAGGGATAGAGTGCAGAAGGAATTGAAGGAGTTGGGATTGTGGAAGTTTGCCGGGGGTATCATGTATATCATGCAGGAGGTGTTCGGCATGCCTGCCTCTCGGCTTATCGTTCCTCCGAATGTGAAGTATGGTAAGTTTGTGCTGAATGAGGTGCTGGAAGCCGGGAATTTCGGAAGGCATGATGCCCGGAATCGGTTTGGTAGGTCACAGCTTGGGCATAATCTCCAAAGGGTGTATCGGGATATGAGGCTCGTGAGGTATTTTTCTGGTGAGGCGCTATGCGAACCATTGTTCCGTACTTGGCACTTCTTCTGGAGGCTAAAATATAAAATAATCAAATAATTAATTGAAATAACTTTGTTTATGTTTATCGAGATGCAGATAGGTAATCAGCTAGATGAGGATGACTGTCTGCACTTCGATTATCAATAAAAAATAATAATGGCAAAAAAAGTTTTTGTAAGCGGTTGCTATGACCTGCTACATTCTGGTCATGTGGAGTTTTTCCAGCAGGCATCACAGTATGGTGACCTGTATGTGGGTATCGGATCGGATGCTACTTATCTGGAGTATAAGCATCGCAAGCCTATGTTTCCGCAGGAGGAAAGGCTATTCATGGTCAAGAATATCAAGGCGGTGAAGGATGCGTATATCAATGAGGGAAGCGGAGTCATCGATTTCCTGCCTACTCTTGATAAGGTGAAACCGGACGTGTTTGTAGTGAACGCTGAAGGTGGGTCTGATGAGAAACGTAGGATCTGTAAGGAAAGGGGCATAGAATATGTCGAACTCCAGCGCACTCCTCATGCTGGTTTGAAGGCGCGGTCTTCTTCTGGCTTGAAGAAGGCGTTATTGAACGTATCTGATAATTCGGCACAGGAGGCGGGGATTCCTACACGTCTGGATCTGGCTGGTACTTGGATTGACCAGCCTTATGTCAGCATGTATCATCCGGGATGGGCGATTACCATCTCGCTGGAACCGACCTTTGAGGTGCGCGACCGCTGTGGTCTGTCTACCTCTACCCGTAAGATGATTCAGAAGATATGGCCGGTGAAGTTGCCGAAGATGGATCCGGAGATGCTTGCCCGACTGGTATTCTGCTTTGAGAACAATCCGGAGCGTCACGATGGTATCATCTCGGGTGCCCAGGATTCCATCGGTATCTGTGTGCCCGGTCTGGTGCGTCATTATTATGACAACAACTTCTGGCCGGAGAAGATAGAGAGTACGCAGGATGAGATGACTCTCCGTTTCCTGGAAGACCATCTGGTGATGATTCCGATGGAACCGAGAAGACCGGGATGCAGTGTGGTGGAAGGCAAGGATATCACACCTGAGAAGGTGAAGGCGCTGGCTGATGCAGCTGATGCTTGCTGGAAGGCGATTCTGGCGCACAACCTCGATGCCTTTGCTGCAGCATACAGGGCATCTTTCGAGGCCCAGATTGCGATGTTCCCGGGTATGGTGAATCCGTCTATCAACGGTGTGATAGAACCGGAAGCGAGTGTGCAGCCGATGATTGACCGCTATAGCAACATGGAGGAGGTTCTGGCATGGAAGATGCCTGGAGCCGGTGGCGGCGGTTATCTGGCACTGGTAGTAAAGGACAGTTTTAAATTTGCAGAGAATCATGACGAAGCCATCCATCTTCAGATACGAAGGGCATAACTATCTGGTGCCCTTCCTCATCATCAGCAGCCTCTTCTTCATGTGGGGCTTTGCCCATGGCATCCTCGAGGTGCTGAATCCGCATTTCCAGGAGTCGTTCCATATCAGCAAGGCAATGTCGGCCCTGACGCAGGCTGCTGTCTATGGTGCCTACTTTCTGATGGCGCTGCCTGCCGGATGGATTATCCGGAAGTGGGGCTACAGGAGGGGAGTGATAACAGGACTGGTTCTCTTCGGTATCGGTGCTCTGATGTTCATACCGGGAAGCAGGATCAACAGTTTCTACTTCTTTGTTCTGTCGCTGTTTGTGATAGGATGTGGACTGACCTGTCTGGAAACGAGTGCGAATCCTTATACTACGGTACTGGGACATCCTGACAAGGCGGAGAGCAGAATCAACCTGTCACAGTCGCTCAATGGTATCGGATGGATTGTGGGACCGCTGGTTGGCGGACAGCTTCTGTTCTCGGGTGTCAACATTGCCATCCCTTATGCCCTGGTGGGTATCTTCGTGCTTTCTGTGGCGCTGGTTCTGTCAAGGATTAAGTTACCGGACCCAAGGAGAGCGCATGAGGCGGATACGAACGAGAAGGTGGAGGAGAAGCCGATGCGAGTGATGGCATTCGGTTTCGGTATGCTGACCTTGTTTCTCTATGTGGCAGCCCAGACGGGTGTGAACAGTTTCTTCATCAACTATGCTGAGGAGAGTATTCATATAGAGAAGCAGACTGCCAGTCTGTATCTCGCCTTTGGCGGAATGGGTCTGTTCTTTATCGGCAGGTTGGCTGGTGGTGTCATCATGAATTATATCCAGCCAAGGCTGGTGCTGCTGGTCTGTGCCATCCTCACCTTTGTTGCCACATTGATCGTGGTGGTATGTAGCGGTACCTTATCTCTCATTGCGTTCTTCGCCCTGTATCTGGGAGAGAGCATCATGTTTCCGACTATCTTCTCGCTGGCATTGAGGGATGCGGGTACAAAGACCAAGTTAGCCTCTTCGTTGCTTATCATGACGATAGTGGGTGGAGCGGTTGCTCCTGTAATCATGGGGTATATAGCGGATACTACGGGCTGTATGGCGATTGCTTTTCTCATACCGTTGGTATGTTATGGGGTGATTGGAGGGTATGCTGCAATGCCGAGATGCTCTTTGACTGATGTCGAGAGGGGCTGAAAGAGTGACGAATTTAGGAAATGCTTATAATGAGTTTGTTTTCGGGTAACCATATACAGAAGAGTCTCTCCTCCATCCTCTCTCCAAAAGAGAGGGAGTGATGTATCCGTGGCGTGATGCTGGTAAGAATGGTGAAGAATGAATTCCGCCAGATTCTGCATCCTAACGCCGTGCTGCCATTGAGGATTGATGGTGTGAACGTACCGATGCAGAAGCGTGTTACGCTGCTTGCCTTCCTC